>JQIA01000983.1_pt1 | contig 15213 bp, 11 predicted proteins | sample 811431 | NCBI WGS metagenome assembly JQIA01 (sample SAMN02998118, study PRJNA258478) | marine sediment metagenome | biome: marine; feature: seafloor; material: sediment; isolation source: oil-polluted sediment collected from 3 locations (0.5 km, 0.7 km and 0.9 km)... | place: USA: Gulf of Mexico ... | reverse complement strand
GTAAGGCGACGGCCTGCAAAGCCGTTATTCTCCGGTTCAAATCCGGAAGCCGCCTCCAGCGGAAATATAAGGGTTTAGCTGTTAAAAGCTAAACCCTTTTTTTAATGGATGAAAGATAAATTTTTTTCTTGATTCCAATTGTCTGAACAAGTAATAATCTTTATTTATTTTTTTGCACAGAATCAAGATAGCATAATTTCTAAGATTTTAAGATTGTTATAGTTTTTGAGAGTCTTGTCTTATGAGTCAGCTTGAAATGTGATGTTATCAAAAAATGAATGACGAGTGATCTCTGCATGCATTAAAATTAAGTTGTTACAAATCAAGAGGGAAAAAACCGACCGTGGTTTTTTGATTTAGCCGGAAAATAGGGGCGCTTTGTAGGATAAGTGTTTCTATGATGTAGCAGGGCTACGCATAAGAGCAGGGAAGAGGCTGGATTTTTTTAACCTGGTTATAGCTGAAAAACTTGGGATTGATATTGACTATACCATTATAAAAAAAGCAGATGAGGTTATAAAAAAATAGATGAGACTTAAAAACAAACTATTGTTTCCGGTTCTTTTGACAGTTGTTGTAGGTGTATCATTCGCTATAACATTCCTGTACAGTAACTCATCTGATACAATTATATACGAAATTCAGGAATGTATGGAAGATGAAGTTCGTATTTCTGTAAAATATATTGATTCATGGATCAGTGAAAGACTGATAGATGTCAATACGTGGAGTACACAGGCCGTCTACAGAGAGGCCCTTACAGAAAAAGATGATTCTGGAAAAAGTACAAGTCGAGTTGTTTCTGAACTATTAGCAAATCTTGAAAATGGTTATACATACTATGATTATATCTTTGTTGCTGATCCTGAAGGGAATGTTGTTTTAGAGTCCTCCTCTGATAACAACGGCGAGTTGAATGTATCGGATAGAAATTATTTTCAGGAATCGTTAAAAGGCAATCCCTATATTTCAAAAATAATAACTAGTAGGAAGACTGGTAATAAGGTTTTTGTGATATCTGTTCCGATTTATCTTGAAAAACAGGTCGTTGGTGTCTTAGCCGGAACAGTAGCTATTTCAGAGTTAAGCTCACTTTTTGTTGACAGTCTCAAGCATGAAGAAGGTGGTTTTGCATTTATTGCGGAAAAAAATGGTGAAATATTTATAAACTCTTCAGAAAAGAGCCTTGTGAAGAATATCTCGATTTTTGGCGATAAAATGCTGCTTCAGCATGACGGTATGACGGTCTTAAAAATTGATAATGATACCAAGGTCTCCTGTTTTAGAAAAGTTGATCAAACGGGTTGGATTTTTGCTGAGATCAGATCATTGGATAATGCTCTGATTCCAATAAGAATGACAAGGCGGTACAGTATTGTTACGGCCATTATTACATTGTTTCTTATCGTTGTTATTGTTAGCACTCTTTTTAAACGAGTTATTCATACACCACTATCTGAAACCTTGACGGTCATTAAGGAAATCAACAAGGGAAATTTAAATCAGCAGATTACAATTAAATCGAAATCAGACGAAATAGGTATTTTGATAAGTGCTTTTAATGCGATGGTTTCTCGTTTAAAGCAAACACTTGAGAATTTGACAAAGGAAATTGAAGAACGAAAAACAATAGAATCTGACCTGGAGAAACACAGAGATAATCTTGAAGAACTTGTTAGTGAAAGAACAATTGCCCTTGAAAAAGAGCATAATGAAAGAAAGCAGCTTGAAACCCGTTTGCATATGGCAGAAAAAATGGAAGCTATAGGAACGCTTGCCGGTGGAGTTGCTCATGATCTTAACAATATCCTTTCTGGTATTATCAGTTATCCCGAATTAATTTTAATGGATTTGGAAGATGACAGTCCATTAAAGCCGCAGATAAAGACTATTTATAATTCAGGTAAAAAAGCTGCTGCGATTGTTCAGGATTTACTGACATTAGCAAGACGTGGTGTTTCCGTTGTAACACTCTCTAATATAAATGCACTCGTAAATGAGTATATTGTTAGCCCTGAATATACAAAGATGATTTCCTTTCATAAAGGCATTGCTGTGAAAGCAGAGCTTGAGCAGAGGCTGAAAAATACGTCTTGCTCTCCGGTTCATTTGTCCAGCACAATTATGAATCTTGTATCAAATGCTGCGGAATCCATGCCCAATGGAGGTAAAATAACCATAGCAACAAAAAATATTTATATTGATACTCCTATTAAAGGTTATGATTATGTCAAACCGGGTGAATACGCAGCTCTTACTGTTTCTGATAATGGAATAGGGATTGCTGAAAAAGATATTAACAGAATTTACGAACCGTTTTACACAAAGAAAGTTATGGGGAGAAGTGGAACGGGGCTTGGTATGGCAGTTGTCTGGGGTACAGTTAAGGATCACAACGGATATGTGGTTTGTGAGAGTAAAGAGGCTGAAGGAACGTCATTTACCCTTTACTTCCCTGTTGCCAGTAGTGAGTCTGGGAAATATAAAATTGAAGCATTGGAAGACGATTATTCAGGGAACGGAGAAAGTATCCTTGTTGTTGATGATGTTGAAGATCAGAGGCGGATTGCATCAGCGATACTTGGGCGTATCGGCTATACTGTGGACTCAGTTGTCAGTGGTGAAGAAGCTGTGGAATATTTACAAAATAAATCGGTTGACCTGATTGTTCTTGATATGATCATGGAGCCGGGAATTGATGGCTATGAAACCTATAAGCAGATTTTACAGATGCACCCAGGACAAAAAGCGATTATTGCAAGTGGCTTTTCTGAAACTGAGCAGATCAAAAAGACACTTGCCCTTGGTGTCGGACAGTTTATAGCCAAACCATATACAATAGATACGATTGGCCTGGCCGTTAAAGAAGAATTAATGAAATAGTAAACCATATCTTTCATTATAACTTTCTGCAAACTGACATTCAATATTACGCCCCAATGTTTGAAAAGTAGCTATTTGCATTATCCCACCCGAAGTATAATATCTTTATATATTTAAAAAATTGACTTTGCTATAGTTTCTTATTTTCGATATAAATATCACGATAAATAATGTCGAACACATAAGAGGAGAACTTGATGGCAGATGTACCTGTGATACAGTTTGTAAAAATTGATTCTGAAAAAGATGTTGATATTAGGCTTCCTGAATATATGACTAAAGGTGCTGCAGGCATGGATGTCCGAATTTCAATAGAAGAAGATTTAATATTAAAGCATGGTGAAATTTCCCTATTACCTACAGGCTTTAAAATGGCAATTCCAGAAGGATTTGAAGCCCAGATAAGGCCCCGAAGCGGTTTGGCTATTAAGCATGGAATAGGCCTGATAAATTCCCCCGGGACGATTGATAGTGATTACCGAGGTGAAGTGAAAATAGCTGTAATTAACCTTGGCCCTGAGGATTTTACCTTTAAAAGAGGTGACCGAGTCGCGCAAATGGTTATTGCGAGAGTATGGCAGGCAGGTATTGAGGTTGTCAATCAATTGGACGATACGAAAAGAAGTACCGGTGGTTTCGGTCACACTGGTGTGTAAGTTTTAGGGAAAAATGAAAAAAATACTTGAAAAAACAGGTGGAATAAATCTGCTTTCGGTTTGCGTTCTTGCAAGCGGTAGCAGAGGAAACGCAATATATATTTCTGATGGTGAAACATCAATCCTCGTAGATGCAGGTCTTTCCGGTAAAGAGATAGAACGGCGTATGGCAATTCGTGACTTAGAGCCTGAATCAATAGACGCGATTGTTATTTCGCATGATCATACGGATCATGTGCAGGGAGCAGGAGTGATGAGCAGAAGGTACAATATCCCTGTTTATATGAACCCTAAAACGTTTGCAGCCGCTGAGAAAAGGGTTGGTAAAATAGATGCCCTGAGATTTTTTGAATGTGGTGAATGTTTTATGGCAGGTTCTTTGAAAATTCATCCTTTTTCAATTTCGCATGATGCTGCAGACCCTTCAGGCTTTACTGTTGAAGTGAATAACCGGAAAATTGGTATTGCTACAGATCTTGGTATTGCCAACCTGATTGTGCGGCAGTACTTGCAAAACAGTAATGTTCTGGTACTTGAAGCAAATCATGACCCTCAGATGTTGTTTGCAAATGAAGATTACCCATGGGCCCTGAAACAAAGAGTGAAAAGCAGAAAAGGACACCTTTCTAATGAGGAGGCCGGTGAGCTTATTGAAGAACTTGTACACAGTGACTTATCCCATATTGTTCTTGCACATTTAAGCGAGGATAATAACTCACCTCAAAAAGCTTTTGAAGTTATTAAACCTGTTTTAGAAGGTTTTGATGTTAGTCTTTCTATCGCAAAACAACAGGAACCTGATGAAATGATTCTCATTTCATAAACTAGATATTTGACAGATCACTATAAAACATGGTATTTATAAGTAAGTAATCCATAAAAACCAATCAAATATATCAGAATTGAACTTTTTTATTTGTGTTTAATATTAAAAACAGTGTGTCTCTTCACGATTTGTTGCGAAGTTGAATAGTTTTCTTTGCCAGTCTTTAATTGAATTGTTTTGTCCTTTTAATATAATAACGGAGGAATGTATGGCTGAAAAACCTGCAATCAAAATTGGCCATCTGAAAATAACCGACCATTTAATTCTGGGTGTTACTGATCTGAAATTGAAAAAAGGGATGGAAACATTTGAACATTGCTCCCTTGAACTTGTTTTAAAAAACGGATGGAATGAAGTTGCAGATGATCTGGCGGTAGGAGCATTGGACGGTGCTTTTATTCTTGCTCCAACGGCAATGGATATATTTAAAAGTGGCACTGCGATAAAGCTTCTTCTCTTTACACATAAGTCTGGAAGTATTCTTGTAACAAACAATCATGCCAATATAGAAAAAGTTGAAGATTTTGCAGGTAAGGTGGTTTTGATACCCTATCAGTTGTCTGTTCATAATATGCTCTTTCATAAACTCCTTTCTGAAAAGGGTTTGAACCCGGGTATCAGTACTGATCCAAATGCTGATGTTATTCTTGAAGTTGTGGCGCCTTTCCAAATGCCTGAAGCTGTTCAGTATGATGAAGAAGGTGAAATTGGAGGCTTTATTGTCGCTGAACCTATAGGATCTCAGGTAGTGGCTGGCGGCCATGGAAAGCAGTTTCATCTTTCTTACGAATTATGGGAAAAACACCCTTGTTGTGTTTTCGTTATGAGAGACGAAATAATCGAAAAAAACCCAGGTGCGGTTCAGGAAATAGTAACGAGTCTTGTCAGATCCGGTCTGGCCGTTGAGCAACAGCCAGAATCAGCTGCCGTTATCGGTGCTGGTTTTTTAGGTCAGGAAGTTGATGTGATCAAGAAAGTTCTTACTGAACCAAAAGAAAGAATATCAACGGATGAATTATTCCCGGTTATTGAAGATCTTGCAAAAATTCAGGATTATATGTGCGATAATATGAAGATACTGACAGATAAAATTGACCTTGAAAAGTTTGTTGATACAACCTTTGCGAAGGCTGCAGGTGCCAAGTAGGATTACTTAAATAGTTCCAGCTCTATAGCGCTTACATACGATTTAACAGGTCATGGTGATGCTGGCTATTCCGCCCGGCATTACCTGGCCTTTTTCTTTCAGTTCTCTACTTCTTCTCTTTTCCAGAATCAATATATTTATAGATACCTGTGATTGTTTTTGTGTCCCAGTCTCCCTTGCCCGATAGCGTTTTTATTCCTTCATCGTTAAGCTTTTGGGTTGCCTCTTCTATCGACAGCCCGTCTTTTTCTTTCATTTTGATTATTTTTGATAAGACTTGCGACTTATGATCACCTGTAGATGCTGGTTTTTCCTGTACTTTTTCTTTTACCGGCTCGGCAGGAGCATCAATAAGTAAGGAGAGATCATCTACATCATCTGAGGTACTATCGGCAGTTTCGTTAACCAATGTGGATAGACTATCTGTAACATCCTGTTGACCTTTTGGTTTTTCGTCAATTAACTGGGAGAGGTCATCTATATCAGCAGAGTTTTCCTCAGTTGAATCACTGACCAACAATGAAAGGTCATCAATGTCATCATCGACAGTCTGTTTCACCGGTTTATCCAGCAATGCCGCTAGATCGTCCATGTTACCTGTTGTCTCAGCCTCGGCAGTTGATACGTCGTCAATCAACAATGAGAGGTCGTCCATATCATCAATCTGTTCTGAGGTATCGCTTTCAATTAGAAGAGAAAGATCATCAATATCATCTGAAGATTCAGCTTCTGTTGTAACCGGCTGTTCTATTAGTTGTGAGAGGTCATCTATATCCTCCTGTTGAACAGAAGATATTTCTTTCTCAGTAACCAGTGGCTCCTGTTTTGCCGTTTCATTGACTTCAGGTAAAGGTGTTGTAATTTCATTTTCTGATATTTCAGGACTCTCTGTACTTAGAGGTGGTTCTGGCTGAGTCTCCTCCGGAATACTTTCAGTTAACTCCTGAAGCTCATCTATCTTTTCATTGAAATCAAAATCGAGTTCAGAAGGTGAGGGCCCGGGCATTTGTCGGATTCTATCCATTAAAGAGCTGACGGTTGTCTGTACAGATTGCTCTTTAATCACTGTTAGCATTTCCTGCATTACATTTGCTTTCAGAAGTTCTGCTTCGGCTCTGCTCTCTTGAGCAAATGCTTTTCTCTCCTCTGCTGTCGCTCTACGATCCTGAGCGGATGCGATTTTCTTTTGCTGATTCAATATCTCTAGTAGAATATCGTCAATTCCACCTTTAGTCATATTATTAAAAATTGAATTATTGGATTTGGGTGGGTCATTTTTTTCAGGTTCAGGTGGCTTTGATTTTACATTACTATCATTGTGGCTATCTGGTATTTCTTCTATAGTATCATCTAAAACCGTTTCTATTGATTCAGATTCCATACCGGATGCTGTACATTCCGAGATTAACTGAAATGTTTCAAGTGTTTTTTGGGGGAAGACGATTTCATTATTTTTTGCTGTTGCGGGCAGCCATTTAGAGTAGCGTTTACTCCAGACCTTCACAGTTGACACACCAACATTCAATTGTTGTGCAACTTCAGTAGTCGTAAAAAAAATATCTCCGGACATTAGCTCTCCAGTGAATAAACACGTTGTCGATCAGTTAAAGATAATCAGCTGAGAATGAAAAGTAATATTTCTTAATCACTCAAAAGTAAAAAAGAATTCGCTGCTTCGCGATATAATTCAGTGTTTTTTTATTAAGATACTAAAAGTTTATAGTAAATAGAGGGATTTGTCAATTATTGAGATGGTTTGAGAGTAATTAGTATAATTTTTATATTTAATAAAGAAGATGTTTTAGCAACTGTTTTTCATTAAGTGATTATTGATCAACCTAAGGCCTTCAAGGGTAAGTGAACCTTCAACAATTTCAATTGTTTCTGAAATCCCACTCATTAGAGGAGCCAGACCACCAGTCGCAATAACGGTTAAAGGGCAATTCATGTCCTGTTTTATTCTTTTTACCATTCCGTCAACTAAACCAGCATAGCCATAAATAATTCCTGATTTCATACTGCCGGCAGTATCTTTACCTATTACAGCTTCAGGTTTGGAGAAGATTTCAACTCTTGGCAGTTTTGACGCTTTTGCGAAAAGTGCTTCAGAGGCTATCATTATTCCGGGTGATATAGCCCCACCGATGTATTCGCCTTTATCTGAAATCACATCAAATGTTGTCGCAGTTCCAAAATCAATGACAATAAGTCCCTTATTATATTTATCGTACGCTGCTATTGAATTAACGATTCTGTCTGCGCCAACCTCAGAAGGATTCCCGTAAAGGTTTGGCATAATAGGGGCGACTGTTTCTGCATCGACCCATTTGGGGGGATGCCCTAAGTATTTATTACAAAAGGCTTCAAGGATGATCATCATCCTTGGAACGACGCATGAGATAAGAGTACTTTTTATTGAATCTGGGCTGATACCGCCTTCTTTGAAAAGGCTGCTTACAAGAACATTAAATTCATCTTCGGTCATGTTCTTATTTGAGCGGATTCTCCAGTCATCAAGTAATTGATCACCGTCAAAGATACCAAGAACTGTATTTGTATTTCCTACATCAATAACTAAAAGCATTTTAACTCCAACAGACTTATTTTAAAACCTTATGGCGATATTTTTCAGGCATTTTTTATTGCATCAATTATTTTAATTGTAGCGACGGTCGATGCCACATCATGGACTCTTACAATGTGAGCCCCTTTTAGAATTGAGGCGGATACTGAAGCCTGTGTACCTGTCTCAATAAGTTCTGATGAAACCTCATCGTTACTTCCATCGGCAAGGGTTTTTCGGATAAATGCTTTTCTTGAAGACCCGATTAAAATTGGTACATCAAGTTTTTTGAACTCATCCAGCCCTTTATGCAGCATAAAATTGTGTGCAATAGTTTTACCAAACCCGATACCTGGATCTATGATTATTTTTGATTTTGGAATATTGTTTTTTTCAGCTTTTTCAATAATGTTTTTCAGATAATCAAAAATCTCTTTAACCGGATTCTCATACTGAGGATCAAGTTGCATTGTTCGTGGTTCACCCTTCATATGCATTACAATGACAGGAACTTTATGGTCTGACACAACTTTTGCCATTTCTGGATCACCTTCCATGGCTGTTATGTCATTCACAATGGATGCACCTGCTTCTATTGCTTGTTTTGCAACTTCAGCCTTGGCTGTATCTATGGAAATTGGTACTGAAATGTTTTTTGCAAGTTCGGTAATAACCGGGACAACTCGCCTGATTTCTTCTTCAACGCTAACAGGTTCCGCAAAAGGCCGGGTCGATTCACCACCAATGTCGATAATATCAGCGCCTTCTTTGATCATCTGCCTTGCACGGTTAATTGCACTATCAGCTTTGAAAAAAACACCTCCATCCGAAAAAGAATCGGGTGTTACATTCAAGATACCCATCACACAAGTGTTTTTACCAAGTTTTAAATTGTGGCCGTTAAACGAAAGATTAAACTCAGTCATACAGATCCTCAGTTGTTATTCAGCGATATTATTTTCTTCCTTAATCGGTTTACCGATAGGTTCCATTTCATTTTTTGTTGTTGATGGGATTTCTAACCCTGGTCGCATCGAAAGGATTAGCTCATCCAGCTCAGCTCCCATTATTGTTTCCTTCTCCAGGAGAAGGTCTGCAAGGCTGTGTAGGATGTCTACATTTCCCAATAGAATTTTTTTAGCCGTATTGTAGGCATTCGTAATAAGGATCTTTATTTCAGCATCAATTTTCTGGGCAGTGTTTTCAGAATAATCTCTATGTTGAGATATTTCACGTCCCAAAAAGACCTGGTCATCACCCAGTGAATATGACAGAAGGCCTAATTCTTCGGACATTCCCCATTCCCGAATCATTTTATTAGCAAGAGTGGTTGCCTGTTTGATATCTCCTGATGCGCCCGTACTAAGACGGTTGAATATAATCTCTTCAGCAACACGACCACCATAGGATATGGCAAGCTCACTGATAAGTTGGTCTTTGTATTTACAGTCTCTCTCCTCAGGAAGAAACCAGGTTACACCGGCAGCTCGACCCCTTGGAATGATTGTCACTTTATTTACATCATCTGTTTCAGGGAGAAATCGGGCAACAATTGCATGACCACCTTCATGGTACGCAGTGTTTCTTCTATCATCTTCCCTGACGACTTTTGATTTTCTTTCAAGCCCCATATAGACTTTATCTTTTGCATCTTCAAAATCGGCCATACGAAGCTTATCCTGATCTCTTTTTGCAGCAAGAAGAGCAGCTTCATTTACCATGTTTTCAAGGTCTGCTCCTGAAAAACCCGGTGTTCCTTTTGCAAGGTTTTTCACGTCAACTTCGTCGTCAATAGGTGTTTTTTTAGTATGAACTTTTATAATCCCTTCACGTCCCTTAATATCGGGAAGATCTACCATAACCTGTCTATCAAACCTGCCAGGTCTTAACAACGCAGGATCAAGAACATCCGGTCTGTTTGTTGCTGAAATTAAGATGACACCTTCGTTACTTTCAAAACCATCCATTTCGACAAGAAGCTGGTTTAGTGTCTGTTCACGTTCATCATGTCCTCCGCCAAGTCCTGCGCCACGCTGACGTCCGACTGCATCAATCTCATCGATAAAAATGATACACGGTGCATTTTTTTTAGCCTGGGCAAACAGATCCCGGACACGTGAAGCGCCGACACCAACAAACATTTCAACAAAATCTGAACCACTGATTGTAAAGAACGGAACTTCTGCTTCACCGGCGATTGCTCTTGCAAGCAAGGTTTTACCTGTTCCGGGTGAACCAACAAGGAGAACTCCTTTCGGTATTCTTCCACCTAATCTGGTATATTTTTTTGGTTCACGAAGAAAATCTACAACTTCGGCAAGTTCCTCCTTCGCTTCTTCGATTCCAGCTACGTCTTCAAAAGTAACCTTACCCTTTTCATCCGAAAGAAGTTTTGCACGGCTCTTACCGAAGGACATAGCTTTGCCGCCACCACCGCCCTGCATTTGGCGCATAAAGAAAATCCATACACCGATGAGGATAATCATGGGAAGCCATGAAATAATAATTTCAAACCAAGGTGAGTCTGATGGCGGTTTAACCTCAATTTCCAAGCTTTTTATACTTCTCAGATTTTTTATGAGTTCAGGATCATTGTTAGGAATATACACTTTGTACTTGGTGCTGGAAGCATCAACGGCCTGAATTTCATTTCCCTGAATTGTGACTTTTACAATTTCACCATTCTCGACCATTGAAAGGAATTGAGAATAGTTTTTACTTTGTTCCAGGCCCTGAGCTGGATTAAAAAGGTTGTAAAGCATGATCATCATCAGTACGATCACTAACCATAGGGATATGTTTTTATAAAATGGATTCAAAGGGTGTCACCTCCTGAAGAGTTGTTTTTTGTATAAATTGTTCTGAAACACATAGTAATCATCCTTGTCACTTAATCAAGCAAAAGTTCAACTTTAAGGATTTTTTTTGTTTTTTCGTGAATTTTATAGTGCTCGTGGAGTCTGCATCCACCAATCCATACTATATCATCATTGCTTAGTAAAAGTGGGTAATTTTTTTTATCAAAGCCCCCGATGTTGTTGCTGGAAAAAAATTTTTTAAGTGTCTGTGATCCTTTCATACCAATGGGGACAAATTTATCCATTGGATGAGTATTACGTATTGTGAGTGGAAACTTTAATTTGTCGAAGTCGATCCATGCCGTCGCTGAACTTTCTTTTTTAAAATCGGTCTGGTTATTGTGATTTATTATAGTTAAACTTAATTTTTTTTTTATTTCCGGAATTTTTATGATTGTCTCTTCATTGTTGAGTAGCTCAACGGTTTGACTATACTTAATGTCCTCTGGTTTCAGATCTCTAAGTTTTTCCTCATGTCGGGTGAAAATCAATTTCAGCCCTTTTTTTTGCACCTGAATTTGATCTGGAAGATCTATAGACAAAATCTGTTTTGAGCTGGTTGTAAGGTTAAGAGTCATTTCTGTGTGAAGGAGTGTTATTTTTTTAAGGCCACCTTTTATTTCTTCTATTGCCTTTCTAAGCACACGCCTTTTGGCAGCCAAAGGTAGTTTGTTAATTAAAGAAACTGATAATGTCACTGAATTATCAGTTTTGCTTTTAATCGTGTCACTATATAATTGCTGGGTGATTGTTTCGATCCACTCTTCATCTTCTTTGATGATCCGGCTTGTTCTGTTCAGTCCTTCCACAATATTGTTATTATAGTCAGATTTAATCTTAGGGAGAAGGTCAAGGCGGATTTTATTACGCAGGAAATCTTTGTTTTGATTGGAACTGTCAGTTACATACTCAGCATTTTTTGAATCAAGATAGTCTGTGACATTCTTTCTTGTCATTTCAATAATTGGTCGGATGATGTTCCCCCGTTTTAACGGGATGCCACTTAAACCTGAAGTTCCTGCGCCTCTAATCAGGTTCATCAGGACAAGTTCAGCATTGTCATTTGCGGTATGCCCTGTGGCAATTTGAGTGTAACCATGTTGCTTGGCAGTCCTTTGTAGAAAATCATACCTTAGCTTTCTCGCCGCATCTTCAAGAGATAAGCTGTTTTGTTTTTGAAATTCTTTTACGTTGATTGTCTCGAGGTGAAGATTGAGTTTAAGTTTCTCAGCAAGTTTTTTTACAAAGTCACTGTCACGCTCTGATTCTTCATCTCTCAGGCAATGATTCAGGTGTGCAATACCGATTACCAAATCCATCTTTTCTTTAAGATCAAGCATTACGTTTATCAAGGAGATTGAATCAGCACCACCTGATACGGCAACAAGAATCGAATCTTTTATTTTAATAAGGTTATTTTTTATGACTGTATTTTCGACAGTGTTAAAAAAAAAATGATTAGTTGTTTTCATTCATTGTCTTTGGACGTTATGATTAACAGTTATTATTTTAATATCATCTATGAGTGGTTTAGTGCAAATTTAATATTGAATTAATTTTAAATAGCGGAGATGAGACTTTTCTCTTGAAAAAAAAATTCCTTCAGAATATATAGAGCATTCCTGGTTGTGCCGATTATACTGAGCGGCCGCCGCGCAACAGATACACCCGAACCTTGTCAGATCCGGAAGGAAGCAGCAATAAGGGAGGCTATCTGTGTCGTGGTTCGATCCCGCTTGGTACGGCATGACCAGGTTTATTTTTTTGAAAAAATTCAAGTTACAAACCTGCCGACTCTTGACATCGATTTAATCTGTATTATTTTCTCTTTACAAATCGTTAGTACCGATTTGATTTATTTATCCTTTGAAATTTAATGAAGTTATACAAAAGTAATAAAAATCATAATTTTTCGTACGTATACGTATCAGAAAGATTCAGGAGTGATAATTGACGGATTCAAAGAAGGGAAAGGCTGAAAAAAAGAAAGCCGGGAAAAAAGATGAGGCTGTTGAGCAGGAAGACTTGAAGATGGAAGAGGCCACTGAAGAAGTTAAAGTGGTTGAACCTGAAGAAACAGATCCTGTCAAAATACTTGAAAATAAATTTATAAAAGCCGAAGAAACTGCAAAAACATCTCATGATCGTCTTTTGAGGGCAACGGCTGAATTTGATAACTATAAAAAACGGTCTGAACGTGAACTTTCAGAGTTTCGTAAGTTTGCGAATGAGAGACTCATAAAAGATCTTCTTCCTGTCATGGATAACTTGGAAAGAGCTGTTGAATCATCAACTGATGACTCTGCTAACTCAGGCATTCTTGAAGGTGTTGAGATGACACTTAAGGAGATATATAAAGTACTTGAAAAGTTCAACCTGAAATGCCTGGAATCTGAGGGGAAGGAATTTGATCCGAATTTTCATCAGGCGGTACTTCAGGAGGAGACAGATGATTATCCTGAAAATGTTGTGATAAAGGTTATGCAGAAAGGGTATGTTTTACATGACAGATTGATCAGGCCCGCAATGGTTGTGGTCGCAAAGGCTAAAGCTGATACGGCGGAAGATTCCGCAGAATAGAAACTGAGAGTATTGAACAGTAAATATAATACAAAATTAAAAATGAAAAATAGCCGGTTTAAAATAAACCAGGCAGGGAGGAGAGCTAATGGGTAAGGCAATCGGAATTGATCTTGGCACAACCAATTCATGTGTAGCAGTTATGGAAGGTGGTGAAGCGAAGGTTATAACTAATGCTGAAGGTGGAAGAACTACGCCATCAATTATTGCCATTTCAGAAAGTGGTGAAAGACTTGTTGGTCAGATCGCAAAAAGACAGGCGATAACAAATCCGGAAAATACCGTATTTGGTGTAAAGCGATTAATCGGAAGAAAGTTTGATTCAAAAGAAGTTCAGGGTGATATAAATATTCTTCCATATGAAATTAAAAAGGCCGATAACGGTGATGTTCGTGTTAATTTAAGAGGAAACGCCCATAGTCCTGCTGAAATTTCTTCTTTTATTCTTGCAAATATTAAGAAAACTGCTGAAGATTATTTAGGTGAAGAAGTAACTGATGCTGTAATTACAGTCCCTGCTTACTTTAATGACAGCCAGAGACAGGCAACAAAAGATGCCGGAAAAATTGCAGGACTTAATGTTCTTAGAATTATAAACGAGCCGACTGCCGCTTCCCTTGCATATGGGCTTGAAAAAAAAGCTGAGGAAAAAATAGTTGTTTTTGACCTTGGCGGTGGAACTTTCGACGTTTCTGTTCTTGAAATCGGTGATGGTGTTTTTGAAGTTAAATCAACTAATGGTGATACTCATCTTGGTGGCGAAGACTTTGACATAAGAATTATCGATTTTCTTGCAGATGAATTCAAAAAAGATCAGGGGATAGACCTTAGAAGCGACAAAATGGCGCTTCAGCGTCTTAAAGAAGGCGCTGAAAAAGCAAAAATGGAGCTTTCTACTGCAACTGAAACAGACATCAACCTTCCTTTCATCACAGCTGATGCAAGTGGTCCCAAACATCTTAATGTTAAACTTTCAAGAGCTAAGCTTGAAGAACTTGTTGGTGATCTTTTAGATAACCTTGCTGCTCCATGTAATACTGCAATGAAAGATTCAGGTCTTTCTGCTTCAGAAATTAATGAAGTGGTTCTTGTTGGTGGTATGACACGTATGCCTGCTGTTCAGGCATGTGTAAAAAGAATTTTTGGCAAAGAACCTCACAAGGGTGTTAATCCTGATGAAGTTGTTGCGCTTGGTGCTGCTATTCAGGGTGGTGTTCTAAAAGGTGATGTTGATGATGTTCTTCTTTTAGATGTAACTCCTCTTTCCTTAGGTATCGAAACTCTTGGTAGTGTTATGACAAGACTGATTGAAAAAAATACTACAATCCCGACTAAGAAGAGTCAGGTATTTTCAACTGCAGCTGACAATCAGCCAGCAGTTTCTATTCATGTTCTTCAGGGTGAACGTGAAATGGTTGAAGGTAATAAATCTCTTGGTCGTTTTGACCTTGCAGATATTCCACCCGCCCCGCGTGGTGTACCACAGATCGAAGTTACATTTGACATTGACTCAAACGGTATTGTTCATGTTTCAGCGAAAGATACTGCAACAGGAAAAGAACAGTCAATTCAAATTACAAGTGACAGTGGGCTTTCTGAAGAAGATATCAATAATATGGTTAAGGACGCTGAACTTCATGCTGCGGATGATAAAAAGAGAAGAGAACTTGCAGATGCGAGAAATACTGCAGACTCTTTAA
>JQIA01000982.1_pt1 | contig 15232 bp, 14 predicted proteins | sample 811431 | NCBI WGS metagenome assembly JQIA01 (sample SAMN02998118, study PRJNA258478) | marine sediment metagenome | biome: marine; feature: seafloor; material: sediment; isolation source: oil-polluted sediment collected from 3 locations (0.5 km, 0.7 km and 0.9 km)... | place: USA: Gulf of Mexico ... | reverse complement strand
GAGGGGCCACCATCCTATCATCTAAAGACGTTCTACAACGTCTTTTTTTGTATCTGAAACTTATGAATTCACTGTGAACGTCAAGTCTACCACCCGCGAAGAACCGATATTTTAACCTCTTCAATTTTTTAGTGTGACACTCAATGTAACAGCACAAATTCGTTTCAGGGATAATTAAACTTGTGGAATGACCATTATTTATTTCTTACTTTGAAGGTTATAGTTTTCTTTGCTCTTGTAAGATTTGATGGAAATATTGCCAGTCAAATATTTCGCCTGGATCTGTTTTTCTACCTGGAGCAATATCACAATGACCCACTATATTGTCATTGGTCATTAATGGGTAGCTGTGTTGTAAGCTAAGCGTTATTTTTGCTAGCTGTTGATATTGAATATTTTCATAAGGGATATCATCAGTGCCTTCAAGCTCAATACCAATAGAAAAGTCGTTACACTTATCTTTACCTTTGAAGCAAGATACTCCAGCATGCCAAGCTTTATCATTAAAACAAACATATTGAATAATACTGCCATCACGCCGAATTAAGCAATGAGCAGAAACGTGTAATTGAGCAATATCGATAAAGCTTTCATGAGCATCGGAGTTTAATCTACCCAAAAAAAGATCAGTAATATGCTTACCACCAAACACTCCAGCAGGTAATGATATATTATGTATAACGAGTAAGTTTATTGGATCATCAACGCTGCGTGGAGTAAAGAACGTTGACTTTTGTTGTTCAACCGACATTAACCAACCTTGAGTTATTTTATACCCTGGCAATAACACGTAACTTTTTTTGACTTTTTTCTTTGAGTGTAAAGACATACAATAAAAAATTAATTTAACCCTTAATTAAGAATAATTCTATTATGACTGAAGATGACCCAACAAACAAAATAGGCAAAATTTTTGTTTGGCTTTCATGGATTATTGCCATTGCTTTATTCATGTTTGTTTTTCAAGAAGTGCTAGACGAGCAATATAATCCTAATAGCCAACCGATAGTCAGTCTGAGTAGTTCAGGGCAAGCAGAAGTGATTTTAAAGCAAAATAGACACGGTCATTATGTAACTCAAGGCACCATTAATGAGTCATCAGTGACTTTTTTACTTGATACTGGTGCTACTCAAGTGTCGATTCCTGCTCATATTGCTGATGAATTACAGCTTGAAAGTTTTGGTCATTATCCTGTACAAACGGCTAACGGCACAGTAACTGTTTATCAAACAAAAATAGATCAGCTTAGCATTGGTAATATTTTCCTATATAATGTTGCCGCACATATTAATCCTGCGATGAAAAGTAATGAAATATTGCTTGGCATGAGTGCATTAAAAAAAGTTGAGTTTAGCCAAATTGGAAAAAAGCTTACCTTACGTGAATCCCCTTAATACCATAGAACTTACTGGAACAACACATGCCTACTTCTACTCTTACTCCTAAAACACTTAGATCTGATCTTTCTTCTGAGATGGAAAAATTACAGCAAGATATCACTGCAACGGTTACTTGGGCACTTAAAGAAGATTTAGGTACTTGTGATGAACAAGCACCTAGTACCGCGCAAGATATTACTGCTATGTTGATCCCTGAAAGTGAGCAGGCGGTTGCAACCGTGATCACCCGTGAAGATTGTATTGTATGTGGTGTTGCTTGGGTAAATGAAGTATTTGCGCAGTTAGATGCCTCTCAATGTGATTTAGACATAAATCATACTTCTTCTACTAAATCCCCCGCTACTGAAATTACGTGGTTTGTTAATGACGGTGAAAGGGTAAAAGCGAATACTGCTTTATTTGAATTAAAAGGCAATGCCCGAACGTTATTAACGGGTGAGCGTAGTGCACTTAATTTTTTACAAACTTTATCTGGTACGGCAACAATAGCCAATCAATACGTTAAAGAATTAGCAGGATCAAACACTAAATTATTAGATACTCGAAAAACGTTACCGGGGTTACGCAGTGCGCAAAAGTATGCGGTACTTTGTGGCGGAGGGGTTAATCACCGAATTGGTTTATTTGATGCCTTCTTGATTAAAGAAAATCATATTACAGCTTGTGGTGGTATTGCGAAAGCCGTTGCTACGGCTAAGAAAAATCACAGTGATAAAACGGTTGAAGTTGAAGTTGAGTCTATGGATGAACTACAACAAGCGATCACCGCAGGTGCAGATATTATCATGCTAGATAACTTCACACCAACCATGATAGAACAAGCTGTTACAGCTACCCGTGGTAAAGCTAAATTAGAAGTATCAGGTAACATGACCATAGAAATCTTAAAAGAGTACACTAAAGCTGGGGTTGATTTTATTTCTTCAGGTGCATTAACGAAGCACGTACAAGCAATTGATTTATCTATGCGATTTCAGTAAGGTTAAGGCAGGGTACTAAGTATGCTGCTATATTGCAGGTAGTGCTATTGATGTTTACTTTGTTCAGATTAATGTTTATTGATATATGGGTTATATATCAATAAACGTTTTTTTAAACTTGGCTAATTTTGGTGATACAACCACCTGACAATACGGGTTTTCAGGATTATTATTGAAGTAATTTTGATGATATGTTTCAGCAGAATAAAATGTTTTAACAGTACATAGTTGTGTGACGATAGCTTGCTCAAATATTGTCGTATCAGTCATTTCTTTTATTATTTTTATAGCTTCTTTTTGTTGATTTTCAGTATGATAAAAAATAGCTGAGCGGTATTGAGTACCAATATCATTTCCTTGACGATTTAATTGTGTGGGATTATGCAGGGTAAAAAACATTGCTAGTATTTCTTGAAAGCTAATAACATTAGCATCAAAAGTTAATTGTACTACTTCCGCATGACCACTATTTCCCGTGCATATATCTGCATAGGTTGGGTTATCTATATGACCACCCATATAGCCAGAAGTTGCTGACAATATTCCTTTTACTTGAGAGAAGGCGCCTTCAATACACCAAAAGCAGCCGCCAGCTAAAGTAGTAATGTGGTGTGTGTTGTTAGGTTTGATAATACTTTTCATTTTTATAATGCCATTTATTAACATTTCACGGTTAAGCAGATAGTATAAGTATAATGCTAACCAAACTAAATAAACTTAATTTTTAATCATTTATGCCAGCCTTTTTCAAAATAAATAATTTAACTGCTAATTTTACATTAAATAGACAAATTCAATGGCTACTTGGGTTGAGAGGTGTTGCGATTGTTGTGCAGCTGTTTTTAATATTGTTTGTGAATATTGGTCTGAATTATCAATTACCATGGGCACCTTTATTTAGCGTCATTGCTATAGAGCTTATTTTTACTTTGGCGAGTTTTATTTTTTATCTGCAAAAACAGCAAATTCATCAATCAACCTTGTTAATACAAATTTGCGCAGATATTTTATTTTTATCACTGTTGCTCTTTTTTAGTGGTGGTGCAACCAATGCCTTTGTGTCGTTGTTACTTATTCCTATTGCTATTGCGGCCGTTATATTATCTCCCCCTTTACTTGCGCTAGTCGCCTTTTTAGCGATTGCTTCGTATAGTGTTTTACTGTGGTTTTTACCCATGAGCGTTATGCATGGCAACATGCAAGGGCACTTTATTGCGATGGGTATTAACTTTTTATTTTCTGCCTTAGTCGTGGCTTTAGTGGTGGGGAAAATGGCTCGCAGCATTAACCAACGAGAATTAGCTATTGCTGCTTATCGAGAGAATTTATTAAAGCAAGATCAAGTTACGTCTTTAGGTGTCGCCTCAGCACAAGTTACCCACCAATTAGCAACCCCTATTGCAACGGTGCAATTGTTGGCTGATGAACTTGAGGAAGACTTTCCAAACAATGATATTATTGCCGATATGCAAACTCAGTTAAAGCGTTGTACCGATAGCTTAGACACATTTCGTGCGATGGTATTTAATGTTAAAGAACAAACAAGTCAAGCAAGCAGTATAAATAGCTTGCTTGATGACATATTAGAAAACTTACACGTGAATTATCCTGATATTAAGGTTGAACTAGTAAGAGTTCATGAAAAGGATGTTACCGTAATGGTAGACGCAGCCTTGTTACCTGCTATTTTGAATCTCATCAACAATGCTATTCGAGCAAGCAAAATGAATCAATCCAATAACATTCGTTTAACAAGTGAGGTGAATTCAGGCCATTGGCAATTTATTATTCGTGATTATGGTGTAGGCTTTACGCTAGAGAAGTTGAAACAACTTGGCGTTAATCCAATGAATAGTCAACAAGGGTTAGGGATGGCTGTTTTTCTAAGCCATGCGAGTTTAGAAAGACTAGGCGGTAAGTTGGCATTAACTAACCATCAATCAGGTGGTGCATTGGTGACACTCAGTTTACCTGTCTGGCAGGATGAAAATTGATGAAGAAAATATTACTCGTTGAAGACGATACCGCTTTTGCTAATACTTTAATGCGACGATTAACAAAGCATAATTTTGAGTGTATACATGTAGAAACTAACTCTGAGGCACTATTGGCCTGCCATCGGCATCAGCCCAGTTATGTTTTATTAGATATGAAGCTAGCCAAAGAAACCACTTTAAATATTATAACCCCGATAAGACAATCATTGCCTGATAGCCGACTTATTTTACTGACTGGTTTTGCTAGTATTGCGACTGCCGTTGATGCAATAAAGTTAGGCGCAGATGACTATTTAACTAAGCCGTTAGATACACAAACCTTATTAGCTGCTTTAAATAAAAGTAAAGCTTCTTTAATCTCTACGAACGCACAAATAGATGGTGATCCCTTATCAACAGAGCAAGTACAATGGCAGCATATTCAGCAGGTGTTAAAAGCAAATGATGGTAATGTTTCAGCTACCGCGCGTCAGCTCTCAATGCACAGGCGAACTTTGCAGCGTAAACTACAAAAACGCCCTCAATTGTGAATTAATATCACTAACACCATTGGGATCGCTAAATAGGTAATCATGTAGGCTTATTGAAATCAGCCATGATCGCGTTAGTTATTTAATAATTAACGCTGCATGGATAAAAGTGGTTAGATAATGTAGGGACATATTGTCCTGAATAACTAGCTACCAAAGTATATGCCTTGTATTTGATTGTTTTTTCAGCGGATAAAACAGATCTACTTTTTAATCAAATGGCTATAAGTTAACGAACAAGTTATAAGTTATAAGCGACATGCTGGTGAAATCTAACAATTATTTCTTCTTTATTTGGTTCTATTTTTAATTCGGTTGCCATTAATTGTAATGTTTGCTCTATCTGATTTAAAAACTGACTGAAACCATGCTCAGTTTGATTTTTATCGGTGGCAACAAACACTAATTTTATATCATCAACCAGTTCGTCAGCATTCCATTTGCTGACAATACCACAAGGATTTTGCGCAGGGTTATAACCTAACATTTGCAGTTCACCAATACGTGAAACAATGTCATGTATGCTGTAACGAACAATAGGGACTAAACCATTGGCAATGAGCGCACCATTATTCAGGTTATAATGTTTAGCTGCTTGGGTAAAAGTTTCAGTAATATAGGTATAAAGAGGGTTATAGGGATCATTAGAATGAGGATCTACTTCCACCATATTGAGTAATCTATTAGAAATGGGCAAGTTAATTACAACATAAGTCATTGCTGAGTGATGCTTAGGTAAACTAACATGTTGGCTTGCATAACGATTTGAAATAGGCCCTAATTTATGCGTTCGGCTTGTTAAGCTATTGTCACTATTATTTGGTTTTTGTTTAGCAAACAAATCATAGGTAATATGCTGATGATCTCTTAGGCGTATTTTATTTGTGTCTATAGATAAGCTGCTAGCATAGGCTTGAACGAGTTGTGTTACTTTGGCGTGAAAATTAGCGGCATTATTTCTAATGTCTGAGCCAGTTGTTAAAAATAATAAACATACTTTTTTAGCGCGCTTATTTGCATCGAAGAAAGATTTTTTTAACTGATGGCTTTCTGGGTTATAGTAAAATAAAATTTGTTGATTAGTTTGCCATTGATGCATTTCTGAGTTGAAGCGTACACGGGCTAATTTATCATTAGCAATAAATTGACAGTTTTCTACTTCAAAGTCTTCACAATATTCAAAAAATAGTTGAGCTAAGTTATTATAAAAATCATAATAGCTAATGGGTTGATTAACATTTTTTTTCGATGAAAAATTGTTGATCAATTCATCTGTAATAGTAAACTCAGCTAAAATGTATTGGTTATCACGTGCATTACTGGGAATATTACTTTTATGATCAGCATTACGTTTTCTAATAATTGGCATCGCTTGTCCTTACTTTTCAATTGGTATGATACCTATTGAAGTATAATTGTTGCAGCAATTGTAAGAGCTTAATATGACATTTTTATGTCAATTTTAAATGAAATTATCACGGGCATGTTTTTAATCAAAAAATTGACGTATAGACTTTAGGAAGAGAGTTATATTTTGCTAGCAGATCAACAAATATTAATTACAGCGATAAATACCATTATGCCTTTTGGTAAATATACAGGAAGAAAGTTATTACAATTACCTGAACCATATTTAGTTTGGTTTCACTCTACAGGTTTTCCTAAAGGAAAGTTAGGCGAACAGCTTGCTTTGATGTATGAAATAAAACTGAATGGTTTAGAAGGTATGTTAAAGCCATTGATCTCACAAACTGAAGGGAATAAGTGAACGTATTGTCTGCGTAGTATTCTTTGCTAATAAGCGGTAGATTATTTTATTTCGAATAACGTATTTTATAGTTTCTGAATTCGCATAAAAGGGCAATGTTTGTTTCGTTATATAGCCTAAATTAGTATGAATCAGTCTATTTGATATTGTGCTTTTACTGCCTTAATAGCATTTAAGCGTGCTTTAGTCATACCTTCTTTAATAGCGAGCCCCTGTAATCCTTGATCAACAAAACTTTTCGCTTTTACTTGATAGGCAGCTAGCATACAGTCTTTTAAATATTGCTCTTGAGGGTAAGAGCGGCTTTCAAAACCAAGGCGACCGAGAAAATCACTTTTACAAGCAATAAGGAAATCATCGAATTCTTGTGGTTTACGCCAAACATCTAATTGATTAAAAATGCTTAGCAAGGTGCTGGCTTTTAGTTGAAAAGCTTTATGACAGTGCAAATGATGTTCGCAAACTTTTAATGCTAATTGTTTACAATAATTAGGTACTTTTAGTTGTAGGGCTATTTTTTCAACAAGTGGTAAACCTGCTTTTTCATGACCACGATGGCTTGGCCAGTGTTTACTTGCTGTTAAGCTTTTCCCTAAATCATGACATAAGGCGGCAAAGCGAATAGCGGTTTTATTTTCATGATGAGTTGTTAATTTTACGGCTTGCTGCAATACCATCATGGTATGCACACCGCTGCAAATTTCTGGATGCCATTGGGCTGGATTTGGTACGCCCCACAAAGCATCTAATTCAGGCCATAATGATTTTAATGCTTGGCATTGATGCAATATTTGAAAAAACACTTCGGGATGTTCTTCCTCGCTGTTCTTTTCTTCAGAAAGTGTACGCTGCATTTCTTGCCAAACACGTTCAGCACTTAACGCCAATAACTCACCACTTTCACTGATTTTAGTCATTAACTTAAGCGTTTCATCGGCAATGGTAAAACCGTAGCTATGGTAACGCGCAGCAAAGCGAGCAACACGTAGTACTCTTAACGGATCTTCAATAAAGGCATTGCTGACATGGCGTAAAACTCGGTTTTTAAGATCTTGTTGACCATGGTAGGGATCAATGATTTCACCGTCAGCACCCATAGCCATGGCATTAACGGTCAGGTCGCGTCTTAATAAATCTTGTTCAATGGTAACATCAGGCTCAGCGTAACAAGCAAACCCCGTATAGCCTTGACCTTGCTTTCGTTCGATACGGGCAAGAGCATATTCATCCTTCGTTTTAGGATGTAAAAAGACAGGAAAATCTTTACCAACTTGGTTAAAGCCAAGCGCCAACATTTGTTTTACTGTAGCGCCAACCACTAAATAGTCATTGTCTTTAACTTCTCTTGCCAATAACTTATCACGCACCGCACCACCAACAAGATAAATATTGAGTGATTTTAAGTTAGACGTTGTAGAGGAAAGTGCCACTATGGATATGCCAAGTTGTATATTTGTTAGGTTAAATCGTTGCGAGCACTCGATACTCGCAACGAATAAAGTTAAAACTTTACTTTTAGTTACTGCCAAGCAGGCATTTTTGCTTCAAACGCTTCGATAGTGTCAAGTTTATTCAGTGTCCAACCTACGCTATCAACGCCTTCTTCTAAACAGTATTTTTGAAACTTGCCTAACTCAAAAGTAAAATTAACACCAGCACCGCTAACCGTATTATTAGCAAGATCTACGGTTAAGTTTAATTTTGCATCAGCGGATAAATTAAATAATTGTTCAATTTCATTTTCAGTTAATTTTATCGGTAATAACCCAATGTTGATGCAGTTGCCATAAAAAATATCAGCGAAACTTGGCGCAATAATCACTTTAAAACCATACTCTTCTAATGCCCATGGCGCATGTTCACGACTTGAACCGCAACCAAAATTTTCACGAGCAAGTAAAATGCTAGTACCTTGGTATTCAGGTTTGTTTAAAACAAACTCAGGGTTTGGCTCGTTGCCATCGTGATCAAGATAGCGGCTATCATGAAATAAGTGTATACCAAAACCAACGCGTTCGGTTTTTTGTAAAAATTGCTTCGGGATAATTTGATCGGTATCGACATTGGCGATATCTAATGGCGCAACTAAGCCCGTATGTGTGGTAAATTTTTCCATTCTAATTCCTCTTAGAGGTTATTTCTTAATAGTAATTTTAATATTAGTGTGATGCGTTCAAGTCAACAAAATGACCAGTAATAGCTGCCGCCGCTGCCATTTCAGGGCTAACTAAATGAGTTCGACTACCACGTCCTTGACGACCTTCAAAGTTACGGTTACTGGTTGAAGCACAGCGATCGCCTGCTTCTAAAACATCGTCATTCATGCCTAAACACATTGAACAACCGGGTAAACGCCACTCAAAACCTGCATCACTAAATATTTTATCTAGTCCTTCACTTTCTGCTTGTGCTTTTACGCGATAAGAACCGGGAACAATAATAGCGTCAACACTGCTTTGTACTCTTTGTCCTTTAGCGGTAAAGTCTTTCACAACGCCAGCTGCAGCACGTAAATCTTCAATGCGTGAGTTAGTGCATGAACCAATAAATACTTTATTAACACTAATGTCAGTAATTTTAGTGCCTGCGACCAAGTCCATATAGGCTAATGCGTTTATGCAAGATTCTTTTTCAATGGGGTCATTAAAATCATCTGGTGAAGGTACAGTAGCATCGACACTAATCACTTGCCCTGGATTCGTTCCCCAAGTGACTTGTGCTTTAATATCTTTAGCTTCAAGGGTGATTATGGCATCAAACACAGCACCATCATCAGATTTTAATTTTTTCCAATCAGCAACCGCTTGCTTAAATACTTCACCTTTAGGTGCGTATTCTTTGCCTTCTACATAATCAAAGGTTGTTTGATCAGGCGCAACTAGCCCCGCTTTTGCACCAAACTCTATGCTCATGTTACAAACGGTCATGCGCTCTTCCATGCTCAACGCTTCAATCGCTTCACCGCAATATTCAACAACATAACCCGTGGCACCAGCACTGCCCGTTTTACCTATAATGGCTAGAATAATATCTTTAGCGCTAATCCCTTTACCAACATGACCCTTTACTTCAATCTTCATGGTTTTGGCTTTATTTTGGCGTAGTGTTTGCGTGGCAAAAACGTGTTCTACTTCAGAGGTACCAATACCAAAAGCCAGTGAGCCAAAAGCACCATGAGTAGCGGTGTGAGAATCACCACAAACAATAATGGTACCGGGCAAGGTTAAACCAAGCTCAGGCCCCATAACGTGCGCGATTCCTTGATTTTTATGACCCATGCCAAACAGTTCGATGCCAAAATCTTTACAGTTTACGGCTAATGCGCGCAATTGGTTCGCGGCACCTTCACCGGCTGCATCAATTTTAAGTGAGCGTGTTGAAATATTGTGATCCATTGTGGCTATTGTACGTTCAGGATGGCGCACAGGACGGTTATGAAAACGTAAGTTAGCAAACGCTTGTGGCGAAGTTACTTCGTGGATCAAATGACGATCAACATAAAGTAATGGTGTTTCACCTGCTTTGTCTTCAACTACATGTGTTTGCCATAGTTTTTCGTACATGGTTTTAGGGGTGTTGTTCGCTGTTGTCACGTGTTAAGCCTCTTCAATTTGTTTACAGATATAATCGCCTACTTCACTAGTGGTTTTAGCATTAGTGCGTTCATTCGCAGGTAATAGGTCAGCGGTTAATACGCCATTGTCTAAAGCGCTGGCTACTGCATTTTCAATCGCTTGTGCGGCGGCTCCTTCGTTCAAACTAAAACGTAACATTAGTGCGGCTGATAAAATTTGTGCGATAGGGTTAGCAATGCCTTTTCCTGCAATATCAGGTGCGCTGCCGCCTGCGGGTTCGTACATACCAAAACCTTGCTCGTTCAAGCTAGCTGAAGGTAATAAACCCATAGAGCCAGTAATCATCGCGCAAATGTCAGATAAAATATCACCAAAAAGGTTAGGGCATAACATTACGTCAAATTGATTAGGATCGCGTACTAACTGCATTGCTGCGTTATCAACATATAAGTGTTCTAGTTCGATTTCAGGGTATTCAACGGCTACTTCTTCTACCACTTGACGCCATAACTGACTAGTGGCTAATACATTGGCTTTATCAACCGACGTGACTTTGTTATTGCGTTTTTGCGCTGCTTGAAAGGCTAAATGAGCAATACGTTTTATTTCACGGCGTGAATAGAACATTGAATCAAATCCAGTTTCCTCTTCACCTTCACCTTTTCGGCCTTTTGGCTCGCCAAAATAAATATCACCCGCTAATTCGCGAATAACTAATACGTCAAAACCTTGCTCTGAAATATCGCTGCGTAATGTTGATAATGATGATAAAGCTGGCTGTAATGTTGCGGGACGCATATTACAAAATAAATCAAAATGACCACGTAAACCTAATAAGGCACAGCGCTCAGGTTGCTCGGTTGGCGGTAAGCTCGCCCATTTTGGACCACCGACTGAACCAAATAAAATAGCATCGCTAGCTTCACAACCTTTCATGGTTGAATCGGGGAGAGCAGTGCCATGGTTATCAATGGCTGCACCACCAATATCATAATCTTTGGTGTTTATTTCTATATCGAATTTTTTAGCAATAGTGGTCAAAACTTTTTTCGCTTCAATCATTACTTCAGGGCCGATACCATCACCGGCTAAAATTGCTATGTTGGACATTATGTTATTACCTTATACCTTATTTTTTAGGGCAGTGTTTTTACCTCCAATAATGGTAGGTAAAAAGGGTAAGCAAAAATGAATGCTCACCCTACGAAATTATTATTTGGCCGATTTTTCTGATTTTAGCTCGGCGATAGTCATGGCGCGACGAATACTGTTAAGCGCATGTATAAGTGCCTGCCCTGATGCTTCTATTACATCTGTTTCTAAACCGTAACCGTGAAAATTTCTACCTTGCCAAGTGATCACTAAATCCGCTTGCCCTAAACCATCTTCTCCTGAGCCTTTGTTTGATATAGTGTAATCACTAACGGCAAAGTCAATATCAACGGTTTGTTTAATGGCTTGATAAAGTGCGTCGACAGGACCATTTCCTGTAGCAGCATGAATTTTACCTTCAGGTTTTTCTTCACCACTGTTATTGTCAGCATTACCTGAGATCAATTTAATACTGGCAGTAGCAAAATCACCATCACCGCACTGCACTTTAATGTTTTCTAAGCGGTAGTAATCTTTTAAGTCCTTTTGTTTTAACTTAAATACTAAGGCTTCTAAGTCATCATCAAAGACTTGACCTTTTTTATCTGCCAAGGCTAAAAAATCAGCATAAAGTTCTTCAATGTTATAATCACTTTCTTTATAACCTAAACTTTCCATGCGATGTTTAATGACATGACGACCACTGCGTGACGTTAAGTTTAATTTGGTTTTAGCAATACCGACACTTTCTGGGGTCATTATCTCATACGTATTACTGGCTTTTAACATGCCGTCTTGATGAATGCCTGAAGAATGACTAAAGGCATTGCCGCCAACAATTGCTTTATTTAATTGCACCGGCATATTACATAAAGTGCTGACCAATTTAGACGTTCTTGCAATTTCTTGATGGTTGATGTTGGTGCTAAGGTTTAATAAACCTTGGCGAGTTTGCATGATCATGGCAACCTCTTCTAACGAACAGTTACCCGCACGTTCACCAATACCATTAATAGTACATTCAATTTGACGAGCGCCAGCTTGTACTGCCGCCATTGAGTTTGCTACCGCTAGCCCTAAATCATTATGGCAATGTACCGAAATAATGGCTTTATCAATGTTGGGTACGCGATTATATAAATCAGTAATAATACCTTGAAATTCGAATGGCATGGTATAACCAACGGTATCAGGAATATTGACTGTGGTAGCACCTGCATCAATAGCCGCTTCTACCATGCGACATAAGTTATCTATTGGTGTTCTGCCTGCATCTTCACATGAAAACTCTACATCATCCGTAAACTTACGTGCATATTTAACGGCATGAACCGCCATAGCTTGCACATCAGCAAACTCTTTTTTTAATTTTTGTTGTACATGCACGTCAGAGGTTGAAATAAAGGTGTGAATACGAAATTGATCGGCAACTTTTAATGACTGAGCACAAGCATCTATATCAGCCTCAACAGCGCGAGCTAAACCACAAACACGCGCATTTTTAATGGTTCGCGCAATTTCTTGTACCGATTCAAAATCGCCAGGCGAAGAAACGGGAAAGCCCACTTCCATAATATCTACACCTAAACGTTCAAGTGAAAGTGCTATTTGTAATTTCTCATGTACTGATAAGCTAGCGTTTAATGCTTGTTCACCATCGCGTAAGGTGGTGTCAAAAATAATGACATTGTCATTTGTAGTTGAAGTACTCATATTTTTTATCCTTTGTGTGCCTAATACCAATGACATTAATTTTAATCATTAATTCGTCTAATTGATATAAATGTTGTTCATTAAAGTTCTTTTTAAAGCTAACTAATGCATAGACGTAAAAAACCCGCGATAGTTAGCGCGGGTTTTATGTATTTGTTATTTTAAATAATTTAAATAAAAGTAATTAAATAAGCAGTAAAACCTAGCCGCGCAGCATGAGTGCGAGAAGGTTAAGTTCAATTTGCTGCATTAATTTAGTCATATTATTAAGGAAAATTATTTGTTTAAAATTTATATCCTTATTAATATCTTATTTACTCTAAAGTTGTCAACTGAATTATTCTCTAGCACTAGAAAATTTAGTTATATAGTGTCGTTAAAATGGGATAGCTATAAATTATATTCAAATTGGAATGAAGTATTAAAAGCTGTTTCATTGCCAATATTATTTTCAAAACTTGATTGGCTAATATCAGCCGCTAAAGTAAAGCGCCAGTTTTTATAATCATGTTGAACACTACTCGAAATCATCCAAACTTGTTCAGCGATGCTCGTTACAGGATTACCTATTATGGGGTTATCAGGTGCTTTATCACTATTATCATAGTTAAGATCTAAAAAGCGTAATTTAGTGGTTAGCCTAGTATTAGTACTTAGCTGTGAAATAGCACCTAAAATATAAGCTTTAGTGTCATTGTCATATGTACTGCCAACTGAGCGTCCAAAATAGCGCATGCCAGTGGCGTAAGTAGAATGCTCATAATAGCAATTACCAATGTTATCTCTTTCTCCGCAATCAGCTAAACTGTCACTTAGTTCAATAAAAACAGTAGTTGGCTTGTTGATAATATTTATATGCGCATCAAAACCAATTTGCGGTTGCGCCTTCGTTAAATATTGCAAAGTACCTTCTTTACCATCTTCAGCAAATTTTTGTCCATAAACACTCATAGGTACATCAAATAAGTTGAAACTGTACCGTAAATCATAGCCAGCTTGTTGGTTGGCAGGGTTTGGGTTGTTTTCATCACAAACAAGGTCATCAATACCGCAGTTGGTTTTACCTATAAGAATATTCCCAAAGGTGCTAAGGTCTTGAGAGTGTCCTTCACCGCCCCATTGTGCTAATCGAGTAATGCCAAGTTCTAAATTTTTAAAAGGTTTAAAATTTAATCTAAACCCCCATAGCAGTGTATTTTTTACTGTACGACTATCATCCATTTTTCCCATAAAACTAGTGACAGTCCATGGAATGTCAAATTCTGTAAACGGTATAATCAAAGGCTCTGCAGAACGACGTGAAATAGCCAGTGCAGTAATGGGTCTGGCATTATTGGTTAGGCTTAAGCTAGTATCCCAAGTGGGTCCATACCAACGATTTTGTCGGCCAAGTGAAATAACCCAGTTGCCAACAAAAGCAGCAATATAGCTTTCATCAAAACGTATTTTTTCGCCATCTTCGGGACTATTAGTATAGCTTGGCGTTATTTTAGCGGCAATGTTGCTATACATAATGCTTGAATGCACGGCAATGCTATTTTTGTCACTATTGATATCGCCAAAAGAAGTAAACCGTTTATTTTCAGTACTAACTTGTGCTTTTACTCGCGTTTGATTTTTATTCGCAAGTTTAAATTGATGATTGATATAATAATAAGCACTTTTTTGATTTTCGGTTAAGTCACTAGTATCAATTGCTTTAATATCGCGAATTATATCGTGCCACATTAACGGGTAAGTGGTGACAGGCGTGATTATTTGACCTGTATCAGCGAGTAATTGAATATTGGCTTTTAAATAAATATCTGAGGTGTCTATCCAAGGTTCGGAAAAAGTTGTACTAGCGAAGATGGTACCAGTAATGAAAAGCAATTTTATTGCCGAATTTTTTATAAAAAAGTTTATGAGAGTTCTAGTTAAAAACATGTAAATAAAGATCCATTTAATACACTGATTTAGGATTGAAGGGCGGTGCTAAAAGTAGAAAAAAAGATTATACGTGTTTTCATAATGATTATATAGGGTTAAAATGGAAGCTATATTTTCATCATTAACAAAATGTCTATGTCAGTTAAACGTTACTTGTTTTATATTTCTCAAAATTATTCTTATGCCATATTACGCCCTTTACAAGAGGCAATATTAGCAAGAGGAGATCAAGTTGCATGGTTTTTAG
>JQIA01000981.1_pt1 | contig 15234 bp, 15 predicted proteins | sample 811431 | NCBI WGS metagenome assembly JQIA01 (sample SAMN02998118, study PRJNA258478) | marine sediment metagenome | biome: marine; feature: seafloor; material: sediment; isolation source: oil-polluted sediment collected from 3 locations (0.5 km, 0.7 km and 0.9 km)... | place: USA: Gulf of Mexico ... | reverse complement strand
CGTGCTAAACGCCGTAATCATTTTATTTCTTTCATATCACTTTCATCCATGCTAGGTATTGCTTTGGGAGTGACAGCATTAATCACCGTGTTATCTGTCATGAATGGTTTTGAGAAAGAACTACGCCATCGTATGTTAGGCATGTCAGCCCATGTGGTAGTTAATACTGTAGAAAATCATTGGAGCGACTGGCAACAATTAGCCGAACAAATATCTAAAAAACCTCATGTAACTGGAATTGCCCCATTTATCCAAGGCCAGGCCATGATAACTTATAATAAAAATGTCGAAGGTACTTTTCTACAAGGTATTTCTCCACAATATGAGCCACAAGTATCTAAAGTTAAAGATAAAATGATTGCGGGAAATTTAGAAAATTTACAGACTGGCAAGTTTAATTTAGTTTTGGGCAGTGAATTATCTAGAACTCTTGGAGTTGGAATTGGAGATAAAGTAACCCTAATAGTACCACAAGCTTCAGTAACATTAGTTGGTTTACTGCCACGGATGAAACGTTTTACTGTGGCCGGAATTTTCAATATTGGAATGCACGAATTTGATAGTGGTTTAGTATTACTTCACCTTGAAGATGTAGCAAAACTATTACGTATGCCAGCTGGAAGCATTAATGGCCTCAATATTAAATTAGATGATATGTTTATTGCTAAACCATTTAATACTGAATTACAAAAGGAATTACCATTTGGTTATTATAGTTACGACTGGACATATCGCCATAAAAACTTTTTTGAAGCAATTAAGATGGAAAAAAGTGTTATGTTTGTGATTTTAACCTTAATTGTGGCAGTGGCAGCTTTTAATATTGTGTCTACTTTAGTAATGGTAGTTACGGATAAACAGGCGGATATTGCAATCTTACGAACTTTAGGAGCTACTCCAAAAACTGTAATGATGATTTTTATGGTACAGGGAATTCTGATTGGGGTGTTTGGAACTATGCTCGGATTGGGAGGTGGAATAAGTTTAGCTCTTAATGTTGAAACAATAGTACCAGCAATTGAACGTTTTTTAGATATAGATTTTATCTCAGCAGAAGTTTATTATATTAGTAATTTACCTTCTGACTTACGTTGGATGGATGTATATAAAATAGCAGGCTTTTCTATAATAATAAGCTTAATAGCAACAATTTATCCAGCTTGGCAAGCTTCACGTACCCAACCAGCTGAGGCTTTGCGTTATGAATGATATAGTGTTAGATTGCAAAAATATTGGCAAAAGTTTTAAAGAAGCTGATCTTGAGGTTGATGTGCTGCAACAGGTGAATTTAACTATTCATAAAGGTGAACAGATAGCTATCGTTGGTAGTTCTGGATCTGGTAAAAGTACTTTATTGCATCTATTAGGTGGATTAGAAACTCCTACTACTGGTGAAGTGTGGGTAGCTGGTAAAAAAATTAGTAGTTTAAACCAAGCTCAACGAGGTTTATGGCGTAATTTACATTTAGGTTTTGTATACCAATTTCATCATTTACTAGCAGAATTTACCGCTTTAGAAAATGTTTGTATGCCATTGTTGATTAGAGGTCTATCAGTTAAAGAATCTCAAGATAAAGCTACCACTATTCTAAGCCAAATAGGTTTGGAAAAAAGATTAAAACATAAACCTGGTGAATTATCTGGTGGGGAACGGCAACGAACTGCTGTAGCACGAGCTTTGGTTACTGAACCAAGTTGTGTATTAGCTGATGAACCAACTGGGAATTTAGATCAACGCACTGCTGAACAAGTATATGAACGTATTTTAGAACTAAACAATATGATTGGCACTAGTTTAGTATTAGTAACTCACGCTCCAGATTTAGCCAAACGTATGGATCGAACTTTAACCTTAATTGATGGGAAGCTTGTTAATGCTTAATTATGAATGCTTAATTCTCAATTAAACCTTTCTTGATACAGGATAAAAACTGGGTAGAGCTAATATTGGATTCCTTTAGATTTGGATATATTTTAGACTAAATAATTATTTTGATTCCTATTAACTGCTGGGTTTTACTCTACCCAGCCTAGTTTCCATTATAGAAAAATAATTTTATTTTGTACAAATAAGGTTTTGAAATTAAGCATTAAGAATTAAGCATTAAGAATTAAAACAATGCGTAGATTACCTGTTTATCTATTATTAGACTGTTCTGCTTCTATGACTGGTCAACCTATTGAACAAGTTAGGCAAGGTTTAAGAGCTTTGTTGGATGATTTGTTTGATGAGCCAATGGCGTTGGAAACTGTATATTTATCAGTTATAACATTTAACAGCACTGCTGAACAGTTAATTCCATTGACTGAAATATTGCAATTTACCGAACCACAAATTCAAGCTCAAGGTACAACTGCATTAGGAGCAGCTTTACGCTTATTAATAAATTGTTTAGAAACTGAACAAAATCTTACCGAAAAACAAGATTGGAAGCCATTGGTATTTTTAATGACTGATGGAATTCCTACTGATAGTTGGGAAACAGAAGCAGCAGAATTTAAATCTAAACAAATTGCTAACTTGATTGCATTTGCTGCTGGAGTAAATGCTAATATAGATAATTTACAAAAGATTACTGATGTTATTTTAAAAACCGAACAAATTTCCCAAGGCACTATCAAAGCTTTTTTTCAATGGATGAGCCAATCCATAATTCATACCAGCAAAAATGTTCGGGTTACACCTCAAGAGATAGATTTGCCTCAACCACCACCACAAATTCAAATTGTGCCATAATTATTAAAATAATTAGGTTGATCTGAAAGGATGCTGATTCAATAGAATGTGCTATATACAAAATTGAGTACCATATTGTTGAATCTTGTCCCAAAATTGTTGCCAACGTCCTTTAGATTGGACTAAAGCTCTCAATGATAATATAGTTTTAGCCCTTTCTTTCCAATGCATTCCAGAACCACATAAAGCTTGCTTCACTTTTTGGGAGAGTATATCAGAAATATTTGAAGGAGAAGTATAGCGTTTCCTGATTGAGTGCAGTGCTATTTGTTTCGGGAATGGAGCGGATTTCCCGAAACCTTGTACCTTATACAAACGATAAACGCTATAGACGGTTCACAAAGGAAGTGCTGCATATTGATTCTAGTCGAAAACATTGGAAAATTGAAACTTCATTTTGGATTTTTCGGGAAGATGAATCAAGAATAGGTAAAGGTAATGGTGCAGAAAACTTTGCAGTTTTAAGGCATATTGCTTTAAACCTGCTGAAAAAACAGAGCCAAGATTGGTATTAAGAATAAACGGATCAAAGCTAGATGGGACGAAGATTATCTTGAAAAAGTGTTGGCTGGACTTGTTTCATAGTTCTACCTTTAGCTCTTAATTCAGATTAAAGTACTGGATGCAAAGTTCCTTACTATTTTTCAGATCTAAATAACATAGCAAAATTATTGGTAAATCTTAAAATATTTAAAAGCTAAAATATTATAGTTTTTTTTAAACGTATTAAATCTTGTGGCCTATCAACATCCCACTGGGTTGTTGTTTCATACCATTTTAAGTTTAAATCAGATAAGCGAGAACGGGTTGCTTCTAATACTAGTGAACTACCCCAAGAAATGTCAGTAAATAGTTCTGGAAATTGTTGTTGCATACCAATTAATACATAACCACCATCTTCTGCTGGTCCTAATACTACTTGGTGTTGTTGTAAAGCAGCAAAAGAATCTTGTAATGTTGCTACTGTCAATGATGGGCAATCAGTACCTATTAGAATAGTTGGATTAGGATTCATACTATTTAATGCAATTGCCATGCGTTCACCTAAATCATTACCTTGTTGCCGATATAAATTAATATCAAATTCAGTTTTACATTCAATAAAAAAAGGATGAAATTCATCCGGATAACACCATAACTGCACTTCAAATATATGACTGAATTTTTGTAAACAATGCCTTACTAATTGTTTATGCAAATCAGCAGCAGCTAGTACGCCTATTGCATCTTTTAGCCTAGTTTTAACTTTACCAACTATAGGAGCTTTCGCAAATATCTGTAATATATTCATTATTGTATTTCAATTTATGGTAGTCCTGGAAATGTGAGTGATATTGATATTATAGCATTTTTCAATTAAGTGATATACAAAACTGGTATAATAAATAAATCAACCACTATGGACTAAAAGTCATGTTTTCGGCTAAAGCCGACTAAAGTCTAAACTGATTAATAGTCAGTAACTTATGACTAAAAATCATTCAATAGCTATCTGTGGTTAGGATATTTATCATAATAGACTTTTAAATCATGTACTGTATCAATGCCATTAAGTTAAGGATTTATATTCAAATTGTCATACCCACGAATAGACTCTAGATTCCAGTTTTCACGGGAATGACATGAATTTTTCCTTAACTTAATGGCATTGATGTACTGTATGGGAAGATTTTCTATATTTCTAATTACTATAATGTACTAACGCTTGGGACAATAAATATCAATTACTTATTAATATTTCTGTAGTTTATCCAATCGAAAAATGCTACAACTATGGGACTGTTTATATGTAAAACTGTCCTAACTATTGATAAATTTAATAATATTCAACAAGCTATTTATGGTATTTTTGCCTATTCTCCACAACTTAATTTTGAACTGGCTCAAGTTAAATCTATACAAAATCAATTATCCTATTTATCAACTTTTTTGATTATAATATAACTGGTTTATTGTATTTTTGTTATAATATTGCTCTGAGCATCAATATGATTTTTTATATTGCTTTATCCATACCGATTTAGTCTGATTTATAAAGATGTAAAACTTCAAATTATATGTTAGACTAACTGCAAAATTTCATCTCATTAGCAAAATTATGAGCCGTACTGTTATTCTCTGTGTTGATGATGAGCCTACTATACTCGATAGCTTAAAAATAGAACTTAAAACAGCTTTTGGTGATAAGTTTCTAATTGAAACTGCTGAAAGTGGTGAAGAAGCTATAGGTTTGGTTAAAGAATTATTGGAAGATAAATATGAGTTACCATTGATTATCTCTGATTATATCATGCCAAATCTCAAAGGCGATGAGTTATTAAAACATATTCATAATATCTCACCAACAACTCTTAAAATCATGTTGACCGGTCAAGCCGATATCAATGCGGTGGGCAATGCGATCAAATATGCTAATTTATACCGCTATATTGCTAAACCTTGGGATACTGAAGATTTAATCTTAACTATTTCTGAAGCGGTTAAAAGTTACTTTCAAGAACAACAAATAATTATTAAAAATCAAGAATTAGAGCAGAAAGTTAAAACTTTTCATAAATTTGTACCAGCTCAATTTCTTAAATTATTACAAGTTGAAGATTGTGATCATATTCAAATAGGTACTTGTATTAATAAAGAAATGACCATTATGTTTGCTGATATTCGTGGTTTTACTACTTTATCAGAAGGCATGACACCTCAAGAAAATTTCAATTTTATTAATGCTTATTTGAGCCAAATGGAACCTATTATTGATAAATATCATGGATTTATTGATAAATATATTGGTGACGGAATCATGGCATTATTTCCAACTAATGCTGATGATGCAGTACAAGCAGCACTAGAAATGCTAAAAACATTAGCAGAATATAATCTTACTAGAGGTAGACCAGGACGGCCAGTTATTAATATTGGAGTTGGAATTCACACTGGTTCTTTAATGCTTGGTACTGTTGGTGGTAAAAATCGTATGGACGGTACGGTGATTTCTGATGCAGTAAATTTAGCTTCCAGAGTTGAAGGTTTAAATAAGATTTATAATACTTCAATGTTGATTACAGAACAAAGCTATCAACAACTAATAGATGTTAATAAGTATAATATTCGGGTTATTGATCGGGTAACTGTTAAAGGTAAAACTAAAACTATAACTATTTATGAAGTATTTGATATTAATTCAACCTTAAATTTTGAACATAAAATAGCCACATTACCAGATTTCGAAGCTGGTTATAAATCTTTTCATAAAGAAGAATTTACTAAAGCTCGTGATTTGTTTAAACAAGTAATTACTGCAAATTCTGATGACACTGTAGCACAGATGTATTTTAACAACTGTACTAGCATTATTCGTATGATAATGCCAGAAAAATTTAAAATTTTAATTATCGATGATACGATATTAAATGTTCAAGTGTTATCAATGATGTTATCAAAAAAGAGCAAATTTGAGGTCGTAGTTGCTGAAACTGGTTTTGATGGTATTCAAAAAGCTAAACAAGAACAACCTCATTTAATTTTATTAGATGTAATGATGCCTGGAATTGATGGCTTTGATACTTGTCAACAATTAAAATCTGAATCAAATACAAAAGACATCCCAGTTATTTTTATGAGTGCTTTATCAACTATTGATGATAAAATAAGAGGTTTTAAAGTAGGAGCAGTGGATTATATTACCAAACCATTTCAATTAGAAGAAGTTTTAATACGAATTAAAACTCAGTTAAATTTAGGTCTTTTGCAACGCCAACGGTCGCTAAGAAATACTTTAAAAATTAGTAATTTAGAATTAAAAGCTAAGATAGAAAATCTAATCACCAATAGTCATATATGATGGTTATAATTACTTAGTCCTACCCAAAAAATCAATAAAAATTTGTAATTTTTTCTAAGTTACATCTTGGGCATTATGTTTACCTAGATATTTGTATGCATCACTACTTTATTTAAAACCTCTATATCCTAATTTATATTCATCCTTTCTAACATATTAATTATATAATACTTTTCTTATACAGCTTACAAACTATGCATGTATTTTTACCTAGCAAACATATACTTCATCATCCTAAACAGGATTATTCTGATGGAATACCTCCGTTTGAACATTTAGAAGTGCCAAAAAGAGTTGATGCTGTTTTACAAGGAGTTATAGCAGCTACAGATGTGAATTTAGTAACAGTAAATGAATTAGCAATTGAAGCAGTATATGATTTACATGATAAAGACTATGTCGATTTTTTACTAGCTATTAGTAAAATAATTAAGCCTGAACAGGAATATATTCCTAGTATTTTTAGAAATAATTTATTAAAGTCTCCATTACTATTTCGTGGTGGAATGTACTGTGAAGAAATTGGTACTCCAATTAATGATGGTAGTATTGAAGCTGCTTTAAATTCGGCTGCAGTTGCTGAACAGGCAGCAGATTATTTATTAAAAACTGGAAATGATGCAATTGCTTTGTGTCGTCCACCTGGCCATCATGCTGGAAAAAAAAGGTATGGTGGTTATTGTTTTTTTAACAATGCTTATATTGCGGCTAAAACTTTAGCTCAACAATGTGCAGTAATTGATATTGATTATCACCTTGGCGATGGTAGTATTGAATTTGCTAGCTCTGAAATTCCCTATTTTTCATTACATGCTGATCCATGGCAGAATTATCCTTATATAAATACTGATATAGTATTATCAACTAAACATACTGAATTAGTTACTATTCCTGGAGAAACAAAAGGTGATTTATACATTAATTTATTTAAAACATTACTTACCAAATTAAATAATTTTAAGTATATTATTGTTTCATTAGGTTTTGATACTCTTGGTACGGATCATATTCAGGATGAATATATAAATCTTGAACCAAAAGACTATTATGTTATTGGCCAGTTATTAGCCAAAATTCCAGCCAAAAAACTGATAATTTTAGAAGGGGGTTATGATATTTTAAATTTACCTGCTTGTGCAAGATATTTTACGTTGGGATTCTTGCACAAACATATATAAATATTTAGTTAGCTTTAGTAGGTAACTTTTTGCACGACTTATTCTCAGATCTAACGTTGTCAGAAAATTTACTCTGATCAGGACAGGATGTTTTTGTTACATGAACAGCTTCCAATGGTGATAATTTAGTAGCACCAAAATGTTTCTTATCAAAATCAGATTTCTTTAACACAGCTGCTTGAAAATAAAAAGTATCATTCCCAGCTTTAGCTTGTTTAGCAAGGTTGTTTGTTTCCAGATCAACTTCTATTGTCATTTGAGTGGTAGTTTGTTTGCTAGTATCAGTGGCTGGAATATTATATGTACCTAATATTTCAATATCATCTACATTTAAAGCTAATTTTACCCTGGACAAAGGAGTTTTGATTTTTGGTTTTTTAGATAAACAACGACTATAAAGTAACAATAATACCTGTTCTCCTTTACTAGCTGGAATATCTTCCATATCAAATTGGAAAGTTGCAACTTTATTAGGGTTAAAAGCCAATGACATGATATTACGAGCCCTTGGTCTTTGTTGTTTTACTTTGGGACTATCACAAACTTTAACTTTACGTTTATTAGCATCATCTAAACCAATAGAAGCAATATTAAATTTCTGGTTAGTTTTGCCAGCATTGATTGGAGGACGTACTGATTTAGTTGTTTCAGGAGCATCAGTTTCCTCTTGTGGTTGGCCACTACCTAATTTGGTATTTGCTAAAATTGGGCTGCTTGCTAATAATAAAGCACAAGCAACAGTTGAATTTTTAACTTTCATTACTTCTCCTAAAAAATTATGTTAAATAAGCTTCTATTAATTATTACATCTTGTAATAAATTCTACAAATTTTAATCTTGAGTTGGCAATTTACGTTCCTGTGATAAGTTAAAACCACAATATATGGTAACTAATATTCCTTGTGTACCCATAACAGTAAAACTAACTAGTTGTAACACTATTGAATAGGCAACTGCAAGACTTTGGTCAATATTATACAAACCTAATGCCAAAACACAAGCTACTTGATACACGCCCACATAACCAGGTGCTGAAGGTAGCGAAATGCTTAACAGTAAAAAAACTCCAACAGTTAAACCTGCTTCAAAAGGTAAATCCCAACCAAAGGCACTAATAATTTGCCACATCCAAAAATAGTCTAGTAAAAAAATTATGACTGTTATCAATAACACAGTTATTAAATTATTAGTATGCCGAAACGTTTGAATCCCTTCTATCCCATGCAACATTAATTCCTGCAATTTTTGCCACTTGCCTTTAAATGCTAAACTCTTAATTTTTTTATATAAAAAATCAGCAAAAATTATTAATGTAGCTAATCCCACTATGGCTAGGATAAACACCGTTACTATACTTTTACCAACATTAGGATCAATTCTATTACCGTGTATCCATAGAACTAGCATAGTAAAAAGACCTATTACTATCATATCCAAGATACGATCTAGCACAGCACTAGAAACTGAACGTCCTAAAGTTAAAGGAGTAAAGTGATTAACAGCTATTACTTTTAATACTTCACCAGCCCGAGCTGGATAAATAATATTGCCTAAATAACCAATATTAGCAGCCTGCCAAAAATGTTTAAACTCTGATAATGGTAAACATGCGACTAAATTCCAACGTAAAGAACGCAATGCAATTACTACCATAACTACTAATCCAGCTATAAACACTTTGCCTATATTTATAGTTTTTATAGCAGTAAAAAAAGCTTGCCAATCTAGTTTTGAAAATACTATTACTAATAAAACTACACTAAAAACAGTACCAAAAAGAATTAAGAAATTTTTTTTATTCATATATGAAAGCTAGTATGAGAAATTTATATAGCTCGATGACCAATATCAGTACGATAATACATATCTTGCCAAGAAATTTTGCTAACTAATTGATAAGCTTTAGTTTGAGCTTCTTGTACTGTATCACCTAAAGCACAAGCACATAACACTCGGCCACCAGATGTCACAATCTGTCCATCTTGTTCTACAGTTCCAGCATGAAATATTTTACCATCTGTAATATTAGATAATCCATTAATAACTAAGTTTTTTTCATACTTATTTGGATAACCGCCAGCAGCTAATACTACTCCTAAAGATGCCTGTGGATTCCATTTAGCTTCTACCTGATGCAAATTTTTATCCAAGGTTGCTAAACAAAGTTCAACTAAATCTGATTGGAGACGCAGCATAATTGGTTGAGTTTCTGGATCACCAAAGCGACAATTATATTCTAAAACTTTTGCATTACCATCAGCATCAATCATTAAACCTGCATATAAAAAACCAGTATAATTATTGCCTTCCAGTGCCATTCCACGCACTGTAGGTTCTATGACCTCATTCATAATACGAGTATGCATTTCTGGAGTAATAACTGGAGCTGGTGAATAAGCCCCCATTCCACCAGTATTAGGGCCTGTATCACCATCATCCCTAGCTTTATGGTCTTGTGAAGTAGCTAAAGGTAAAATATGTTCTCCATCTACCATACAAATAAAACTAACTTCTTCTCCAGTTAAAAATTCTTCAATAACAACGTTTTTACCAGCATCTCCAAAATTATTATCAATTAACATATTTTCTACAGCAGTGATAGCTTCTGCTTCTGAATATGCTAAGACAACACCTTTTCCTGCTGCCAAACCATCAGCTTTAATTACAATAGGTGTACCAATTTTACGAATATATTCTATTGCTGGCTCAACTTCAGTAAAATTAGCATAGGCTGCTGTTGGAATATTATGTCGAGCCAAAAAATCTTTGGTAAATAATTTAGAACCTTCTAATTGAGCTGCTGCTTTAGTTGGACCAAAACAAGGTAAATTATTTTTTTGGAATTCATCAACAATTCCAATTACTAATGGGGCTTCTGGACCAATAATAGTTAAATCAATAGAATTAGTTTGAGCAAAATTAATCAGAGCCTCAATTTCATTAACTCCAATCGCAATATTTTGTACTTTATTTTCTTGAGCTGTACCAGCATTACCAGGAGCTACAAAAACAGTTTCAACTTGAATTGATTGCGCCACTTTCCAAGCCAAAGCATGTTCACGACCTCCGTTACCAACAATTAATATTTTCATGATTTTTTTAATGGTTTTATACCATAAACTTTATTTGATAGATTAAAATGATATTTACTATACAGATCTTTTTCTTTAGGCTTAATAAAAAATTAATACTATTCTTTATAAAAAATTTTTATTAGTTTTTTCAATTAGATATTTATTTGATAAATTAATAATCCATAAACTTTTCTGTATAGACATTATTGATTAATATCAATGGTAGTATACCAGATGTATAGTATATTATTAATTCCTTATATAACAATCCAAACCGGAGATATTCTATTAACAAATGGATTCTCCATATCAAATATCTACTCATCAACTGTTCACATACGATACAAACAAGAACTCGTTAGAGGAATAAATCTTGAAGAATTTTTTTCATAAACCTATTAAATATACTTATTTATATGTAGATGCATGGTTTAATTTTGCCTTTGGTACTAAAAACAATCCATTGTACCATCTAGGTTCTTTAGCTTTCTTTTTATTATGGATAGTATTAGTCAGTGGTTTATGTGTATTTGTGTTGTTTGACACTAGCATTACTGGAGCTTTTCAATCTGTTGAAAGTATGACCAATGAACAATGGTATTTCGGTGGGATTATGCGAAGTCTACATCGATATGCCTCAGATGCAGTGCTAGTTGTAGTATTGCTACATATAATCCGAGAATTTTCTTTAGACCGTTATCGTGGATTCCGTTGGTTCTCATGGTTTACTGGGACTCCAAACCTATGGTTAATAATGCTATTAGGAATTTCTGGTTATTGGCTAGTATGGGATCAATTAGCTCAATATGTTGCAATTGGTTCATCTCAATTATTAGATGCATTACCAGTATTTTCTGGAGCAATGAGTCGGAATTTTTTAGCCGGTAATCTTAGTGATAGATTCTTTACTTTAATGGCTTTTGTCCATTTATTGGGCTTACCAGTTATGCTAGTCTTTGGTTTATGGATTCATGTTAAAAGATTAACTAAAGTAGAAGCAATTGTACCACGAAATCTAGCGATTGGTAGTTTTTTAGCATTATTAATATTATCTTTAGTAAAACCAGCAATTAGCCACGGCCAAGCTGATTTAAGCATAATACCAACAGTATTAAATTTAGATTGGTTTTACCTAAATGTTTATCCCGTATTAGACTATTTTACAGCTGGGGAAACTTGGATTTTTGCTATATCAATATCAATATTATTGATGGTAATGCCTTGGATTCCAATTAAGCGTACTCCACCAGCAGTTGTGGTTGACTTAAATAATTGTAATGGTTGTTCTCAATGTTTTGAAGACTGTCCGTTTGATGCCATTTCTATGCAAGCACGTACTGACGGAGCAAGATGGGAAATGGAACCAGTAGTTGATCCAGACCTCTGTGCTGCTTGTGGTATTTGTGTAGGTTCTTGTCCATATTCTAATCCATCTCGTCGTTCAGAAGTTAAACTTGCTACTGGGATTGATTTACCAGAAAAACCTATTCAGCAAATTAGAACTGAAACTAAAAAAGCATTAACTGAACTTGGTTCTGCCAAAGTAAAAATAATATTATTTGCTTGTAATCATGGAGTTAATGTAGCAGAAATTAATGATCAAGATGTTGCAATTATCAATTTGCCTTGTACTGGAATGTTACCACCAGCTTTTATTGATTATACTTTACGACGTGGAGCAGATGGTGTATTGATTTCAGGTTGTCGTTCTCAAGACTGTTATTATCGATTTGGTAATCATTGGTTAGAAAAACGCATTAAAGGAGAGAGAACTCCAATTTTAGCTAAACGAGTCAATCGGGAACATTTTGATCTTGTTGGTTATGCAGAAACTGATAAAAAACAATTATTACAAAATATTGAGGATATTCGTCAACAAGTACTTGCTAGGAGTGAATCATGAAAACAGGCTTACGTTATATTCTACAAGTAGCTAACTATTCTATATTTATGCTAATAGTTTGGTATTTTTCTGTAGCTCCAGCTTATACTCATTTGGAAGCATGTCAATCTGTTGTTGTATTATCTTTTGGTCATGCAGGACAACCAGTTTCGGAATGCCGTAAAAGAACACCTGAAGAATTAGCCGCATTACCACCTAATATGCGTAATCCTATGGTTTGTCCTAGAGAACGTTCTCCAATTGATGTGGAATTGTTATTAGATGATAAACCATTATTTGTTAAAACATTTAATCCTCAAGGTGTTTCTGGAGATTGGGGAGTTGATGTATACCAAAGATTTAAAGTGCCTAGTGGTGAACATAATCTAAAAATGCGTTTAAAAGATAGCGTGAGAGTTAAAGATTTTAACTATGTACACGAAGTTGATGTAGACTTAAAATCAGCCCAATTGTTAGTGGTAGAATTTCAAGCTGATAAAGGTGGTTTTAACGTTAAATAATTTCAAAATAGTACAGTTTTTAAGATTTAAATGTAGGCTGGGTAGAACGGAGTGAAACCCAGCATTGATAATATTTATAAAAATGCTGGGTTTTGTCCTGTACAGAGAAAATTTATGATTAACCAGAAATGTACTTAGCTCTTAGATATATCTTCAATTCCATATGTAAGTTAAGGAAAAATTCTTGTCATTCCCGTGAAAACGGGAATATAGAAATATTTGAGATCGCTAGATTCCCACTTTCGTGGGAATGACATTTAATTGTGTTTAAATCTAATAACTATATAATTTTCATCGAATTAATATTTTATTAAATTTGTCAATGCGTAAGTCCTAGGTATGACAATTTATATAAGAAACTAGCTTTTTTAACCTGTAAGCGTTAATAATTTGAATCAGAATTTTCAGGATAATTTCACAATCTAATTGAATTTTGTTAATTTTGATTCTAACAAGTTAGTTATAATTTGCAAACTAATACCAATTATCGCTCCATATAAATGAGCATCGACAATTACTAGACCACTAGTTAAATTTGAGGTAGCTGGTAATCCTCCATATAATTGTTCCCATATTAATTTTATAATTAAAAATATGAAAAGAATCTGATAACGTTTCCATGCGACGACAGCTAATAAACCATGCAAGATTCCAGATAATCCTACATACCATATAACTTCGGGAGAAAAGAACCATAGCCCTAAGCTAATTCCTAATCCGCAAGTTATTATCCACCATAAACTATATGGTTTTGTAGTTAATTCCCAGATTATTAGTAATGATATTGCATTTAAACCCAAATGTGTCCAACTCAAATGAGCGAAATGGGCTGTAATTAAACGCCAATATTCACCATTTTCTATGCTTGCGCGACTATAACGTATATCAATATCTAGCCATTGTACAAATATAGCTATTGTAATAATGCAGCAAGGTAATAGAAAATAACGTAAATTATGTTTCATTTTTGGAGTCCAAGACTTCAGCTTTGAGAATTTAGTGAATATTCATTTGTGGACGACTATCATGGTAATATTTATATTTTAATAGGGTTTCTAAACCATGACAATCAACGCAAAACGTGCCTTTAACACCTTTACGATGTAAAAAACTATTTAAAATATTACCTTCTTTTTGAGTCTTATCTTGCTTTTGACCAGGTTGCCATTTATGTGGATTATGACAAGTTATACACGCAATTCTACCAAATTCATTAATATCCTCATCCTTGTCCACAAGTGGTAAAACTTCACTTCGCAAAATTAAATCTTGATAAGGATGACTAAAATTTTTAATTGCTGTATCTTTAGCTATGCCTTTATCATTATGACAAGCTAAACAAAGTTTATCCCTTTCAAGTATATCGTCGGTTTGCTGAAGTTTGGCTGCATTATAAAGAAACAAATTATTCGCAGAATGTAAACTATGACAGCTACCGCAGAGTCCAGCAGTTTTTGGAGATTGTTTTTGGAGATTATGGCTATCTGAGGCAGAATTACGTAAATCATGTTTGGTATCAATTATTTGAGTTTTATGACAAGAATCACAAAGTTGGCCATCAGTATGTTGTTGAACTAAAGCTGGGGTATTTGTTTTACCTTGGTGCATACTATGACAAGTTTTACAAGTAATTTCTTTAATTGATTTTTTCCCGATTTTAATAGTTTTATCTAAGCTAATATTTACCGGATGAATATTTTTTTCCTTGGCATCTTCTAAATTATCAGCATGTTGACGGGCATGACAAGTTTTGCAAAGTTTAGCTTCATCTTTAATTCGCAAAGAAGCAGTGTTTACTTGACCATTATGAACAGAATGACAGGTATCACAGGTTAGCTGTTTAATTTTTTTATTACCAATTTGTACTGGTTTTTTTAGTTTAATATTAACTGGATGAATGCCTTTTTTACGAGCATATTTTTTGCTTTTACTATAATAGACTTCTTGCATAAGTAAGATAACTTATTGATTTTATTAAATATTTCTATATAGGTAAAGTTAATT
>JQIA01000980.1_pt1 | contig 15235 bp, 3 predicted proteins | sample 811431 | NCBI WGS metagenome assembly JQIA01 (sample SAMN02998118, study PRJNA258478) | marine sediment metagenome | biome: marine; feature: seafloor; material: sediment; isolation source: oil-polluted sediment collected from 3 locations (0.5 km, 0.7 km and 0.9 km)... | place: USA: Gulf of Mexico ... | reverse complement strand
TACCTAGATATAAAATCTGAGTACTGAGTAGCTAACGCTGCCATCTTACCTACTTGGGTATTTTGAGCCATAGAAGATATATCATGAGCTTTAGACGCATATTTACCAATAACATTATCAGTGCTAGTAGTAGCTATTTTATCAAATACTTTACCAGTAGTAGGCATAACACTTTTAACAGTGTCCAGTACACCAGCCTCACTCTCTGTAATATCCTCAATAATGGTCTGGAATAAACCTTCATTTATCAATTTAGACACAGGGTTCTTCTTTAAACCATTCTCCATTATCTTCAATTCATTCTCTTTAGCCCTTCTATTACTAACTTTATCTGAACTATCAAGAATTCTTTTTAAATTATCTTTCTTCTCTAACAAACTTTGGTAAGCATTTAGAGCCTTAACAGCTTCCACTTGCTTCTTAGCATACCACTCTACAGGTACACCTTTAGTAGTTAATAGCATTTGGTTAGAAAGAGTATTGGCTATGACTACTTGAGGCATAATTATTACAATATTTCTTTTAGCTGTAGATATTACTTTCTGCCATATAATCCCAGAAGTTTTAGAAGCTATATAAACATGTTTGTTCATTTTAACCCCTAGAGTTTTACGAAAAGCACTATCAATACCTTCAGTTGCTGATAATTTCCTGTAACCAAATATAGTATTAACCAATTCTTTCTTTACATAGAAACCATCTTTAACATTAGTATCTTTCCATATTTCAGCCATATCTTCTTTCATAGATGGAGGCATCATTCTGAATATATCAGAATACTTATCTTCTTTATCCTTATTTTGTATTTTAACAAAATCATTAGGGTTATCTATATACTCATTGTTATAGTCTTCTAAAGCACTAGTTAATATTTCACTATTAACTTTTCTAGTTTCTCTTACATCCAACAACCCACCAGACATTCTAGCTATAACTTCATGAGCCTTATCTTGCTTACCTAATAAAGTATTCTTAGTTTTCTCATCAAATACTCTTCTGTAATGGGATATATTACCTTTGTCGTCGGATACAGGAATATATTTATCTAAATCCAATGGATCATTACCTTTATTAGTTAATTCAGGTAACACGCCTTTAATTTGATCTTTAATATCTTCCTGCTTATTTTTATTTATATTATCGTAAGCGCCTTCCATACTATTTTTTACAATAGCATCCCCTACTTCATCAGGTCTTGTATTAGAAGATATTCCTGATACATAGTCCTGTTGCATTTTTATTCTTGATACAAATAACCTGTCTCCCCCACTAATAGTAAATTGTTCTTTGTATCCAGTTCTTAATAACTCATCTACTAAATGGTCATCCCTGGAATTAATTATTTTATATGAAACATTACTATCATAGTTTTCAAAAGTTTGACCTTCCCTAACTAAATTCTTATTACTACCTAAGTTACTTTCAAAGTTTTTCTTTTCCCAATTTCTATGTAAATTTAATAGCATTTCTACGCCATTAAGTTCTACATTTCTTCCATATTCATGAGTAACTAAGTCAGCAACTCTTTCATTAGATTTAGAGTCAGTATTCTTTATAGCGTATATCTGAGCTAGTTTCTTAATAAGAACTTCTGCTTTAGCTGTATCTCCTTTAGGTTTGCCACCTACAAAAGACATATTGGCTATAACATGAGCATTACTACCTTGTGAGGCTCTGCCAGCTCCACCTTGAGCCATCATGTAACCCAATCCGTCAGCTTGGTTAACGTAGAAGGCGTGGTCGTCCTTAAAATCAGTCTTAAGCTCTTTAATAATAGAATTTATTTCTGAATCCCTATAATCACTATCATTAAGGAGTTTAATAAAATCTGTCAATTTTAAATCACTAGTTAATAATGAAGAAGCCCCTGTCTTCAATAAAGAACTGTTTAGGTTTTCCCAATCCCTATCAGATAATTTATTATCTGGATCAAACGACTCTCTAACCTGTTTCCTAGTAGAATCAATTATATGTTTTCTTTGGGAATCCAATATATGTTTAGACTTCCTAAGTAGATCGAACCATTTTTGGGTTATTTGGGTATTGCCTGCTATTTCTTGCAGCAAGTTATAGTACATGTTGTCTTTATTAACATTGTACATATCTATCATGCTGTTTACGCCACGATGGATACTCCCAGACATAACTCCATAAGGCAATCCAATAACAGTATTAATAGTTCTTACTACTCTTGGTTTATTGGAAGCCTCTTTTAAGCTCTTTTTAACATAATTAGCGTAAGGAGTTACTACATGTTTTATTAAAGCTTCATCTATTACAGAAGCTGTAGTATCTATAATAGAAGATACTTTTTCTGTTTTAAGTGAATTAACATTCTTAACTTTTTCTAGGTTCTCTGCTAAATCCCATAAACCTCTAGCTACATCAGATTTTCTAACAGTACCGTCATTAAAATTCTTAATGAAGCTAATTACTTCTCCCATTACATCATTAAGAAAATCTCTTACTTTATTACCAGTATCTGACTTAGTAGACTCTGTTTTATATTTAACCCCAGATAGTGATTCTATAAAAGTTTCATTAGTTAAGCCAAATGTAGCAAACTCATGTAAATGCCCTTCAGCTTTTACAAATACATAATCATATCTATCTTTAGCTGATTGTATTTCTGCTTCAGGATTGGAAGAGTCTTTATATACAACTTCTCCATTACTATCTTTAGGTAGAAAAGCTTCCCAAGGAGTACTAGACTGCTCTAAATGTGCTTTAGCTAAAGTATGCATCTTTGCTATTTTCTTTCTAACAGCAGGAACATTATCTATAGCGTATTGCCATAAAGCATGGCTTGTCTCATGTAATAAAGCTTCTTGTGCAGAAATATCAGTTATATTTTGACTAACTCCTGCACTAGTACCTATGTATATATTTTCTAGTTTCTCATCTATACCTGCTACTGTTCTATTAATCTTAACAGTATCAGTTTTTGTTTTAAAAGAGCTTTTAGCTGTTCTATTAATCAATATGCTTCTATCAGCTTCTTTTAATGCAGGCAATATAATTTTATCTATTAATGATTGTAATTTGGCTTTATGGGCATTACTTAATCTAACATTACCCTCACTAGATAGTTTATCAAATATACCTTGAACACTTTCAGCATTCATTAGGTTTTTGAATTCGTAATTAGCTTTACTAATATCAAATGCTATGTCTTCAGAACCTTTTAAATTCTCTTCAGAACCAATGTCTTCAGCTAGTGTCTTAACATCCTTACTTTTACCTACATTTACTGGCTTAGCACTATTACCTTCTTTGTAATATTGCTCTACAAATTTAATACCACTTAATAGTTCTTTTCTAACCTCTTTGATTAAATCAACTTCTTTATTAAAATGTTTGAAATAGTTTTGCATATTAGATTGAGAAGTATTACTAACTTTTCCATTTAAATTATTATTTGTTACAAAGCCAATCTTACTAACCCCAACATTGCCAAAAGCTTCTTTAAATATTTTTGCTTTTAATTCTTTAGATATTTTATCACTATTTAAAAATGCTCTAACGTGGTTAACCCTAGTTTCTATTTCTTCTATTATGCTCCAATCATTATGTAATGCTAAGAAAGTATCATTAGCTGATTGAGCATTAGACCCCATCTTATCAATAGCTCCTGTAGACCCATCAAAAGTATGTAAAATACTTCTTTTGTTATCTACAGAATCCCCAGCTAATTTTATATTTACATGAGAATCTGTGGATTGTACAAGGTTAGCCATAGGGGATATTCCTATGTCCCCCGTAGGTACATTTACTCTTATAGAGGTCTGTAGGTTACTTTGCTCAATCTCTCTTGTTTCAGGAGTCCCATCAATAGAAGGCCCATGTTCTGTTATAGTGAACTTATTAGCCATCTTATGTCTAACAGTACCCCCGCCGTCATCTTTAGAATACTCAACTCTCTCATTTTTTGTTAAATCCAAATGGTCTGAGTAATCACTTGACTCTGATGATCCATAAGGGATTCCTGGAATCAGTCCTTCTTTCCTTAAGCTTAACTTTAGAGCGTCATACTCTTTTGCAGTTAGATCAAGACCACCTCTTTTATCTTTCCACTCCTTCAATCTACTTTCATATACATTATTAAATACAACACTCATAAACCCTACAGCATCGTTTATAACAGCACCATTTTCTATAAATCCTCCTAATTGCTGCTCTAAGGCAACTACCAGAGGAGTTCCGTAATAAGCACTAACAACGCTTTCTAGTTCACTTCTGACATGCTTGGGTAAAACATAACCTTTTACAGTTTTATTAGTTATTTTTATTTTACTTCCTGACACATTTTCTATAAGTCTGACTATTCTTTTAGCTTCCTTAATTTCACCTTTTAATATGTGATCGAAGATAGTTTCTGGTAGTTTATCTACAGAAGATTCTACTAACTCTTTAGCAGAAGTATAAGGAGCTTTTGAGTAGGTAGTAGGCATAACTGAACCTTTACCCAACTTACGCCCAGCAGAAGTAACCTTTATAATATTATCTATTTCTGGTTTTATATAAACACCAAATAATTCAGTTACATCACTTATTTTTGGACTAACATTAAGTCTTCTAGGATTCTTTTTCTTATCTAGTTTGCCAAAGTCTTTATCCACTACACCTTTAGGATTAACATTAGGGCCAAACATTACTCCTCTAGATTCCTCCAACATCTTAATCATGTTTTCGTAGTTATCGTCCATGTTAGTATCTTCTACTACAGAACCATGAGTATCACCATATTTTGTATCAAAATGTACAGCCCCTCTTTTAGCAACTTCCATAGCTTCACTTAAGCTTCTAGGTAATTGTAATATTCCTGATATAACTCCATTTGTTATACCGTCAACTTCTCTTGTCATATTAGTTTCAAAAGAATAACTACCATTTTGTATAGCTTTTTGGTATTCAGCTAAAGCAATTAATCCATTAATAGACTTATAAGTTTCTCCGCTATTATTACCTGCTTTTACTATAGCTTGCTGTCCTTTATCAGAAATAGTAGAGCCAGTTTCATTAATAGCATCTACAGCATCTTTAGTATCAGCATCAAGGATATTACCCTCGGTATCCATAATGCTTTCTTCAAAATGGGTTATCCAAGTAGATTCTCTACCTTTAGCTACCTTGTTACCAAATACCTCGCTTATAGCTAATTTAAGCTCATTCTGCACACTTACAGAGTTCTCCCCATCCATAGGAACTGTAGTTTTCCATTCCTTTGTGGTAGTAGCAGATCTGTGCATTATGCTTGTTTGATTATTAAACCTATTGCCGACAACCATAGCTCTAGTATTTTTAATAAAATTAACAGCAAAATAGAAAGGTTTTCCTTTATCCCTAGAATTTAGATAAGAGTCCATGTTGGCTTTCTCTCTAAGTAACTGGGTATTCTTAGCTTGTTGGGCCTTAACTCTACCGTCAGTTACTTGACTTATATCTTTATACCCGCCTACTTCAAACAAGCTTTTAGAAGACATTCTTTTAGTAACATCTGTAAATTTAGTGTCCTCTTCCCAAGGGATACTAGCGTACTTTACAGCGTTATCCATTAAAGCTTTGCTTGCTACAGTGGCACTATCACCCAATGAAGGGTTCAGATCTTTAGGAGCTTCATCTAAAGGGAGTATGCCTTTGGTATCTAATCCAAATAACTTATCCAACATAGATAAGCTACCTTTGCTCTCATGGTTATCTTTAAATGCTTTGACTTTATTACTTATTTCAGGTTCAGCCTCAACATCTGTATTGGGTTCTTCTGTAACCCTAATAAAATTAGTTCTATTAAAATCAGGCAGTGCATCAGTTTCTACAGCGTGAATTTCTGCATAACCTGATTGGATTAAAGCCATAGCTGCTTGCTGACCTAAACCCAGTTCTATCTTAGACCTAACATTTTGAGGGATGTCTTTAACACTGACATTCATCATTTTTAAAATTTTCTTACCTAGACTAGGGAAAGCTTTACCCATAGGAGTACCAGATTTACCAAGGTACGCATATGCATCTTCTATGGGATCTTGCTTAGTATCTATACCTAGTATTCTTTGTATAGTATGGGCATCATTTATTAAAGAGTCAGCTCCTTCTTTAGCCATCCAATCCAAAGCAACAACTGCACTAGCCTGAGATAACATTGGGTCAACATAAGTATTACCCTCAACATCAGTCTTGTTAAAAAGCATCATTATGTTTTCTTGATAATTTACTTTATAACCCCCATTAACAGTTTCTTTTACTATAGTATCGTAATTACCCGTAAACTCTTTAATGGATTCTACAAAATTATCTAAAGCAGCTTTTTCATCCTTATCTAAAGACTTTACTGCGTCTAAACTCTCATAGTTTTCTTGAAAGTTATCTACAGTACCCAACACACTATTAGCTGAGCCTTCTTTAACCTCTAAGTACTCATTAATACTTTTAAGGCCATCAGGCTTACCCATAGCTTTAGTGGGGTCAGGGGTTCCTTTAAATATTGCTGATTTAAGCCTACCAGCATCTACTTTAGGTTTGACTACAGGTTTCTTTTCCAGATCTGCTTTTAAAGCCAGTTCTTCTTCTGTAGATGTAGTGTTACCTTGTACAAAACTTTGTACTACTTCATCAATCTTAGCGTTTAACGCAGGATTTTTATTGTAATTACCGTCATTTTTACTTAGATTTACGAACTCTCTTCTTAGCTTAGGATCATTCTGTAGAGCATTAGTGAGTACTGTAGCTATAACATCTAAATTACCTTTAGGAGCATTTGCATCCTCAAATACTTGTAATTCCTTTTTTATATATAACAGTTCTTTATTACTAGTGGCATTATTTATACTATTTACAAAATCTACACCTTCACTAGTTAATACACCGTCTTTATGGTATTTAGGTGAGCCATCGTCATTAATAGCACGCATTACCCTTTGTGCTTCGCTAGCTTTATGAACATTTCCCCACTTTACTGTGGATTTAGTAGCTTTATTAAATGCTTTAGCAACTGAACTGAAATTGTCCACTACGGGAGTAGATATTACTTTAGTGAAAGCTTTTAATTTTTTGCCTTTAGCTACTACAGGCTCAAGTTTACTTTTAACTTCTTCTTGTACATTATCCTGTACACCTTTACTTATTTGCTTATTTTCTACAGCAGTAGGTGCTACATTAGGTTCAGAAGGGGCATTAACTTCTCCTTCCACATCAGTTTTTTCGTTAACACTTACTTTATTAGTGTCTAAAGCATTAGTGGTAGATTCATTGGTTACAGTCTCAGAGTTACTAGTAACTTTTGACTCTGAAGTATTTACACTTCCATCACTGTTCACATTTATTGGGGTAAGTTCTGAAGCAGTAACTTCATTACCTTCACTATTACTTATAACACTCTCAGAGACTTCTACAGCAGCTTCAGGAGCTTTATTTATGTAAGCTTCAGTATTTAGTGCGTAATCCAATGTAGACCTAATAGCCTCAACTTCTGGGCCTATTTGGTTCTCTAAAAGTATCTCTGTTCTTCTAGCAAAGCCTTTCTCAGTAGTAAAAGTCCCATTACTTCCATAATTTACCTCAACTCCCTCATTCTTAGCACTTTCCTGCATGGCATTGTATTTACTTTCATGCCCACTAAGGAAATTTCTAAGTTCTGCTATAGTTGATTTTATACCTTCTTTATTAAGACTCTTAGCATCACTTCTTATATAAGATATATGTGCTAATAGCCCTGATTTACCTTTATCGTTCATGCCGTCTTGGTAAACTTCATTAGATACTTCTTTTGAACTCTTACCTACTCTTTCTTCAACCTCTGCTACTTTCATAGCAGATTCTGCCATCTTAACTGTCTCTTTAGGGGCAGTAGGGTCATTCTTTAATGAAACTACTAACTTTCCTAAGTCTTCTGAGCCTTTAATAGTATTTTCTGATACACCTTTCTCTACAGTAGATATAGTCTCTTTAGTAGTAGTTTCTTTAGACTCTACTTGTGCTATAACTTCCTTAATTGGACTATTTTTAGCTTTATCTAGGTAAGGTTTAGCTTTTTTAATAACTGCGTCATATTTTTCAATATTTGTATTAAATTGCGTTTCTATTTCTCTCTTTCTTTCTTTAGTGATAGTAGGAGACTTTAATTCTTCTTGTAAAGCTCTATTAGCCGTAGAAACCTCTTGTAGTGATTTATCCACTACTGAATCCATGTCAGCTACTACTTTAGCTTTATCAGTGGAGCTTTCATAAGAGCCTACTAAGTTATCAATATCGCTTTCAGGCGTTGTTTTAGGGTCTTTTATCTCCTTAACGTCTTCTTTTATAGACTTACTATTCAATCTATCTATATAAGGTTTAGCCTTATTAGCTATACCTTCATATTTTTCAATGTTTTCATTAAACTTATTACCTATTTCCCTCTTACGCTCAATAGTTATATCAGGGCTTTTCAACTCTTCTTGTAATTTTTTATTCTCTTTCGATACTTCAGCTAAAGAAGCACTAACAACATTGTCTATATCTTTTAATACTTTATCTTTATCCTTAGAAGTTTTATAAGATTTAGCTAAGGTATCCACAGCATTATCATGACTATAATCTTTGTTAGTAACATCAACTGCTTTGGTTACTTCTTCAGTAGTAGGCCCAGCAGCTTCAGCTTTTGTATCTCTTATATTCTGTGCTGCTTTACCTGCTTTAGCCTTTACTATTTCAGCACCCTTACCTGAGATAGTTTTAGTACCTTCTAAAGTAGCTTTTAGGGTTTTACCTGTAATTCCAGCAGTAGCAGTGACAGACTTGATGCCTCCACCCACAATAGCACCAAAACTACCTTCTGTTATTGCACTAGCTAAGGCTTCTTTAGAGACTTCCCCTTCTATACCAAACTCGTTGATAACACCTTGTAGTGTTTCTTCTACAGCCTCACTAGCACCACCTTTAGCTACAGTAGCAATACTTTTAGCTAAAGGAGCACTTAATTTTTTACCTGTCCCTATACCAGCTCTTGCTAAGCTGTCTATTAACTTTTTACCTGTAACAACACCATCGCCTTTGACTACCTTACTAGGTTTAGCTTTAGTAACGGCATCTTTTACTTTTTTAGCTCCTTTAGATACAGCAGAGCCTATAGCATTAGTTATTCCTGTACTTGGGCCAGTAGATATACCCAAAGCTTTACCTGATAGTCTGCCAAGACCTGCTTGAGCCAATGCAGCAACTTGCATTCTCTGAGCTACTTCAAATGAAGGCAAATCACCATTATTTCTGGATTTATACTCATCTGTAGCATTACTGTAGAAGTCATTTACTGCTAACCCAAGAGTATAAGGATTTGAAGCTGCCAACATAGACCCAGAAGAATCAGCCAGTACAGAGAAGGCTACTTCTGGGTTCTTAGTTACAACATCTCCTATAATTCCCCCCATGTCCTTGAGTATTCCTAAAGAATCTTTAGCAGCAGAAGCATAATTACCTGCTTTCCAATTACTTTCTACGCTTTCAAGCTTACCTTTAATCTTCTTTGAGGTTTCGTCAGAATACTTTTCTAATGTTTTGTCAGTGTACCTATTACCTAGTCTATTCTTTTCAAGAGCAGCTTTAGTTACTTCTCTTTCAAACTCAGCATCTTCTAATTTTTTAATTTGTTCAAATTTAGTAGTTTTCCTTTTATTTCTACCATTACCTACACTTATTTCTTTAAATAAGTCTTTCTCTTCAGGGCTTAAATCATCATCATCTTCAGAAGCAAATCTTCCTTGCATAGCTCTATAAGCGTTAACATCTTTATCTTCTACACCTTTGCTTTTATGCCTAGCTCCTCTTAAGGCATCCCCACTTTTAACAATAAACCCCCCTACACTATCTGATACTTGTGCTGCAAAGTTTCCTACATCTGCACTATCAAATTTATTGTTATTTAATTCTTGTTCTGAATAAACTGTTCTAGGGGCATCTTCAAGAGTTTTAGCGTGTTCTGCGTCTTTTTTATCTTGGTAAGCCTTTTGACCACCACTATTATATTTATCAGAGAAGAACCCAGAATTGTCCTCAGGATTATTTAAAGCTTCATGGATTGTTTCATTTGTGTAAGCATTCTTATAATCAGTTAGTAATCTTCCATGAGAGTATTTACCATCATCTTTTGTGTATATTTGTTGTACAGGTACACCTTCCCCTAATTCCCCATTAGGTAATATAGAACTAGCTGGGTGAGGTTGATTAGGGTTATAACCTTCATCAATAAAATCTTTTAGGTTCTGTTTACCTTCTCCCCCTGCTTTAAATATATCTTTAGCTGTAATATCATAATAATCTCTTCCTTCTCTATTTGCTAAGGCAGATTTTTGATCCCTTAAAGCTCTCTTATTACTTTTAAATCTACCTCCACTGGCTTCATAAGCATCAAGGCTAAATCCTTCATCTCCGCCTACTCTTGGAGTTTTACCCCCAAGATTGTCAATACTAACCCCATCACCGTCATGAGGAACATAATCAGTATTGGTTATATTCTGTAAACGCCATCCAGGGTGAAGTTTATCCTTCTTAGACTCCGCAGCTACATTAATCCTTTCTTTTTTACCTTGTACTAAAGGGCTATCTTGTTGAACTTCTTCTACAGGATTAGCATCTTTATAAGATTGTACTTGTGACTTGTAGTCTGCGTAGTCTTTTATTGCCATTGTTGCCTCTTTAATTTAGAACTTAGAGTTGTATCCCATACTTCTTATGATTTCTTCATTTGTTGGGGGAATCCCTTTATTAGTATTTCTACTCCACCCCCCACTAACCGTTTTTGTTGACTTGTTTGATCCAGAATACCCATTACTTTCAAAATAGCTTTGCATGTTATTTTTGAATACATCGGGGTTAAATTTATTATCTGTTGTAGCAGAGTCTACATAGTCACTCAATACTTTACTTGGGACATTAATACCACTTTCTCTTTGTAATTTTGTAGCTAAATTCATAACATCTTCTTGATCGTCTGAGTCAAACCCTACAATATCTCCTTGCTGGTCGTAAATTGTTTCTATTACTCTTGGGTCTATAACACCCGGATGTTTACCCGGTTTAGTGGAACCTTTATCTTTTTTAACCTGAAGACGGTATTTATCTTGCTGTAACCTCAAATCGCTATTTAACTTTATACCCGCCTCAGCAGCAGTATTCCTCAAGTCTTGTACATTAGCTTCAGCAGCAGCATTTGACTGCTCACCACTAGTACTTCTTAAAGATGCTAGTAAATTGGTAGTAACTTCATTACTCCACCCATTTTCTTCACTTAATTGCTTAATATAATTAGATTTTTTAGATGTTGGAGTACCTACAGGTATTTCACCTATTGCGGCTCTTCCTGCGGACAAACTGGCACTATCTACCGAAGCAATATCTCTAGCTGTTACCTTCTTCTGGTTATCCAAAAAAGCCCCAGTGTTACTTAATTTATCGCCTTCTAACGCTAGACTACGGGATTTACCGTCATAAGCTTGTTTAGCAACAGTACTAGTGTTAGCTAATTCAGCGGCTGTCACATTAAGAGGGTTCATATTAGAGGCATGGTTAATCCTCTGCTGCTCACCTTGTTGATTGAGTCTCATACCTTCTCTTTGTAAAAGATCTGTATCTCTATCAAAGCCTTGCTGCTCTTCTAACACACCTTGATCGTATTGTGCAGCCCTATCCTTTTGAATAGTATCAAACACATTCATATCAGAGAAAGCCCTAGATATATCAGAACCTGTAGGTGCTCTAGTAGGGCTTAACCCTGCATTTACATTTTTCCATGTTAAAGCCATAATATTACCTTAATGCGTTAGGATCTACACCATATTGTGCAATAGCTTCTTGTACAGAAGGCCCACTATAATTAGCATCAGCAGCTCTATTTCTATATCTATCTTCAATCATTCTATTATGATCTCTAGCCCTATTACCATAGTTCTCAGTAGCTAAGCCTTTTTGAAAACTGAACTGCTTTTTGTTCTGATCAAATTGTTTCTTAGCTAACCCATATTGTAAAGCCCCACCTAGTGCTTTAAACCCCATGTTTAAAGCACCTGATTGGTTCTTACCACCTAGCATTAGTTTATTCCAATCTACCCCACCATCCACATTATTGGATTGAGGGCCATAGTTCATACTCCCAGTATTAATCCCTTGATTGTAGTCAAGTACACTTGTACCAATGTCTTCATCCATATAACCATTGTTATCATACATGGAATTTCTATTCATTCCGTAATCTTGGATTGCCATAATTGTTCCTTATTAACCTTAATTATATTATAAACCAATTGCTTCCTTTATGCTGATCTGTTTCACTCAATAAATCTTTCTTACTAGTAGTACTATCTTTGGCCCCTACTAAAGGTTCAGGCAATATAAGACTATTATCATGGTAATAACTTATAGATTCTATTAATGTGTCAGATAAATTATTATTTAAAGTTCTACTATAAAACATTGATGGACTTTCATTCAAGTCAAAGTACTGAGTTGTGCTATTTAAGTAATCATATATATTATCTATATTACCTTTATTAGCATGTTCTTCCATTTTACTATTAGCTTCTTCTAAATCCTCGTAGAATTCTTCTCTATCTTCGTTAATTTCATTGATTCTGTTAACGTAGTCAAGAGTAAAGACATTAATAACTGAGGATGTTAGTTGTAAAGCTGTTACTGCTGAAGGTACACTATTTCTTGAGTAACTACCGTACATACTTACTAAAGCATAGTAAACTGCTGCCCCTAATATGCCTCCTGTTATTCCACCTATTTCTTTAGCAATCCAATTAACAAAAACCCCTATAATGTATATTACTAAAGCGTCTATAAAAAGATCAGCTATTAAAGACCAAGTTATTGTGGATATTCCTGTAAAATCACCAAAGTATATACTTACTGCTATAACTATACCTTTAAAAACATCCCAAAACATAGGGTTCTCATACCAAGATAGCGTAGTCTTTTGGTACGAGTAAGCAGTCATACTCATAGATGATCTTAATAATTCTGTCTTATCTTTAAAAGAAAGATTACTTAATGTTGAAGTATTTAAAGGAATAGTTATCTTCCTCTCTGTGCTTTCAGTTATTTCAATTAATTCTTCTCTACCTTTTATTGTACTAGTTGAGTGTATACCATCGACAGTTATTACCCTCCAAGTGGATGAATCTATAACTTTAGTTATTTGGTATGTATTTCTAGGAATTAAATATTCTCTGGTGTAATCTGTTAACTCATCCACAATAACATAATGACTTAAAAGTGTATCAGTATTATCCTCATAACCTACACCTACAGTCCCCACAGTAAAAAAAGGCGGTACAGGTAAATCCTGTACACTTATGTGATTAAATATTATTTCTTTGTTGTAATTACCGTCTTGTATTTTTATCCCTAAGATCTCAGGGACTTCAAAAAATTCATCTACAATGGGTAAAGCTATTATTGCATCAAAATCTGTTTTACTATTTGGGTGTAAGTTAGATAAGTCTTCAAAAAAATTAAATAAATAATCTTTACCTACAACACTGTTTGTTAATAAATCTATTTCAAGAGAGAAAAAAGCATCCCTAACTAAATTACTATCAGGGTTAGCTTCTAACTGTGAAGTCATGTCATCTAAAGATACACCAAGTGTATTCATAACTTTTCTAGCTTCTTCGTACAAATCAGGATTATTAACTGAGTTTGTTAAAGTATTATTCACTTTTAAAGGTATAATTGGATAATATGAAAAAGAGTCTAGTAATAAATTATCTTTTATAAGCAATGGATAATTTTTTGTAGAATAGAAGTAAAACCTTTCTAAACTCCCCCCAGAAGGTAAGTAGGTTCCCCTATAGCAGTAATAGTCATCTATTTCATCTATATCTACATAAATAGTGGATGTTCTAGCCTCTAACCCAGGTAAGGTGTAACAATGTATTATAATTTTATACTTTAAAGCTTCTTTTATTACTGTATATTCATTTCCGTAATCATACTTTGCAAGTCCTAATGGATACCCGTCAAACAGAGCAACAAATACACTGCTTGGGTTATCTGAAGGGTCAAAAATCCACCCAAGAGTCTGTAAAAAACTATAAACATAATGTTTAAGGTAGTCAGATTTGCTATAAGTATTACTTGTTATAGCAGCAGTGGTTCCAATATCAGACTCTAATTGCTGCTGTAAGCTTATGGGTACTTCATGGACGCTTAAACTCTCTACTCTAGGTAAACCTATATAACTACTGTCTCTACCTTTTCTGTAGTATCTTCTTGATTTACCAACAATACCTTGAGTTATAGCTTGTTTAATTGAAGTAGATGGGCTAACTCCTTTTCTTCTTCCGTATATTAGTCCATCTCTTATCTCATTTACTTTTATAGCTTCATCTACTATAGAAAATGTTTGAGCACTGACCGTAGTATATGATTTAGCGAAAAAATCAGCCATTGCCTATCCTTTATTAATCAATACCTACTGATGCTCTCATTTTATCAAGAGCTACACTAACTTCTGATGGGTTTACACTGTCAGGGGGGCTAGTACCTTCATCAATACTTTTAGTAACAATCCAACCATCCATAATTGCTTTCACCCCATCAATCATAGATTTATCAGCAAAGCCTTTAGTTTGTGCTTCAATTAAATCTTGTTGTCTTTTAAGCATACCGCCTACATCGTCAGTACTTATAGATGCAGCATCTTGTGCGAAGGTGTAATAGTCTTCAGTTTGTAAAGCTTCTGCTCTTATTTTGTAATCTATTAGTCTCTTCTCCTCTTCTACTTTCTTCCTTTGAGCTGCTATCAACGCTGTATCAGCGTCTGAACGCAACATTGCTTTTCCTGCTTTACCCTCAAAAGTATTAGTAGTGTGCGCCTCTTGCCCTGCTGTATATATGTCTTGGGTATTAGATGCTGACTCCTTACATTGGAAATCTAACAAACGGGCTTGCTCTGTTAATAGGCTTCTAGTCATAGGCAAAATATCTGTTACGTTATATAACACTTCAGACTCTTTAGCGCTAATTAGAGCAGTATCTGCTATTATTTTTGTTCTAATATCATCTTCAGTTGTAACTTTAGCGTTTGCTACAGAAGTATTAGCTTCTACAAGAAGTTCCTCTTTAGCTGTCTTATCTGACTGAGCGGCTAAAAGTGTATTCTTAGATGTAATTGAAGTGAGTTCTGCCGGTAACATATTAAGAACTTCATAAGCAGATTTACTTATCTGTTCGTCAATTAAATCTTCGTCTTTACCCATTT
>JQIA01000979.1_pt1 | contig 15249 bp, 16 predicted proteins | sample 811431 | NCBI WGS metagenome assembly JQIA01 (sample SAMN02998118, study PRJNA258478) | marine sediment metagenome | biome: marine; feature: seafloor; material: sediment; isolation source: oil-polluted sediment collected from 3 locations (0.5 km, 0.7 km and 0.9 km)... | place: USA: Gulf of Mexico ... | reverse complement strand
GGGCTGGAGCAATGTTTGTATTTAGGCAATATGGATGCGCTTCGGGACTGGGGGCATGCAAAGGACTACGTGCGTATGCAATGGATGATGCTTCAGCAGGAAGAAGCCGAGGATTTTGTCATTGCCACAGGGAAACAAATCTCAGTACGTGAGTTTGTGCAACTGAGCGCCCGAGAGTTAGGGATAGAGCTAGAATTCAGCGGCAAAGGCATCAACGAAAAGGCGACAATCTCAGCGGTAAGTGGAGAGAATGCCTGCGGCGCCAATGTCGGCGACGTTATTGTCAGGGTTGACCCGAAGTATTTCCGACCTGCAGAAGTTGAAACCCTACTGGGCAACCCAGCCAAAGCCAAAGACAAGCTGGACTGGGCTCCTCAAATTACCGTCGAAGAAATGTGCGCAGAAATGGTCGCGGCCGACTTAGATAACGCCAAGCGCCATGCTCTGCTAAAACAACATGGCCACGTTACTTCAATTACTCTAGAGATCTAGGAAGAGGCAAGCACAGCAATGCTAAAGACGGACAAAATATACGTTGCCGGGCACAGGGGCATGGTGGGGTCAGCCATTGTAAGGCAGCTGCAGTCCCTGGGGTTTAGCAATATCATTTGCAGAACACACGCTGAACTAGATTTATGCTGTCAGGCTGATGTACTCGGCTTTATGCAAACTAAAAGGCCCGACTACGTGGTATTAGCGGCCGCGAAAGTTGGCGGCATCCACGCTAACAACACCTACCCTGCTGAGTTTATTTATCAAAACTTGATGATAGAAGCTAACGTCATTAACGGAGCCTATCAGTCAGGCTGCCAAAATCTGTTGTTTTTGGGGAGTTCCTGTATTTACCCAAAACTGGCAACACAACCAATGAATGAAACAGCACTGCTAACGGGCACATTAGAACCAACCAATGAACCCTACGCCATTGCCAAAATAGCAGGCATCAAATTATGTGAATCCTATAATCGCCAATATGGGACTGACTATCGAAGTGTTATGCCCACCAACCTGTACGGCGAAAATGACAACTTCCACCCTGAAAATAGCCATGTCATCCCTGCCATGATACGGCGCTTCCATGAAGCAAAAGAACGGAATGACACTGAAGTAGTCATCTGGGGCACAGGCAGGCCAATGCGCGAATTCCTGCATGTAGACGATATGGCGGCTGCATCCATCCATGTTATGCAGCTCGACAGCAATACCTACCAGGCCAATACCGAACCGATGCTAAGCCACGTTAACATAGGTACCGGTGTTGATTGCACCATTAGAGAGTTAGCCGAAACACTTAAAAAAGTGGTGGGGTTTAAAGGTCAGTTAACATTTGATACAACAAAACCAGATGGCACGCTAAGGAAATTAATGGATGTGTCGAGGTTGAAATATTTAGACTGGCAGGCGTCGATAACACTTGAGCAAGGCCTTGATAGTACCTATAGCTGGTTTTTAAAAGAGACTCAAGAAAATGAATAAAGCATTTTGGTATCAACAGGCATCCACTTATTTGCATTTGCAAAGGAACCAAGGCGGATTGTGGTGGATTTGGTTTGTGATTTTACCGATAGCTCCCATTCTGGCATATGCCTTTTTGGGGTTCTTAAAGGTGCTTCCTGTTGAAGATGGTGTGCCCCGATTTTTATATATTATAATTGGGATGACAGTGTGGATGCTGCTTTCTGATGCGCTAACTAAGCCTTATGCGAGTATTTTTAAAGCGGATAGATTTTATGTCCGTCAAGAAATAACCCTCTTAGATCTTTTCTCGGCGTGGATACCAGAAAGGTTAATTCAAGCGGCTTTACAATTTCTATTATGCTTGGCGTTGGTGTTTGTGACATTTAATTTTACATTAGTATCGCTAATTCAATTTATTTCCCTTGTGGTTTTAGGTTTTATGTTATTTTTTTTAATTGGCATTGTAATAGCGGTTATCTCATTGATGTATCCCAGCTTGCACAGTTTAGTGATCACCTTAAACAGGTTTCTTATGTTTATAAGTGGTGTAATTTTTCCTTTGCCTGACAATAGCTTGGGGGTGCTTATAAAGCACATAAATCCTTATTATGTATTTATTGATAGTGCCAGGTCGTCACTTTTTGAACGTAGTATTGATTTATATATCATTTCAATCTGGCTCTTTGTGGGTATGCTCATGTTTTCGTTAGTGTGGTTTTTACTACCCAGAATATCAATAGATGTTAGAGAGTTTTTACAATGATAAGTGTTAAGGCGGAAAATTTAAAAAAGAAATACGCCATTACTACAGTAGATAAAAGGGAAAAATTAAAAAAAGGTATCTATAAAAATATTTTTGGTCTAAATCGGCAGGATAGTAGCACCAAATACCGTGTTGCGATTAGTGGAGTCTCTTTTCAAATTGAAAAAGGCGAGTCTCTTGCTCTAATTGGAAGAAATGGAGCTGGGAAATCGACGTTACTAAAAATGATTGAAGGCAGCTTGATACCAGATGAAGGGAAAATCAGTGTCAATGGAAAAGTAGGAGGGCTAGTAGAGTTGAACGCGGGTCTTGTTTTTACTAAAACAGGTTATGAAAATGCGGCTGAGCGTGCCAGGTTAATAGGTGTTCCTCCCAATGAATTAAATGATTTTGTGAAAGAGATAGAGCAGTTTTCTGAGCTTGGGGAGCAGTTCCATGATCCGGTTAATACATATTCCAGTGGTATGAAAGCGCGGTTGGGTTTTGGCATATCGGTTACATTGCCTTTTGACATAATGATTTGCGATGAAGCGCTTAGTGTTGGAGATGCCAATTTTTCAGCAAAGTGCCTAGCAAAAGTTAATGCCATTAAAAAGGATAGAATTTTTCTTTTTGTTTCTCATTCAATGTCAACAGTGCAACGGTTTTGTGAACATGCAATTGTTCTTGAAAAGGGACAATCTTTATTTTTTGGCGAGTCTGCCGAAGCAATTGCTTATTATGAGAATACAATATTAAATACTGATTCATCAGAAATCCTGCCTACTGAACGAAAAGCAACTAAAGATAAAGATAAGAAAAATAACAGGCAAAAAGGGGATGCTGTTAGCCCTTCTTTAAGTTTTTTAGAGCCCCTTATTGAAAATAAAGAACGGATCTCTGATTGGTCTGCAGAAATCCTTATGGATAATAATGTGTTGGAAATAAATTGGTCTTTTAAGCTGTTAAAATCAACTTCCTGTGTCCAGCAATTTCGATTGGGTTTCCCTTTATTTAGTGCTGATGGGACAATGTTATTTAGCTGCACAAATGAAAATGTATTTAAAGATTGCGAGGATATATTGCATCTAAATGGAGCACTAAAAATAAAGTGGCACGGCTTGAACCCAGGCGTATATCAGGTTGTTATGGCTTTGTATGAGGGAATGGGACCTGTTCTTCGACAGCATGCTGGAGAAATTAAAATAACCTCATCAGGTTTGCCTTCATTTGGGGTTTACCAGGTTCCACATGAATGGTGTATAAGTAAAAGATAATTGAGCTGGTTCGGCAATGACTGAATAGTAGCATGGCAAGATTAATGCTTAAATCAACAATGAATATCAATCTCTCCAGAGTTTAAAATGAACCAATACACAGGAAGAAATACTAAGAAGTTGGTTGGTGATACGAAAGCTTTTCGTAAGCTTAATGGTGTTAGCAGAAGCTATGTTCAGCGATTTAAAAATGAGATAGCATCTGGTCGGTTTCAATTAGAGTTAGTGGTTAAGTGTGCTTGCTGTGGCAGTAATGAGTTGCAAGGGGTGTCTTCGATTGATCGATTTGAACTTCCTTTTGGCAGCGTAATATGCGAGCAATGTGGATTGGTTTCTACCTCTCCAAGAATGAAAGAGAAAGATTTGGCATATTATTACTCGAATTTTTACCATCCTTTAAATTATGGCAAGGAGAATCTTGCAGAGCAAGACCACCTCTTTGCAGCTGGTCAAGGAGCGGATATTTTTGATAAGGTTTCCCCATACCTAAAACAAGGAAATGTGAGAGTGCTAGAAGTTGGCTGTGGTTTAGGGGATGTGCTAACCGGGTTTGTTCAGGCCGATAAAACAAGGGCTTATTCTACAGTTGTGGGAACGGAGTATAGCCAGGAATGCCTCAACGTTGCAAAAATTCGAGCGCAAAATAGTTCTCTTGATATTAAATTTGTGGAAGGGGGCTGTAAGGAAGCAAAGTTAGTTTCGAGTAAATATGACTTGATTATTCTCTCTCATGTCTTTGAGCATATGGTTAACCTGTCTGCAGAAATAAGCAATATGAGTGACCTTCTTGAAGATGGTGGCTTGTTATATGTAGAGGTCCCTGGATTATATGTTAACCATATGATTGATTATTATGGCTACTCATATACGGGGTATTCAGTTCATGCACATATGTACAATTTTTGTGCGCAGACATTGCTAAATGTATTTCAGGGTACAGAGTTTTCTTGTTTAGAAATCAATGAGAAAGTCGAGGCTGTCTACAAGAAGAGTGCCGGAAGGACAATTGAAAAACTAGAAAACACATACAATGAAAGCTTGTTTTACTTAAACCTTATTGGTGATCCTGAGTTTGCAAGCTTTAATATCAGTAAAGATGACGTCATAAAAAAGAACAATTTTGAGATTCTGAAGCTTGAGGAGAACGAGCGTACAACAAAAGAGCTACTTAGAATCTCGAAGACTGAGGTGGACAGTGTAACTCATGAAAACAGCCGGCTGAGCAGTAGTTTGAACTCTATTCAAGAATTGCTTACTGATGTTCGCAGGTTTTCGATATATAAAGCACCATATAAAAAGTACACAGCATATAAAGCTTTGATGAGGTTATATTCAAATTTGGGTCAATAGCCACTCTTGATACAGGTTGCTTTCCATGTGAATGTGCCCTCAAAGTCGTAATTAGAAATTATTAGGCTATTGCCGTAAAATCACTAAGCTATATTGTGGATGTAGCTTCGAGCGAATGTTCTTTTCAGCGGTTTGGTGCATCGATATTTATATGAAATTATTTTTGAGGAAAGGGTTGAAAACATATCATTTAATATAACTCTAAAGACCCTTGAGAGAGGAAGATTTTCTGGTTTTACTCAAAGTAAAATAGGTGTTTTTATTAATAAGGTTACGACTGGTTAAGGCAGTTTTTAATCTTGATAATAAATCACCCCAGGCAGATTGCCTAACCAATATTGGCGTGATAAAAGGTTTTGGCGAAAGAGAAGAGTTTATACCAACAGTCATCGATTCTGATATGTTTCGTGTGATTGATCATGATAAAAGAAAAACTGGTTATTTTGGTATAATTTAAAATCCAGAATTTTCAGTCTCTTGACTAATTGGAACAATTAGATGCATTGGTGTGGATTACAGAGGCATTTAATTAAAGGTAATGTGAAATGAAGTCGGCTATACAAATAAGCGTTGTAGTGCCAATATACAATGTCGAGAAATTTTTAGAAAAATGCCTCAATTCAGTTCTAGCTCAAACATTTGAGTCTTTTGAAGTATTACTTGTGATTGATGGTGCCACAGATAATAGTCTCGATATTGCCTCGAGATTTGAGGCAAAAGATTCTAGATTTAAAGTAATAAGGCAAGATAATAAAGGCCTAGGAGGTGCGCGAAATACAGGGATTAATCAAGCTGTAGGAAAATACCTTTTCTTACTAGATAGTGATGATTATATAGAAAAAAATGCGCTCTCAAAATCATTCGATTATGCAGAGAAGCTAGATCTTGATTTGCTTATTTTCAATTATAAGAAAATTGATGAACAAGGAGTAGTGATGTCAGCCCCAAAATTTGGGGATGGTGAAGTCGATAAAGAAACTGCCATGAAAAATATACTTTCCTTGAGGACATCTCCTCAAGCATGGAATAAGCTTTATAAAACAGCAATGTTCAGCGATTATGATATAGCCTATCCAGAAAAGTTTCTCCATGAAGATTTGCCAGTGACATACAAATTATTTTGGTGTGCCGAGAAGATTGGCTATCTCGATGAATCGCTTTACTATTGGTTGCACAGAGAAGGATCGATAACTCGAAATTTCACTTTCAAGCATATCAATGACGTCGTTATTAGCTTTAAGGAACAAAAAGACTTTTTAAAAAGTAATGGTATTTTTGAAAAACATGAAGGTTGCCATCTTCTAGGGGCAGCAACAATGCTCGATGTGTTAATTAATCGATCTATTGAGTTTAGTTATTTGACTACAGCATTTTCGGTATATATTAAATATTTATTGGATAGTGAAGAAATTATTAGTTGCGAACCTTCAAGTTTAGAATTGTTAAGAAAGGAAGATGCAGTTTTCTTTGAAAAATTTTCTAGTAACGTGCAGAGGTTAGAGGAGTTTGTTACTAAAGTAAATTTAAAGCAGGAACAAATTTCAGGAATAGAACTTTATAGCGGAAAGCCTCTGGCGGATTCAAGATCACAGAGAGTGATTGATATGTTAGTGCCAATAGGATCGCTTAGACGGTCACTAGTTAAGAAAATGTTAAGGAAGCATTAGGATGGATTATACCATTGAGTTAAAACAGAATTATAACGCAGTTATTTTTTACTTAGACAATAGGTTTTTGGGTGTATTAAACCACGACGACGGATATTTATCAGATTTTAGAGCAATAGTTAGAAAGGGAAACTTGTCTCTGGAAAATAATATCTACGATACACTTAGGATTAGCTTATTCGAATTACTAAATCAATACTTAAAAAACCACTTGTTCTTTTCAGACGAACAGGCACAACACGAAAAGAAATCTATTATTGGCGCAAATGAAAGCATTATAAAATCGTTTGAATTTACGATGGGCGAGGCAGTTGTTGATGATTAAGCGTATTACTAACAGGATAAAACTGGCCAAGAATAGGTATAAAAATAAAAATAATGTAGCACTATATCTCCACTCGCCGAGACAATACAGGGAAACTATTGAACGCCTAAGAGATATTCATAAAGGGCAACGCTGCTTTATTCTGGGAAATGGCCCATCGTTAAATAAGTGCAACTTAGCATTGCTTGGCGATGAATATTCCTTCGCGGTCAATGGTATATTTTATAAAACGCGAGAAATGGGCTACAAGCCGAATTTTTATATGGTCGAAGATAATCACGTGATCTCTGATAATCTTGACGAAATCAACAACTATCGATGTGACTATAAATTTTTCCCGGCTCATTACAGCAATGAGATCGTACCTGACGACACGACCATATTTATTCCAGCTGATTACGGTTTCTATCGCAAGGGTCATCCCTTCTACTGCAAGCCGCGCTTTTCAAAAAATATTTCTGAAGCGATCTACACAGGACAGTCTGTGACTATGATGCAACTTCAGCTCGCATATCATCTCGGCTTTTCAGAAGTTTACTTAGTGGGTATGGACTTTAATTATGATCTACCAAAATCTACGATAGTCGAAGGTGTTAATTACACCTCTCAGGAAGATGACCCCAATCACTTTCATCCAGATTATTTTGGAAAAGGCAAAAAATGGCATGACCCCAAGCTGGATCGAGTTTTACTCAGCTATCAGGAATGCAAGAAAAATTTTGAAGAAGATGGTCGTAAGATCTTTAATGCAACTGTTGGTGGTAAGTTAGAGTTATTTGATCGAGTTAGTTATGACTCCCTTTTTTGATACGCCCCCTCTTCCTGAAGTGTTAGCCTTTATTTCGATGCTAGCTTGCGCAGAAAAGTAGCTAGCTCTTACCTTCACTAGCTACGCGCCAATTTTATACATAACTATCTTACAAACACGGCTCACATGGTTCTGAGCACCTTATACGAAAGCAACAGCGAGGCGTCTCGGTTCCCAAGGTTAAGATAGCTTCTACTAAAGCCTGCTTGTTAGAACTTTAGTTGGACTTGAATCTGCTTTCAACTCGAAATTTACAAATTTAATTGCATAATGTAGGCAAGAGATGTTTGGGTCACACAATACTTATATCGGATACTGCCCAGCTTTTATGAAGGCATGTTTGCCTACTTAGGCGCAACGCGAGAAACCTTATGCTATTTAATTCTTATATCTTTATTTTCGCTTTTTTGCCGATCACCTTCACCCTGTATTTCTTACTATTAAAAAAAAGACTGGTCGGTAGTGCAAAGACTTTTTTGGTTTTTGCGTCATTGTTTTTTTATAGCTGGTGGAATATCGCTTATCTTCCACTAATCCTAGGGTCAATTCTATTCAACTACGTACTGGGGGGAATCCTAAACGATAGCCTAAGCTCGATAAAATCAAGAACGAAACTTTTTTTAGCTTTCGGAATTTCTGTAAACATTGGATTGCTCGCTTACTTTAAATACTCTGATTTTTTTATAGAAAATGTCAATTTTTTCTCTGGTTCGTCGATACAACTATTGGATTTAGCATTACCTTTGGCGATATCGTTTTTCACGTTTCAGCAAATCGCCTATTTGGTGGATTCGTACCGCGGACAAACCTCAGAATACGACTTCTTAAACTACGCGCTTTTTGTGACGTTTTTCCCTCAACTTATTGCCGGCCCAATCGTTCATCACGCAGAAATGATGCCCCAGTTTGCATCGAAGTGGAATCTGATAAAAAGGTATAGGAACATCTCACTTGGTCTGTTCATATTTTCTGTCGGCTTATTTAAGAAGGTTGTTATTGCAGACACCTTTGCCGTTTGGGCCAACACCGGATTTGATGATAGCGAAGTACTTAGCTTTGTTGATGCCTGGGCAACATCGCTAAGCTATACTTTTCAACTCTACTTTGACTTTAGCGGCTATACAGATATGGCGATTGGCTCTGCCCTATTGTTCAACATCAAACTACCAATCAACTTTAATAGCCCATATAAGTCGCTGACAATACAGGATTTTTGGCGACGCTGGCACATAACCTTATCGAACTTTTTGCGTGATTATATTTACATCCCTCTAGGGGGCAATCGTAAGGGGGATTTCCGGGTCTATGTCAACTTGCTGGCTACATTCGTTATTGGTGGAGCCTGGCATGGAGCAGGTTGGACATTCATATTATGGGGGGGGCTACATGGTTTAGCACTTATTACTCATCGTATCTGGTCGCAGGCAGGCTTAGGTATGCCAAGACTTCTTGCATGGTTTATAACCTTTAACTTCGTGAATATCGCGTGGGTATTTTTCAGGGCGCGAGACTGGAACGATGCGATGAAAGTGCTCAGTGGAATGTTTTTCGCTACGCCTAATTTTAACTCTTTTGAAATAAACGTATTGGGCGATGATACCGCCCTGTATTTTCTATCATTCCTCGCAGCCGCATTTGCTATCACTTTGTTTACAAAAAACTCTATACAATATAAACCCTATTTTTCTCCATCAAGCGTTTATATGGTTGCCTCTGTATCTATGGCCTTAATAGCGCTTTATTTTCTGCATAGGCCAACCGAATTTTTATACTTTAACTTTTAGTCGCCATCACCTATGAAGCATAAAACGTTTTGCATGGTCTTTTTTTGGATAATCATACTTGTTGGTCCGATAGGCCAGTTCGCGCTATTCAGATTCACACCGCTATTCGACCTCAGTTTGTTTTCTAATCTTTATGATGATGCAGCCTGGGTTTTTGAGCGACCTAAAGTGCTTGTCATGGGCAGCTCACATGCTAAGCACCATATCATCCCCGCCGAGATTGCTCTGTATAACGACGAATACACGTTTGATGATGTGGTCAATGTAGGTGAAAACGCCGCAACACCCTTCAGAATGTATAGAACATTCATGGAAAACAGGGAAAAGTTTACTGATCTTGAAACCCTTTATTACACCCTAGAACCACACATTCTTAGTGAAAAATATTACATATTCGTAAAATATGAAAAAATATTATTGTCTTATCAGCAATGGATGTATCTCGAGGAACATGGTGGCCATATAAATAGCTATTTTTATCCACTTCAGTTATTTGTAGATGCTCTCTCGTTTGAGCGAGTCGATCGATCAAAAACAAATGGATATTCCCCACTAAAGCATAGTAGCTTTAATCTTTTCTCTCGGGGACAGGTTTCTGATAAAGCTTACGAACCCATAGAGCTATTTCCTGTATCTATGTTTGATCTGGATTACTTAAAAAAGCTTAAAGAGGTCACTGAAAGTCAAGGTACCAAGTTTATCCTTGTGCTAACACCTACTTATACGTGGCACACCTATTATAAGGAAGAAGCATCTGCATATGACGACATTTTGATCGCACAGCTAAGGTCAAAATTGGGCCCGGGAGTTATCATCGGTAGCTTTTGGCCGGAGGATTTCGACCTGGAGTTTGAAGATTTTAAAGATGAAACACACCTAGCCCACAGCGGAGCCATCAAATTTACACGGGCACTCTTTGGCAATATAAAAGAACATAGCGCCTTAACACCTCAGCATTACCAAAACACCTTCACATATAGGTTTGAGAGCACTAACAGTATTACTATGAAACCAATTTTCAGAAGTAATAATCCACAATCACACTGGATAGCCAATTCAGGAGGCTCATTCAAGCCCGAGGACGATTGCGACCTCTATAGCTCCCGAGATATAGACCAGCACGCAATGATATCTTTAGATATAGGTGATGTTCGAGACGTCGATGAAGTGCGATTCAGTATGCGTTTACCCGATGAGAAATTGAGACTCATTAGCATCACGCTACGGTCTGGGAAAGATTTTGGACATTTCTTCATAAAACCCGCTAACTTTGCGGATGGTAATGTCAATTTGCATTCTTATGATGTCGATAAATCATCAGAGAACTTCTCATTTACAAAGTTGGAGAGTATATCTATACGCCTTTATCCCCTAGCCGGGAATACTATCAACAACTTTTGCGTCAAGGCATTAGACTTTCTCCGAATTCAAGATGAATCCGTCCTTGAATGAGCACTACCACGAACAAACTTCATTACTTCTTTTTTTCTGACTTATTTATTGTACCGCCTGTTTTTACATTGTTTTGATAGATGTTGGTATAGCGCTCATCCTCTAGTCAGTAGAGTCCCCGGTTGTTTAACAGATGAATCTAGTTTAGAGCTTAATTCAGGAACCCCAAGTCAGGCCCCTGACAGCAGATAATCGACTTCTTATTTGTGATAGGATGCAGCCGTTCTTTAGCCACCTATTTAGGTATTTTACGATTGTGTTAGTTAGTATCGTTATTCGAACACTGAATGAGGAAAAGCACCTCAGCGAACTACTGTTCGCAATAAACGCACAGCAAAGCAGCCTCTTTAGAGTAGAAGCCGTAATCGTTGATTCCGGTTCAACAGATAGAACACTTGAAATCTCACAAGCCCATGGTGCACGTGTCACCCATATTAATAAAGAAGATTTTTCATTTGGCCGCTCACTTAACATTGGCTGTAAATTTGCTAATGGCGAAATCCTTGTTTTCGTCAGTGGCCACTGTATACCGACATCTGAGCACTGGATCCATGAGCTTTGCATGCCAATTTACGAAAACAAAGTTCAGTACGTCTACTCTCGTCAAATTGGCCGTGATACCACTAAATACAGTGAACAACAGGTTTTCGATAAATATTATCCTGATCATTGCATGATCCCTCAAGAAGGCTTCTTTTGTAATAATGCAAATTCTGCTTTATTGAAATCTACTTGGGAAGAATTTTCTTTTGATGAGGATTTAACTGGCCTGGAAGATATGCATTTAGCTAAGAAGCTTCTTGATTCAGGCGGGCTTGTCGGCTATTCAAGTACAGCTCCTGTATACCATATTCACGATGAAAGCTGGTCTCAAGTCGAGCGTCGCTATGAACGAGAAGCCATTGCATTGAGAAATATAAACCCTGAAATTCATATGACATTTAGTGACTTTCTGCGGTGCTTAACTGCAGGCGTCTTATCTGACACAGCAACAGCGGTTAAGGAAAAAGTTTTTTTTCGCGAAATAAAAAATATATTGCTGTTTCGCTTCCTTCAATATTGGGGTGGTTATAAGGGAAATCACATACACCGTAAATTATCCAACCAGTCCAAGCGCAAGTATTTCTACCCCAATGAGCGTGTAACTAAAAAATTAAAACTGGACAATAATGAGTAAAATTGTAGCTTTAATGCCCCTTAAGTCCAATAGCTCACGGGTACCTGGCAAAAACTTCAAAATTTTGGATGGCAAACCTTTATTCCGCTGGATGCTCGACAAGCTGCTAGCATCAGATAAAATTGATCAAGTAATTATTAATACTGATGCACGCGTCGAACTGCAAGCTGCCTGCCTGCCTGATAGTGCTAAGCTACTGATTCGGGATCGAAAAACTAAGTTGTGTGGTGATGGGGTGAGTATGAATTTAGTACTAGCTGATGATGTTGCCAACTCTAGCGCCGATGTTTATTTAATGACCCATACCACCAATCCCTTTATTAGTCTTGAAACAGTTAATAGTGCAATTGATACGTTTCTTAAAAACTCGAATACCGATTCGCTCTTCACGGTAAATCGTATGCAGACACGTTTTTATGATAAAAACATTAATGCCATCAATCATGACCCTGATAATTTGATACCTACTCAAGACCTTGAACCCTGGTTTGAGGAGAATTCCTGCTTGTATATTTTTACCAAAGAGTCATTTGAGAAAGCCAATGCCCGAATTGGTGAATGCCCAATAATGTTTGAGACAAACAAACTTGAATCAGTCGATATCGATGAGCCGCAAGATTGGCAGTTAGCTGAAGCCCTTGCGCCAGCAATGAAAGGATCAAACTGATGAAGATATTGGTTACATGCCCTCCTATGTTGGGACAGAAAGATCAGTTTTTACCGCTGTTAGAAAAACATAATATTCAGGTGTGTACCCCCAATGTTGTACAAACGCTTACGGAAGATGAGTTGTGTGAGTTATTGCCGCAGTATGATGGCTGGATCATTGGCGATGACCCTGCGACACGGCGTGTTTTTGAAGCAGGGCAAGCAGGTCAATTAAAAGCTGCTGTTAAATGGGGTATTGGCGTCGATAATGTCGACTTTCCTGCCTGTGAAACCTTAGGTATTCCTATTATAAACACCCCGAATATGTTCGGTAAAGAAGTCGCCGACATTGCCATGGGCTATATCATTGGCCTGGCTCGTGAAACCTTTATGATTGATCGCAGAGTCCGCGAGGGAGACTGGTTAAAAATAAGCGGCATGTCTCTAGCGGGAAAAAAAGCCGCTCTTGTCGGCTATGGTGATATAGGCCGCAATACAGCCAGGCGTATGCTTGCAGCTGATATGTTGGTCACCGCATTTGACCCTTTCTTTGATCAGTCCAAAAACCCTTTTCCTGATGTTAGCTTTCGCGAGTGGTCTCAGAACCTGGGTGAGTTCGACTTTATTGTATTTACCTGTGCTTTAACTCCAGACAACCGACACATGTACTCTGCTGCGGAGATGGCACAGTGTAAGGATGGCGTAAGAGTCGTTAATGTCGCAAGAGGACCCCTCATCAATGAAGCTGACCTGGTTGAGTCTTTGAAGTCTGAAAAAATATTTTCGGCTGCCTTAGATGTATTTGAGAACGAACCCTTAAATATCGACTCTGAGCTAGCACAGATGGAGCGCTGTATCTTCGGTTCGCATAACTCTTCAAATACCATTGATGCGGTTCATGCTACCAATATCCGAGCTATTAATACGCTGCTAGGTTTTTTAGGGGTTACTTAAAGTGCAAGCAGTATTGGTTACAGGCTGTAACGGGGGCATTGGCTCCGCCATTGTTCGCCACTTTTCAGCGCAAGGTTATTGTGTTTTCGGCATTGATCGCCAGCTTGAGAGTCATGTTGGCGTTAATCATTATTTTCAACTTGATCTTGCAGATCTGGTGGACAGCAAAACCTTGCAGCAGCAATTCGCCTCAAATATCCTCTCTCTCATTCAACAAGAATCGTTGGAGTTGAAGGCTATTGTTAACAATGCAGCTGTACAATTACTAGGGTCGGTCAAGGTGCTTTCGATTGACGATTTCTTATTGACCTATAAAGTCAATGTTGCCGCACCGCTATTATTGACGCAGCTCTTTGTTAAGGTATTACAGCAGCATAAAGGCTCTGTTATCAATATTGGTAGCATTCATGCGGACTTAAGCAAACCTGAATTTGTTAGCTATGCGACTAGCAAGGCAGCACTGCGCGGTTTAACTCAATCGATGGCGGTCGACTTACAGGGCGAGGTGCGTGTGAACTGTATTGAGCCCGCAGCCATAGCAACGGATATGCTGGTCGATGGCTTTAAAGATGCGCCCGATAAATTAGCCGCACTCAATGCCTGTCATCCATCACAACAAATAGGCAAACCTGAAGAAGTCGCCGAGCTATGCTTTTTTCTGGCGAACAGTCCAATCACATTTCTTAATGGCTGTTGCATTGGCATCAATGGTGCCATTGCTTCAAGGCTGCATGATCCCGTATGAAGTTAAACCCTTATCGTATTGCGGCCTCGTTATTGTGGGATCGATTAAAGTGGGATTTACACCCAAAGTCTTGGTCATCTCGTAAAAAAATGCATGCCTTGCACAATCGCTTCGAAAACAAAAAGGCCGTTATTATTTGCAATGGCCCCAGTCTACTAGAGGTTGATTTTTCTCTATTGGAAAATGTTTATACGTTTGGATTAAATAAAATTAACCTGTTGTTCGACAATACTGATTTCCGTCCGAGCTGCATCGTCTCTATCAACCCTTTTGTTATTGAACAAAACAGTCAGTTTTTTTCTGAAACGAAGATACCCCTATTTCTTGATGCCAGGTCTTCACGACGGGCCGGATTACTGAACAAACATCATCCTTGTTTTATACATACTGCAGACTTCCCTTTCTTTTCCACAGATTGCTCGTACAGTATTTTTCAGGGATACACCGTCACGTATGTAGCTATGCAACTGGCCTTCCACATGGGCTTTAAGGAAGTTGCCCTTATTGGCTGTGATCATAATTTCCATATCCACGGCCCCTCTAACGAAGTACGAACATCATCCGGCGATGATAAATCTCATTTCCATAAAGACTATTTCGCAGATGGTCAACAATGGCAGCTCCCTGACTTACATCAAAGCGAAACTTTTTATTCCCTTGCCGAAAAAACATACCAGCAACGGGGTCGTCGCCTGGTCAATGCAACAGATGGCGGTCATCTTGAATTACTGCAAAGAACCTGCCTTGCTGATTTTGTCCGTGATGACAACTAAAATATCTTTCATAGTCCCTGTTTTAAATAACAGCCACGGCTTACAACAAGCACTCGACAGTATTTTATCTCAAGCGCTATTAACGGTAG
>JQIA01000978.1_pt1 | contig 15250 bp, 16 predicted proteins | sample 811431 | NCBI WGS metagenome assembly JQIA01 (sample SAMN02998118, study PRJNA258478) | marine sediment metagenome | biome: marine; feature: seafloor; material: sediment; isolation source: oil-polluted sediment collected from 3 locations (0.5 km, 0.7 km and 0.9 km)... | place: USA: Gulf of Mexico ... | reverse complement strand
TGTGACTGTCATCTTTTCTAGAATAATAAGAACCTCCAGAATCTGAAGCAGAAGAATCACCTGCACTTGAATATCCATTATCATCATATTTAACTTCTTCCGTAGGTTTGTGTTTGTTTGGATCTGCAATATCTCCAAAATCAAATGGAATACTTGGTTCATCTTGTTTCTTAGAATCTCTTTTATATTCTATATAACTACTACCATCACTACCGGATGTGAAAGATTCTATTCTCTCTAATTTTTTAGGTTTATCCATTTTAATAACATCTCTTTGTTTTTTATTAAATTTTTCACTACTTTCAAATAAATTGTCTGATTGGTAATTATTTGGTATAATACCTATATCTCCTATAACATTATCATTTGCATTCAATGATACTACTTGTCTTCCAGATGTATTTTCAATTGTAATATTGGGCTCTTCTTCATTATTTTCCATATTAATCTCTGAAAGAACATCTACTTCTGTCATTATATTGTTAATTGATACTATATTTTTAGATGGCCTAGAACGCACTTTTATTCTATTAGTCTTAATTTGTGGTAATTTAAGAGTACAAAAATCCATAGGATTATTCATAATTGGTGGTAATGCGTTCTCTATTATATAAATAATTATAAATATATTAAAGATGACTGAAGAAATTATTAAAGATGATGATTATAAAAATAATAATGATAAAAGATCTAAAGGTTCGTTAGAGGCTTTGTGTGATTTAATAAATCCTTCCGAACATCCTAATTTCAGACTTAATTTTTATTCTTTTGCCCAAAATAGAAGGAGGTTAGATTCTGATAACAGAAAATATAATAAACAAATATATAGTGCTGGTATACTACCTTTCTATGTAAAAAATAATACAGTTTATTTGCTTCTTGGTAAAGATCATGAAGGTAAGTGGTCAGATTTTGGTGGTAGATCTGAGGGTCAAGACCGGAATAGGTGGGACACAACAGCAGCTAGAGAATTTTATGAAGAGTCTGTTGGGTCAATTATGGATATACCAACTATGTTATCTAGATTACAACACCGTAAGAACTATAATAAATTAATTGGCAAAACTTTAAATGGATCACCATATTTTATGTATTTTGTTAAAATACCATTTAAAGAGACCTATAGAGATAATTTTAATTCTACATTAGCTTTTATTCAATTTACCAAATCTTTTGATAAAAAGTATATTGAAAAAACTGATATTCAGTGGATATCATTAGATACTATTTTAATGAGTTTAGATGAAATTAATACAGATATAATTAATTACCCACTAAGAAAAGTATTTAAAAAAACATTTGTTGAAAATTTAGAAACTATAAAAACTTTTGGTGCACAATATTATGAGAATAAATTAGGATATAAGAATTAAAATAGTTTCAAGAATTAAAATACTTTAATTTTATAAAATAAAAAGAGAATAAAAGAGAATGGATTACAATTTAGGATATCATGTTGGTAAACAATCATCTTATTATAAAACTGTTAAAGATTATAACACCCCTATTCAAATATTTACGGGATCTACAAAATCATGGAAAAAAGCAGCAATGAATGAAAAAATTGAGAAAGATATTGTAAAAACTAAAGAGTTCGTTGTAAATAATAAAGTACAATTATTTATACATTCTATCTATTTAATTAATCTAGGAAGAATTGGAGAAGAATTTGAGAAAGCTAGAGAATCACTGGTCTATGACCTAATAATCGGAAATAAACTCGGTTCTAAAGGAGTTGTTGTACATGTTGCCAAAGCATTAAAAATTGGGGAACTAAAAGCTGTGGATAATATGTTTAAAAATATTCTTAGTATTCTTGAACATATTAATGAATCATGTCCGTTACTTATTGAAACACCAGCTGGTCAGGGAACTGAAGTACTATGTAATGTAGAAAACTTTATCGTTTTTTATAACCAATTTACAAAACGACAGAAACAAAAAGTAAAGATTTGTATTGATACATGTCACGTATTTGCTTCAGGCTATGATCCACTGGATTATATTGAAAAATGGAATGATAAGTGTCCTGGTAGTATTGTTCTTGTCCATTTTAATGATTCTAAATGCGAATGTGGGTCGAAAAAAGATAGACATGCTCCCGAGGGAGAGGGTTTTATTGGATTTGAGAAATTGAATAAAGTTAAAGATTTGTGTGTATGTTTAAGTATACCTATGATAAGAGAATATTAAATGGAAGGTTATACAGTAGATTCATATTTTAATAATGAATTTCATATATTATCTCAAGATATTAGAATTAGGAATAATATAACTAAAGAATTAGTAGAATCTAATTTTAATCAACTTATATATGATATTTTTTTAGACCCAAGGTTTAGTAATAAAAGTTTCAATATTAAGAAAGAAGTTCCCAAATATGATTATGATAAATATAAATATAATAAAAGAATTATAAGATATTCAGTTGGTATAAATATATCTTATTTTTTTAGTAAAGAAGAAGAAAGTAACTGGATAAAATGTTTATCACAAATAAAAATTCGTATTATTGATTTAATAGAAAAAGATAATTTTATATCTAAGGAAGATAAACGAATACTTTTAAAATACAATCTTTTTGATTTTTGTATAATAGATTCTTCAAGTAGTTGGACATTATGTTGTGGTTGTGTAATGTTTGCTGTTTATGTCCCTATTATAGTCGATAATTTAAAAGTGTTTAAGAATAAAATAAAAGCAGATTTATTTGATAAGTTTAATGGTATTTTACCACGAGAAGTATTAAAGATTGTTGAACAATATTATTAACTTAAAAATGATTTAAAATATGGAATACTTAGCTATAACTAACTTTAATAAAAAAGAGAAATGTAATCGTTAAAATATCTAATTCACTGAAATTAAGCCATATCAAGTTAACACAATTAAGTATATCCTGAACTATTAAATCTAGTTCTGGAATTTATTAGAACCAAGGATGTTGATAATGGACTCAAATGGCTAGTTCCAACCAACGATTCACCCTTTCAATTTATTAAGATAGGTTTATTTCCTTGGATATTAGCTATTGTCTTAATATCTATTATAAGGAAAAAATTTTTTGGTTCTTTGATTTTTGTAAGAAATAACATATCTGGTATAATAGGTTTATTTACTTATATTATATTGATGTTTATATTTTATTACACATGGACTATTGGATTAGATAAAGAACGAAAAGATTCGTATGATATGGTTATATTTACGACAAGTGTATCTGTTGGAGTATTTGTATGGTATTACGCTTCTAGGATGATAATTTCTAAAAGATTGGATAATTCTATTTCTATTATAATACCGCTACTTTTAATTGTTTGGTTTACTTCGTGTTCTTATAATATATGTCCAAATATTTATTAATCTTTAAAAATTTTCAAATTGTTTTATACTTTAAATTTTAAACTTAAAAGTAATTAAAAGAAATAAGTGTAATAATAAATAAAAAGGAGAAAGATGACAGATTCTAAAGTTAACACAATTGAGAGACTTGCCGATTCAGACACTGGTCCTCGTAGTAAACAATTACTTGATACCGAACTTCATAGTAAACTTAAATCTAAGTTTCTTAGTTATTGGCCTTCGCGAAAGAATGATTTTTTCCCAGCTCCTCAACCAGTATCTTTAGAACGTCGTGATATTTTTAGATTTAAGAAGTTTCCTTATCTAGCATGTATCAAATCTGATGGGATGCGTTTTGTTATGGTTTGTGTTGAGGTTGGTGGAAAGTTTAAGACTTATATGGTAAATAGGGCTTTTAGATATTATGAAGTTAATCAGTGTTTTGATATATCTATTTTTAAGGGTACTATGTTTGATGGTGAACTTGTTCGCACTGGACCCAAAAGGGATGAATGGACTTATGTAATTCATGATTGTATTGTATTTCGGGGAGAAGATATTAGTCAGAAAGCTTTTAATTGTAGATACGAGTGTGTAGTCACGGCTCTTGAAAAATTTTGGAATCTTGTAGGAAAAGAAACTAAATCTGAAATTGATACATTCCCTATTGAAATTAAATTGTTTTACAAGTTTTGTGACCTTGATAAACTTATTACTTCTATGAATGATGGTTCTATTAATCACAATACAGATGGACTTATATTTACACCAGTATCACTTGGTGTTGGGATGCATACCCAGTATACACTATTTAAATGGAAACCTCGTGATCGTCATACATTCGATTTTAAGGTTGTTGATCGGGGTGATACTATTGTTGCACAAGTAAATGAGAAAGGAGAATTGACTGATTTTGCTGGTATTGAGAAGAATACTGAAGTTGGAAAAATGTTTACATCAAAGTTAGCTAATATTAAGGAATACATAGATGGATCTATTGTAGAATGTGATTATAATGAAGTGACTGAATGTTTCGAACCACTACTTGTTAGAAATGACAAAACACACCCTAATGGCATCTTTACTGTAGACAAAACATTGTTAAACATTAGGCAAAATATTACTATTGACGAACTTGTTAAACTGTCTAAAAATTAAGTCTCTAAAAATTAAGTAAGCCTTTGGGCTATTTATTTTAAATGTCAAATTTGAAATTTAAAATAAAATAATTGTTATATATAATGAATAACAATATTTTAATAGTATTAATTATCTCTACGTTGTTAGCAATATTTATATTAATGATTAAACCAAAATGTGTTGATAATTTTGGTAATACCGATAATTGTGATATAATGGTTATTGCTCCATCAACTACAACAGGGCTAAGATTACCACCAAATAATAAATACATTTTATTCCAACTTGATTGTGGAGGTTTGAATAATATCAGGATGCAGTACGAAATACTTACTGTTATTGCTTGGTTGTCAAACAGAACATTGGTACTTCATCCAAAAACTAGATGGTATCTTATGGGGGATAAACAACTCTACGCAGAAGATATTTTTGATTTTGATTGTTGGGCTTCACAGATTTCAATATTAACATCAAAAGAATTTTTACAAAAGATTAAAAAACCAATTCAATCGGATTACAAATCTTTTTTCAGAAATCTTGAAGATGGTGATTATGGAAAGGTAGACGAACCTTTATGGTCACCAGGAAAAACTAAATTCAAACCTGAATTTTTAAAAAATCATGATCTTATTTGGTACTTTTATTGTGATCGTCAAAAGTCTAAAACAGAAGTAGAAACATTCAGAAATCTTGATCATCGTATGCTTGGAAACACTGAATGTTATTTTGATTATTTACCAAAATCAGAAATGAGAAAAATGAGAAAATTACTATGGGATGGTATTAAATACAAAGAACATTTTTACATTTTAACTAGCAAAATTATGAAAGATATGAATTTAAAATCAGGAAGTTATAATGCAATTCATCTTAGAAATTGGGAGGGTTTTCAGCCCCAATATAGACTAAGAAGTCAAGAAGAAGTTATTAATAATTTAATGGACCTTGACCAATCCAAACCAATATTGTTTCTATCCCAAGATGTTATGAAAAACATGCCTGAGAGAATTAGAGAAAAGGTAAACAAATTCTTAAAAACTTATAAACTTATTCGTCCTCCTCAAAATAATCAACAATATGAACAGTCTGTAGTAGAAATGTTAATGGCTGTACCAGCATATAGATTTTATGGAAGTCCGAGCAGTACGTATAGTACTGGGATAATGCAGTTCCGAGGTAATTTCAAACGTTTCTGTGATAAAATAGATGACAACACATATTTTATGGATAAAAAAAATTATAATAAATGTTCTGGGAATAGTTGGAATTTTGACAGAGTTATTGAGGAAAAATGGAGAGAAACATACCAAAACGTTTAATTATAATTGAAATAACATATATAAACAATACGAAAACAAATAATAGCAAACACAATATCGAATACATGATTTTTAGACCATATAATAGATTTTTTGAAATCTTCGTATACTATTTTACAGTTCATATTGTTATCTACAACAACAGCTATATTTACTTGATCATCCATATTTTTTGTTTGATCATCCATATTATTTAATATTAAACATTCTATTCTTTAAATTAATTATTCTTTAATACAGATAATAACTTTTTATTAGAGTTATATACTACATCTTTTACAAAAATTTCTGGATTAACAGGTATATAATTTATACCGATATTGAGTACAAAATATATTTCAAATGAAATTACAAATACTATAATCATACAATTATATCCTAAAATAGTTCTAACAACCTTTATATTATTCACTTTACACAAAAATTTAATTGTTAACAATATAATAAAAGGTATTATAAATAATGTCACCGCTACAATAATATTTACAACTTTTAACCAGTTATTATTTAATTTTTTAATTTTATTTTCTCCTTTATAATTTAATTTTATAGTATCAATTAAATCATTTTGTTGATCACCAATAATACTATTTAAAATACTAGCAAAATTAGTATTTTTTTGATTATTTTCTGGAAGAATTTCTGATTCTTCAACTATGGAAACTATTAAATGATCTATTTCTGATTGTAAAGTTTCTTCTTCGGTTGGTCCTATTAATAGGTAGAACATTATTGTTAAAAATATAAATGCAATAAAAACATGTATAGTCATATTTATAATAAATTTAGTAAGAGTTGATATACTATTTGAACATTTTTGAATCCCAGTTTGTTTAGACATTTATTAATATACATATATTTAAAAATTATAATATTATATATTAATAAATGGACGGTGAATTCTGGGCAGAAATTTTTCTAGAAGCTTCTCTTATATCATTTTTTATTACAATATTGTACTTTTTAGTATTTATAAAATTAGAAGAACATGTTATCTTAGAACAAACTAAAGATGGTATTAATACAATTATTGATGAATTTATTATTCCTATTAGTTTATTACCAGAAGAAAAAAAACAAGAATATATAAATAGTTTAGAAAATTATGAATCTTCACCTATTGATCCAGAATTATCAAAAAGCATAAACGATAATAATTCTAAAGTATTTACTAATGCAATTTATTCAGTAATAGTTTATAGTGGAATTACATTATTGTTGTCTGTAATTGCTTGGAGGTGGTTTAAGGATTGCAAAACATCAAAAAGATATGGTAGCTATTTTAAAAATGTATTAGCACCATCATTATTTGCTGTATTTTTGGTAGTAATGGTAGAATATATATTTATTGTTATTTTTATGGGTTATTTTATTCCAATAGATACTAATAAAACTATGACTAAATTATTAGATTCTTTTAAAAACATTTAAAGTTATAAAAGATATTCAGGATGTTTCCTCTGGGCTGCTTTTCCAAAGGCGCGTTAAACAAAACAATGATGCGATCATTTCATTCATTAACGAATCTTAATATAGAACCAGAACCTAGTGTTGGAAACTGGGGATTTGATTCAGTAACTAAATGTGAACTTGGGTGGGATGGTTATATATTACAGTATAAGGCAGGGTCATCACCCGTCCAGATCATATATAAATAATTATAAAATATTTCATCAACATAATTATTGTTTATATGATGTTGCATATCGACGATGAGGTACTTGTACTTGTATCTGACCACGAGACACACGTGAGACATATGTTATGCCTGTAGTAGATATCGTAACCGTCACGGGTTAATTCATCGCGTAGTGCGTAATTGATCATGCAGCTCTCGACGAACATACGCCCCTCGTCTTCCAATTTGCAAAGTAGGATCAATCCAAGAACATAATCCCTCGCGGCTGCATCTATACGTTTCGTGACCGTTTCGATTGTCGGCGGGGCCGGTACCGAACTTTTACTTCTTGTGAGGACGGTCATCGTGATTGGGTTCTGTAATATGGTTATATACAGTTATAACTATACTAGCCTTCGGTTTGAATATAACCCTCAAACCACAATGTTGAATACACGGATACTTTTCCAAAAGTTTTTGTATTATATTAATAATTAATATCTTAATACTGTTTAGTGAGTCTAAATATCAAAACAATAATCCATAAATAAGATAAAGTGACAATTTCAGTGACAATTAAAATGGGTCGTAAAAGTAGAAATAAACATCAAGAGTCAGAAGAGTCTGATAATGAATCTGAAGAGGAATATGAAAAACCAAAAAGATTATGGAGTGTAGCAATCCAAGATACGAACGATGTATTGATAGATATAATATCGGAATATAGGAATTATGATTGTAGATTTAAATATATAGGGATATCCGAAATACATAACTATGTTGATGAAATGTTATACAAGACCCTCAAATATCAAAAATTTACACAACCCAGTATAAAAATAGACTCAATAATGCGCCAATTTATATTAGACATTATTAACATAATGGATTTAGAATATATTCCACTAATTTGTGGAGAAGGTGAGAAAACAGTTATGAATAAGGGTGAAAATAGTGAGTATATTTATGAAGATTTGGTTGATCCTGATATTGGTGTTATTAATCCTATAGATAATATTAGTAAAGCTATTGTTTTCTTAAACTATAGAATAATAAATAAAATGAATGAATACTATTAAGTATACAATCCTATTTCCAGATCATTTTCAAAAAATTAACTTTTACCGGTAAATATTTAGTTATATCGGTAACAGATACTTTTGTACCTACCGTTTTTTTTTGTAACCAATAGTAACTTATATTGCTTGAAATTCCAACAAACCCGTAAGGCTTTTCCCACATTTTATTTTAATAATGATACTCCTATTAGGGAATATGAGTTTGATGATATAGTTATTCAGAATTATAATCCTGATCCAGCAATTAAGATGAAAATGGTTGCTTAAATCATTAAAATATATATAAATAAAATGAGTTATGTTATATATAGTGTCAGTAAAATATAGATAAAATTTTCATTATATCTTTACCCCATATAACCAACTATATTAAATGGCATAAACCCATTAGTTTTATGAGATCGGGTTGTAGCCAAAAATACTTACTATCAATATTATATCTTGAATAACAGGCGAAGTTTTTTCAACATATAACGTACCTCCTACAGAAGTAGCTCCTCCTAATGCGATAAATGTAGAAATCTTTTGATCATCACTGTTGTATGGCGTTCTACCTTGGGGTTGGCAAAATACATTTATTGATGCTCCACTAATAGTTGGCCAAACTAAAGTAAGTGTAGTTGCACCATTATTGTTTACTTTGTTACATGATGTTAAGTAACCAGTAACTGGAATAAAACCACTAGTACCCCCATTTATTTCACCTATATCTATAGTTCCGTATCCACCAGAATTGGAATTCTTTTCCAGAGCTGTAATTCTTCCTTTTGAATCTACAGTTAAATTAGTATTATTATAACTTCTTCCTGGTGATAATGTTAAAATTGTTTTGGCAAGTGTTACAACACCAGTATTAGATATAGTTGCGTCACCCGACATAGACACACTTGTTGGTACGTTACTTGCATTTCCAACTAATATTTCTGAATCTGTTAACCCAGATGAACCAATAATAGCAGTTATTAACCCTTTATTATTTACAGTTACATTAGCATTATTATAACTTCCTGGAGTTATACCTGTATTAACAAGTGATACAACCCCAGTATTAGTTATGGTTATATCTCCACTTACGGTTACAGGTGTAGAAATATTACTACTGTTACCTACAAATATCTCTGAATCTGTTAAAGTTTCTAATCCCGTAATGACATTAGTTATTCTACCTGTAGAGTCTACCGTTATATCAGATGTTGTATAACTTCCAGAAGTTACACCAGTGTCTGTAAGTGTTATTACTCCTGTATTAGTACTAGTAACCAAACCACTTAATGTAACACCTTGTGTTATTAAACTTGTATTTCCAACATAAATATTATTATCATCTAATACTAATATTCTTGAAGATGCTACAGTATCGGTATATAATTTATTAACTGCATCTGAATCATCAACCGGAATCGAATCAATCCTTAATGTACCATTTACTTGTGGGTTACGCTGTTTAGTATCACTGAAAATAGACGGAGGAACTGCTTTAGAACTAATAGACATTATTATACATATAATATATTTATTTATTTATTTATTTATTTATTTTATAATGGGAAAATACCAATATATAATCTAAGATCTTGAAATACAGGGATAAAAGTTTTATTTAACATTATTGAACAACCTGTAGCTGAAGGTGCACCTATTAAAGTAGGAGTTTCAAAGTCATTACCGGTACCGCCGAGGGAAATTCCCCGGATTGTAAACTGTACAATAAGTGATGTACTATTGATTATAGCTGGCCAAACAATATCTATAGTATTAAAATTAAGATCCCATGTGTTTGTAGCACTTGTTAAATACCCAGTAACTGGTTTAGGTTCAGAACCAATTCCGCCCGGGTAAAACATATCTCCATTCAATTGTCCTATTAATACTGCACCAAACCGAGGTGATAATATTAAATTATCTGATATGCTAGTTACCAATCCTTTATTAGTTACAGTTATATTAACATTAGAATAACTACCTGCAGTAACAGTTGTGTCGGCTAACGACGTAACACCACTATTTATAGTCATGGCACCACTTACGTTTACACTTGTTGGTATATTACTTGCATTACCAACAAAAATTTGATTATTAGACAATGCTAAAGTATTACTAGCATTAGTAATTCTTCCTTTTGAATCTACTGTTAAATTTGTATTAGTATAACTACCAGCAACAACTGATGTATCCGTAAGTGTTACAACACCAGTATTCGTTATAGTTGTATCACCCGACATAGCCACACTTGTTGCAATATTAGATCCGTTACCAACAAATATTTCTGAATTTGTTAATGTTATATCAGGATTAGTATTTACTTCGGTAAGTCTACCTTTAGTATCTACTATTACATTAACATTATTATAACTTCCTGGTGTTACTGTTGTTGTTGATAATGATGTAACTCCTGTATTATCTATTGTTAAATCACCACTTAAAGGATTACTAATAAGTTCATTGCTACTATTTCCAATAAACATTTCTGAATCTGTTAAAGAAGTAGGACTTATACTTACGGAGTCAACGTATAATTTATTTACTATATCTGTATCAATAACTGGTGTTTTTAAGATTGTTAACGAATTTGTAGCATCTATATTGGATGAATTAATTGTTGATGGAATAAGAGGTGGAACGGATCGTTTCAATAAATTTATATTAAACATATTTATTAATATATAATATTTTTAATTTACAAATTTATGCGTACGGAAATATACCAACACTTACACTAATATCTAATATAGAACTACCGGTCTCTTGTATATATACAATACATCCAGTTGTTGTAGGGTCAAATCTAATAATTGGTATAAAAATATCATTATTTAAATTCGTAGTTCCGCCGACACTTAAAACTTGTAATAACATAAATATATTAGGTCCTGTTACAGCTGGCCAAATAAGAGAATATTCGACACCATTAAGACCCAAAACAGAACCTGTCGCACTAGTTAAATATCCATTTACACTTACTGGACCTGTTTGTAAATCACCAGCATGAAAACTTCCAAATTTAGCATCTTGTACAGATATTCCATTACTTATTGAAGTGATTCTACCCTTTGAATCTACAGTTACATTAACATTTGTATAACTACCAGCAACAACTGATGTATCCGTAAGTGTTACAACACCAGTATTCGTTATAGTTGAATCACCCGACATAGCCACACTTGTTGCAATATTAGATCCATTACCAACAAATATTTCTGAATTGTTTAGTATGTTAACTGGTCCATTACTGATATTAGTAATTCTTCCTTTTGAATCTACTGTTAAATCTGTATTAGTATAACTTCCGGTAGTAACTGTTGTATCAACAAGTGTTACAACACCAGTATTCGATATTGTCATGTCACCACTTACATTTACGGCTGTTGGAACATTACTGTCATTACCAACTAAAATTTGTGTAGATGTTAGATTTTCTAAATTTTCTGATATAGCTGTAACTACACCCTTACTATTTACCGTTAAATTTGCGTTTTTATAAGTCCCTGGTGTTACGCTATTGTTTAAAGATAAAACACCCAAATTTGATATAATTGTATCTCCGCTTAATGGAACAGAGGATGCATTATTCGAAACATCACCAACATAAATAAGATTATCGTTTAATGTAAATATATGATTATCTACATAACTTTTACTAGCAGCATCAGTATCTCTTGTTGGAATTGTATTTAAATGTACTCTATTAACTATTTTTCCAGATATATATTCATTACTTGACGGGATAGTAGGAGGTACTGCTTTTTTCATTAAATCCGTCATACTATATTATTACTAATATTATTAAAAAAGAAAATTAATTTGGTTTATTAAATTAAAATTAAAGAATAATATAGTACGGTTATAACATGGATTTAGAATATATTCCAGAAGGCCTTAGTTTCATAGTTTTCAACAATTAAAATAACAGAATCATAAGTTTCGTGGTTAGTTAAGATTTTTACAATGTCTAAACTATTAACTAATTGATCTAGTTCATTAATATCATAATTAGATACTTTCTTAATATTACCAGTAATATCTTGGATTACTACAGTAATATTAAAATGTTTAAAACAATCTGTCCATTTTTTTAAAGCAATTTTATCACCCCAAATTACAATAGAATTATCTCCAATAATTTTAGAATTTAAAACATAAACTGTATTCCTAGAAATAATATTTTGATCTAATTTTAAATATTTTGAAAATGAATACATATGCTTAATTTTTCTATCATATGGAATATTCAAGTAATTAACACAATAGATCCTTCGAGCACTATTAGCAATAGCTAATTTAGCTTCTTCTAAATTATTAACAATTACATGAGGATAAAAGGATTTGTATTTTTCTAAATCATCTGGATGAAACTTTACCAAAATATCAGGAAATATACATTTATCAGGGATTCGTACATAATAAACCAAAAATCTCCTATTACCAGTTCTTAAACATTTATAATAGATAGATTTATGGGTAATGTTATTACCAACAAACTCAAATTCTTCTTTCATACTAATTTGGTAATCAAATAATTTATTATTTATACAACTTTCATAATCCGATTTAACAAAATAAGATTCCATAATACTATTAAACTTTGTCCATTTTGTGACTAATTGGTCAGCTTTACTAGATCCACCAGTTCTCCAAATATCTTTTTCACCATCTGTAGTACCAATTCTCATACAATCTTGATTAATTTCACTCCAAAACATTAAACTAGAGTCAGTTTCAGAAATCATAAAACATATATCCTTGATTATTAAACCAACTTGATTAAAATAGTGTTGAATTGTATGAAACATTTTAAGAGCTAATTCTTCGACTTTAACAACATCGATTATACTATTAACTAATTTTTCACTAATGGTCTTATCACCCATTGGACAATTTAAATGTTTTCCTAACCTTATTTCTTCTTCATAATAATTTGGAAGTGCTGTCCGTACATCTTCCCCTTGAGAATTTAGATGATTTGGGTTTCTCCAATCGAATCTAACATATGGGCCATTAATGTATCTTCCGTTGTCTGTATATTCATCTTTATACTTATAAAACGAATGTTTATCTGTTCCTTCACAATATTTTTTAACAACAATTTCTAATTGATTAATGTTTTTCATAAATCGGGAATAAATAATCCCATTATTATTAATACAAATATATGAATGTGGGATCATATTACGATTCATCATTTCTAAAAAATAACGAGAACCTTTTCCACGAATAGTTCCTAAATTATCAATAATTTCCGTACTTTGCATTGAATGTGAATAAACTGTATTTTTAAGAATTATGTAACAATTATCGGGATCATCTTTAATTTGAAATACTTGTTTTGATTCACCTTCGGTGATTAATTTATATTTATTATTTAATAGATCCGAACTTTTAAGATCTTTGAATGGTTCAAATTTTTCATTTTTTAGAATAATATTAGTTACTTGTTCGGGAGTTATATTGGTAGTATCGATAATCAAAAATCCATAATATTTTGCAAATTCTCTAAATCTACGATCAAAGTAATACAATGACTTTTTTGTTTCGAAAATATCAATAGGTTTGTCACGATTATTAATACGGTTAATTAGTATATCCAAATCAGCTGTTAAAACAACTACATTGGATTTGGGAATAAATGTTGGATCATATTCGATACTAAATGTTAAATGGTCTAAAGCTTTATAACGATCAACTGATTTATAACCCAAAGATTTTAGAATCTTTGAAACAGTTGTTTTTCCAGACCCGTCAATTCCTGAAATATAATAATCCATTTTTATTAATAATAATATAACTTATCTTTAATTATTTTTATAAATAATTTAAAGACAATAGATATTTAAATAGAAATGGTTGTCAAAAAAGATATGTTTTTAGTAAGAAGGAGTACTTTAAGTTTCGATGTAGGTACTAAGAACTTAGCCTACTGTTTAATAGATGATAATGAAATAATTAAAGATTGGAATGTAGTAGATATATCAGCTGCTACATATGATCGTCAATGTCAGAGACTTATAGAAGCATTAGACAAGATAGACTATTCTATTTGTTATCCACCCGAAACAGAACAAATAGTTACTCTTGTAATAGAGCGTCAACCAAGTAGGAATCCAAAAATGAGAGTTATTTCGGGACAGTTACAGATGTATTATGCATTAGAGAAATCAAGTCAAGAAAATGGAAATGTAAAAATTGATAAAGTACTTTACTATAGTCCAAAATTTAAACTGAAATGTTACATTGTTAAACCTAACGATATACCAATTATCCCTAAAAAATATTCTACACCTTATGCAACCAGAAAAAATCTTGCTATTCAACATTGTAACATTATTATTCACAGAAAGAATGAAGATGGTGAATTTGTACAAGATAAAAAATGGATTGAATACTTTGATAACAACAAAAAGAAGAGGGATGACCTTGCCGATGGAATGTTGCAAGGTCTAGCATATAAGAGAGGTATTTAAATTAAAAAAATAAATTATTATTTAAAATCTTTTGTATTATTAATGGAACAATTAAATAAATTAGAAAAAGAATTAGAAAAGATAAATAGAGATATAGAACATTCTATGCGAAAAGTTGGTAATATATATGGTAATAGAAATTTAAGTAAATTGGGCAAAACTGAAAAAGAATATTTAGAAACTAAAATACGTGTGTTAAAAGAAGAATTAGGTTTGAGTTTTGGAAGCAAACGTAGACGTAGCAGACGATATGGAAGCAAACGTAGACGTAGCAGACGATATGGAAGCAAACGT
>JQIA01000977.1_pt1 | contig 15252 bp, 8 predicted proteins | sample 811431 | NCBI WGS metagenome assembly JQIA01 (sample SAMN02998118, study PRJNA258478) | marine sediment metagenome | biome: marine; feature: seafloor; material: sediment; isolation source: oil-polluted sediment collected from 3 locations (0.5 km, 0.7 km and 0.9 km)... | place: USA: Gulf of Mexico ... | reverse complement strand
GAAGGGTTACAGGATAATAAAGAAATCGACGATATGATTTCTGCCAGAACACCGTTAGGCCGTTGGGGAGAGCCCGAAGAAGTGGCTTCTTCAATTTTGTTTCTGGCTTCCGCTGAGGCGAGTTACATCACCGGTACGGTACTCAGTGTTGATGGCGGGTGGCGAGCTCAGTAGCAGCGCCAAAACGTTTTGAAAATTGGCGTCATTAGCGATACCCACGGGCTATTAAGGCCAGAGGCCATTGCGGCCCTGGCCGGAGTAGAGCAGATTTTGCATGCTGGGGATATCGGTTCTGCTGAGATACTGGATCAATTGAGTCTATTGGCGCCGGTTACTGCGGTGCGTGGCAATGTTGACCAGGGAAAACCGTGGGCCCTGGAGATACCCGATCGGGTTGAGCTAAAGTTGTTGAAATGGAAACTGCTCTTAATTCATGATGTTCACGACCTTCATGATGCCAATGAACGGTTAGCCGATAACAATTTGCAGGAGGTTGACCTGGTGGTCTCCGGTCACTCCCATCAACCGCGTTGGTTGCAGGAAACAAAAATTAGCTGGCTTAACCCGGGCAGCGCCGGCCGCCGGCGTTTTTCGTTACCGATCTCTCTGGCATTAATGGATCTGAGCGATCAAAAAATTCAGGTCGAAATGGTTGATTTAGACAGAGGATAGATCCGCAGAGAGCCAGAAAAACAGGGCGGCTGCGGTGGCTATTTTTTTAATTGATCGATCAGATCAGTCAGTTCGGGTAACAACAGTTGATATTCCTGTTGAATTTGGTTCCAGGGTTTTGCCATGGCCCCGATGGGGTCAGTCTGCTCAAGCTGGGCTAGCTGTTCGATTTCGCTGCTGATGGACATAAAATGCAGGGCACCCACGTTACCGCTACAAGATTTCAGGGCGTGAGCAGTTTGGCGGATAGCGCCAAGATCGCCCGCCAGTAGGTTGTCGCCTAACCGCCGATAAAGGTTTTCAAATGTATCGAGAAAAACTTCCAGAAGTTCGAGCAAACTGGACTGGTCTGCACCTGAAAAAGTAGCCTGTAGTCGATCAACGCTATCTCTATCCAGGGCGGTTAAGTTGGTGAGTTGGAGCGGCCTGGCCTCAGCTTTAGCACCACTGTTCGGTGGGGTAAGGGGACCAGGCGGCCCAATGGCGGTCACCTTGACCAGCCAGCGTGTTAACAGGTTTTCCAGGTCGACACTTTCAAAAGGCTTACCGAGTAACTCGTCCATTAACCCCTGACACTGCCTGGTAATCCGGCTATCAATGATGCTGGCCGTGATGGCAATGATTGGTGTCTGGCGGTGGTTAGGGTGTTTGCGGATTTGTCGAGCTGCTTCGTAGCCATCCATTACCGGCATCTGTAAGTCCATGAAAATCAGGTCGAAGTTATGTTCAGCAATCATCTGAACTGCTTCGATCCCGCTGTTAGCCGTTTCAGCGCTAAAGTTCAGCTCAGCTAGCATGGCAGTCAGCACCATCTGATTGACCGGATGATCATCAACAACCAATATTTGGTGAGGGTTGGTTAACGGACTATTCATAACTTATTCAAGTATTGCCTAAAATGATTGTCAAGGCTGGTTATGATTAACGGCCAGATTGTACTTAAATTGAATCTATCGCGATGACAGAGTGCAGCAGCAGAGGCTGCTGGTGTTTGGGAGCGGTATAAACCAGCCCTGTTTACAGGTAACGCAATAGAAGATTTGATTCACATCAGACCGTAGAGAGGGTAGATATGTTGCAACAGAATTTGGTTAAACAGAAAATTTCTGCAGGTGAGGTCCAATTTGGCTACCTGCAAGCCATACCCGAGCCAGCGATCACTGAACTGATGGGCCATGTTGGTTTTGATTTTGTCATGCTTGATGGTGAACATAGTCCATTGTTACCGGCTGCCATGGAAAACCTGTCCCGCGCGGCGGAAATCAGTGGGGTTTGTCCCATCGTCAGGGTGCCAGGTTGCCATTCACAGGATATTTGTCGATTACTTGACGCGGGGGCAGCCGGCATTATTTTGCCGAATGTGCGCCGGCGCGAGGAAGTTGAGGAGGCGGTGAACGCCGCCAAGTATTTGCCGGCGGGTACTCGCGGGCTGTCGATGCCCAGGCAGGCCGGTTTTGGCGCTATGCCAATGCCGGAATTTGTGTCTTATGCTAATGAGAATCTTCTAATTACGGTACAGGTCGAGACCCCGGAAGCGCTTGCTGATATTGATAGTATTGTGGCCGTTGATGGAGTAGATGTTGCCCTGCTCGGTCCACTGGATATGAGTGCTGCACTTGGGGTGTTGGGACAGTTTGACCACCCCAGGATGGTTGAGGCCCGTCAGCGGATCGTCGCAGCCTGCGAAAAACATGGTGTCACTGCTGGCACTTTTGCGCTCTCCGTTGAACAGGTCGAGCCGTTAATAGAGCAGGGCTTCCGGTTCATTTTGTTAGGTGCTGACATTATGTTTTTACGTCAGTCAGCTGCCGAGTTGCTCGGTAGCGCTAGAGACTCGTTGAAATAGATTGGTTGAATAAGGTGAGTCTGTTTTGGGTGGGCTATTAATGAGCCGCTAATGAGCTACTTAGCTGATCAAGGGCAGCTAAAACCCGTTGATACTCTTCCGAAATTTTTTCGAGTTGCTCGGAGCTATCGGTAATCTGCTGCTGTTTGGCCGCTAGCTCGAGTTGGTTCAGCAGTTCACTCAGCGGCAGGGCGCCTAAATTTGCACTGGGGGATTTCAGTTTGTGGGCTGCAAAGCCGAGCGCCTCAACGTCATTTTCCTGACTGGCTTGAAGCAGCTGTTCCATGGTTTCATTCGAAGTATCCCGGTAGAGGTTTATCAGGAGAATTAGTTTTTCTGAACGTTCGCCCTGGTAGAAACCCATTAGTTGATCGATGGTCGCCGGATCCAGAACCGAAGAAGTTGATGGGGTTTGCTCTACTGGCATCGATGCTGTGGATAGAGGATTTGATTTAGCCGGTAAGGCTAATCCTTCCCCAGCATCGGAGTTGACTGGACCAGTCAGGTCATCAAGCTGTTGTTGGTTCTTACTTGGCAGCCAGCGACCAATCATATCGATTAGCATCTGCTGTTCGAATGGTTTGCTTAAATAGTCATCCATACCAGCGGCGAGGAATTTTTCTCGATCACCCTCCATCGCGTTAGCGGTCAGTGCTGCAATCGGGATCTGGGGCTGCTGTCCACTATTGATGTCTCGAATAATCCGTGTGGCATCGAAACCATCCATTTCTGGCATGTGGATGTCCATCAGAATCATATCAAATTGTTCAAGTTGTGCAGCACTAACGGCCTCATAGCCATTATTGGCAATCGTGACATCAATGCCTACCGATTCAAGCATGTCCCGGGCCACCTCCTGATTAACCAGGTTGTCCTCAGCCAGTAAAATTCGGTAGGGATAAAGTTCCTGATTCGTGGCTTGATTGGTTTCGCTGGAGTCGTTAGAGATGAACCTGGCCTGGTCATTGACTGCGATTAGCAGGCATTTTCGTAGCTCTTCAGGTCGTACCGGTTTGTTCAACAGGGAGCAAACCCCTGCTTCTTCGGTTTCGGTTGTTGATAGAGAGCAGTCTGAACTGAGCATTACCAGGCTAATCGAACGGGTTGCCGGTAGTTGACTCAGGGTCTTACTCAGCTCTAATCCATTCATGCCAGGCATGACCAGATCGATCAGGGCGATGGCGAAGGGGTTATTATTTTCATTGGCTTGAATTGCTAACTGCAGGGCGACACTGGCATCAGTCGCGACTTCGGTATTGATGTTCCAGTATTCTAGCTGAGTGGTTAGAACCTCTCGGTTAGTCGCGTTGTCATCGACTACCAGCACCTTTATGCCTGCCAGGTCTATCGAGCATTGCTCTTGCTCTACGACCAGTTCTAGCAGGTCTGTGCTCAGGCTGAAACGGAAAGTGGAACCCTCGCCGGGTGTACTTGATACGGAAAGTTCTCCGCCCATCAGTCCTGCTAGCTCACTTGAAATGGTCAACCCCAGCCCGGTACCCCCAAAGCGCCGAGTAGTGGTGCCATCAGCTTGGGTAAATGCCTTAAAGATTGATCCAAGTTTATCAGCCGCTATGCCGACGCCGCTGTCACGAATGGCCATTTCAAGTTGATGGTGATTGTTGACGCTACTGATTACTTTGAGCCTAATCTCGACTTCGCCGTGGTTGGTGAATTTAAGTGCGTTGGTGAGCAGGTTATTGAGTACCTGGCGTATCCGGGTTGGATCTCCCTCAATCCTGGTCGGTAGGCTAGTGGGAATGTTTACGATCAACTCATTACCCCGGTCTGCGGCCAGGTCAGTGAGTAGTTCAACGGTTTGTTCGATTAATTCGCGCAGATCGAAGGGGATTTTTTCGAGCGTTAAATGGCCGGCCTCGATTTTGGAAAAGTCCAGAATATCGTTAATAACATTTAGTAGCGCATGCCCTGAACTTCGTACGGTCTGCACATAGTGACGCTGTTTACTATCAAGCTTACTATTTTCGAGCAGTTCCGCCATACCCAGCATACCGTTCATCGGTGTACGGATTTCGTGGCTCATATTGGCCAGAAACTGGGATTTTGCCTGGTTGGCACTATCGGCTTCAGATTTGGCGCTTTCAAGCGCATGATCCCGGCGCTGGACCTGGCCAAGCATATCGTTGAACAGGGTGCTCAGTTCACCTAGTTCATCATTGTTGTAGCGGCGGGCCTGTAGAGAGTAATCGTTATTGCTGGCGACCTGGCGCATGGTGTTTGATAAAGCAGAGATCGGTTTGCTAATAACGCTAAGCATCTGCCGAGCGGTGACGAGCGCAGCAGCAAAACCGAAAGCCAGTACCAGTAACAGTAGGGCAACTTGATTGATTAACTCCTGGTAAGCCAGGTGCAGAGAAGCGGTCACTGTCAGGTTGGCAACGACTTTGCCCCCGACCAGGATCTCCTGTGTGAGGGAGCTGCTGTCTCGCAGGTTTTCCATCAGCCAATGGGTTAGCTTGTCATTGTAGTAACTGGGCGTGAAGTAATTGTTGGAGAAGGTCGTGCCGTCTTCAATGACAGCTCGAGTGAAAGCAACGAAGGGTTCACCCGATGCGCTGGTTACCGCCGCCTCGCTCAATGCTGGGTGAACACTGAGCGAGCTGAGAATTTCTCTGGCGGTTAATTGGTCATCGAAAGCCACCGCAGCACTCATGTTAATGGCGGTGCTGTGGGCCACAATCCGCATGGACTCCTCTAATCCCCGGCTTTTTTCGGCCCAGCCGCTGTATACCATTACCGATATGATTGGAATAGTTGCCACCAGCGCGCTAAGGCTAATGATGGCGTTTATTTTGTGCTGAATAGTCAGGTTCTGTAACCACTTCATCGACCTGGCTCCATCTCGCTGTCGGTGATTCGGTCAGATATGCTCAGCAGTAGTGAGCTGGCTGAGAGTCCAGCGCGGCTTAGCTGGCCGAGGTGCACCCGGGGTCGGATACGGTTATTGTCCAGATAGAGTTCGATCATGCCGCCGGACAGTGCAAAATCGGGCTGATCGCTAACCGTCAACAATTGCTCCCGGACTATGTCCCGTGGTTTGGTGTCACTGCGGTTAACAAACAGCATCTGGCAGTTTTCTGGCGGGCTGTTTTTTTCAAGAATGCGTAGTATTAGCTGTCGCTCGTTAACCTGCTCTCCTTTGATGATCTCGGCCAGGGCACTAACCACCGCGTGATTGGGTTGGTAGCTACAAAAGTGAAACTCATCGGGATGGGCAGAAAAGCTGTCACTATTCCAGCGCACAAAACTGGCGAAATTATAGAGATAGACTGCTTTGATCTGGCCCCGTGAAAAGCTTTCAGCCTGGTTAGGGCCACTAAACAAGCTGATCAACAAAGCAGTGATCAGCAGCAATGCCCTGATGACCATGGTGCGCCCTGGCCAGAAATGATTGAGAGTATGAAGTGTCATCATCTGATTCTAGAACGTGTAGCCAATGGAGAGAAACAGATTGCGCTGAACTTCGCTGGTGGCGGTTGGGAAAAACGTTGGCCTGGCTTCCAGGTGCTGGCTGTCGAGCAGGTTTTGTCCAGTGAGGGATATCTTCAGGTCTGGATTGAGCTGATAGTGGATGGTTGCATCGAGTTCAACGTAGCTGTCGATGTCAACGGCGGGCAGCTTATCAACAAAGCGGGCGCCAAGATTGAGTCGTATTTTTTGGCTAAATCGATAGCCTAAATCGATTCGAAACTGCTGTTGGGGTGTTGATCCCTCGCTTGCCTCACCGGTTAGGCTATTACTAGAACGATGGTTGTGAATTTGCATTTGTAGCAGTGAATAGCTGAGCTTGAGTTGCAACAGCTCAGTCGGGTGCCAGTCGAGCACGGCCTCCAGGCCAAATGTCTCGCCATAGGCGAGGTTGTTGTTGTTGTTAACCAGTACGTTGGCAGTGACTCCAGGTAGTGTGGGCAAATTAACCGGTAGAATTGTCCCGACAGGAAATGGAAATTGAAATGCCTGGAGAAAATCGAAGGTGCTGAGATTATCGTAACGGTTGTAAAACATCGCCAGGTCAAGGCGTATCTGGGGGTTACCGGTAAAACGGTAGCCCAGTTCATGGGCAATGACGGTTTCAGATTCAAAGTCTTTATTACCAAGCAGACCGATTATGGTTGGCGGTGGGCCCGCAGAGGCTAGTCCAGTTGCAATAAAACCGTCATGTTCTGCTCTGGTTGGCGTACGCACGGCACGAGAAATAGAAGCCCACAGGGTATGCCCAGGGTTCGGTTGCCAGCGTAGGCGAATATTGGGTTGGTATTCGAATCCACTATAGTCATTGTGGTCGAATTTAGAGCCTACTGTCAGCCACCAGTGGTCTGGCTGCAAGGTGATTTCATCTTGCAGAAACAAGCTATAGAGGTGGTCACTGCGCTCGGGGGGAGCAAAGAATCTGGCTTGGCCTTCTCTGAGATCGCCATTGCGCAGTTGGTCGCGGGTATAGCGGTAATTGACTCCCCAGGTGATTTGATGGCCCGCTATTTTAGCTAGAGTCTGATCAAAATCGAGATCGAGGGTGGATCGTCGCTCCGTTAAAAAATGGGATTCTCGATCGGTGAGGGCCCAATAAAACTGCAGGCTACTCACGGCGCCGTTGTCTTTGGTATGAGTCCAGCGATTAAGCAGGTGAGCCCCGCGCAAATCGGTTTCTGCTTTTTTGTCGATACTAAACGGGGGAAGTGCATCGATATGGTCTGAATATTCGATGTTATAGATGCCGCCGTCGAGGGTAATCAGGTTGTTCTGGCCAGGCTGCCAGTCAAGGCGAAACCCACTTCGACTGTTGCGGCTTTCATCGTCTGCGTTGTCGCGACCAACAGCCCAGGTAGCAGATTGGTTGCGCTGTTTCGCGTAGATTCGGTAGTGGGCATCATTACCAATTTTTCCGCCGTGACGAACCGAAAATTCACGTTGGTGCTGACCGATGATCGTGGTGGTTAAGTTGCCCTGAGTCCGTTCGGCAGACTGGGTAATAATATTGATAACACCGTTAACTGCGTTGGCACCCCAAATGGTGGCGCCGGGTCCACGGATCACCTCAATGCGTTCCAGGTCGGCCAACATGAGCCCCTGTTCGTCCCACCATACTCCGCCGAATAATGGGTTGTAGACGCTACGACCATCGATCATTACCAATAGCTTGTTGGTGATACTGCCACTAAAACCGCGGCTGGAGATGGCCCATCGATTGCCGGTTAAGCGGGCCACATAGAGGCCAGGCACCAACCGGAGTAACTCTGGGATATTGGTTGCTGCAGAATTGGCGATCTCCTGTTTTGAAATAATCGTTACGGCGGCAGCAATGTCGTCGGCTTGTTGTGGTGTTTTGCCACCGATGGTCACTTCGATGTTACCCAGTGCTTCCAGGCTTAGCGACTTTAAGTTTTGTAATGAGGCAGCAGTAGCTGGCCTGGGGAAGCTGACTGAAGCGATGGCCAGTAGCAGTATGAAGAAGGTGGTGAATCGGTTGTGAATCCCCTGGTGGTTGAAACGGCAGTTGTTGGGCCGGTGGATAGCGGTGGTCATTGGCCTAACAAGGGGTGGTTGATGGCAATCAGCCTGGTCGATGAACTGGTTGCTCCGCTTCTGACTAAAAGAGTGGGTTGAACTCATAGCTGGTCTCGAACAGGAGTTGGTTTTACGTGGCGGGGTTAAAACTGGGCTGTTTTAAAACTGTGCTAACGAGCAGATTGCTGGAGATAACTAGTAGCGGCAGCTGCGGTTAGAGGTTTACTGAAAAAGTAGCCCTGACCTGACTGGCAGTCTTGATTATTCAGGTAATTTAACTGGGTTTGGGTCTCGATACCTTCGGCAATAAGGTTGATGCCGAGGCTTTTTCCCATAGCAATAATGGCGTCGGTTACCCCTGGGTTTTCTGATGGTTGGTCGATGCTACGAACAAATTCCCGATCAATTTTTAAATTGTCGATAGGAAAGTGATGGAGTGCTGCCAGTGATGAGCAGCCACTGCCAAAATCGTCGACTGATATCTGCACACCGATTGCTTTTAACTGGTTGAGGGTTTTTAAGGTTTGATCGATGTCGACCATCAACGTGTTTTCGGTTAACTCAATTTGCAGGTAGCTGGGGTCAATCTGGTAGCGGGTGATGGCGTTACTGACCGACTCAGCTAACTTCTGGTGGGTGAATTGTAGACTGCTAAGGTTGATTGCAATCGATAAACCTGGCTGTTCTGAGTGGTGCCACTGGGCCAGTTGTCTGCAGGCTCGATCGAAGACCCAGTCACTAATTTGGGTGATCATGCCGGTCGCTTCAGCCAACTCAATGATCTTCACGGGCGAGATTGCTCCGATTTCAGGATGGTGCCAACGTAGCAGGGCTTCAAACCCCTCGACCTGACCAGTTGCTAGCCGGTTGGTCGGCAGAAAATGGAGTGCCAGCTGCTCACGCTGTATTGCATCCTTGAGCGCGGTTTCAAGGTTAGGGCCTGCTTTCGAAGCGGTAATTAAGGCTGGGGTAAAGAAACGAAAGCCACTTTTACTGCTCTGTGCAACGTCGTTAACGGCTATTTTGGCATTACTCTCGAGTAGTTCAATGGTGTCGCCATCCTTGGGGAACTCGACAATGCCGGTACTACTAGTCAGGAAGATCTCCTGCTTTGGGGCGTCTGGTGATTGCTTGAGGAAAAAGGGTGTTAGCAACGTATCGGCAATTTTCTCAGCGATTGACGTCAGCAGTGCACGGCTCGCGTTTGCCTTAATTAGCATGCCAAACCGATGTTCGTCATCGCGGGCGAAGACCGGCTTGAGGGGGATTTCTGCCTGATAGGTGCTGTCGATAACAATCTTTTGCAGTCGATTTGAAAAGTCAGAGACGACCTGGTCGCTACCGGTTGCGCCAAATTTATCCTTGATTCGGTTGAAATTGTTCAGATCGATCATCAACAGAGAAAATTCGGCAGCAAAACTACGGTGCATGGTGATCGCGTGCTGAATTTCATCCCGAAAGGCGAGCGGGTTGTAAAATCCGGTTAGTTCGTCATAGCGCGATATCCTGCGGATATTCTGTTGATGGTTGATTTGATCAGTGATGTCCTGCACAACGGACTCAAAGTTAGTGAGTTGACCCTTTTTGTTAAGAGTTATTATTCGTGTTGATAGCAGCGTTTTGGTTTTGCCAGCGGCGTCAATTATTCGGTATTGGCTTTTCATCACCCCGTTGGTACGGGTGCTGGTTCTAACATTGTTGCTATATTTTTCTCGGTCTTCCGGGTGGACGATCTGATTAAAGTCGTTTAACGAAAACTTACCGCTGGGCTCATGACCGATGATTTTCCAGAAAGTCTCAGAGGTATAGCCAGTCTGGGTTTGCAGGTCGAAATCGATATAGCCGATATTGGCCAGGTTTTGTATCGAGGTAAAACGTTGCCGTACCTGTTGGAGTTGGGAATTGGTCTTCATTTCCCGAAAAATATTGGTTATTTGGTCGATTAACAGTGACCAGTTCAGCGGTTTGTTGAAACAGGCGTTTATCTGAAGGTCGATAGCGGGCTTTGCGCTGGCAGATTCACTTAAGACGATAATCACTGGTAGTTGTTTAGCCTGGTCGAGGCCACGAATTTGCTCGCAAACTTGATAACCGCTGAGGCCAGGCAGGTCGGCGTTGATTATGACCAGTCCGGGTAGTCGCTGACAGATCTTGCTGATTGCTTCGATACCGTTGTTGGCGGTGATTACTGTAAACCCTTCTGCCTCCAGGTGGTCCTGGCTGATTTCCAGGGAGATTGGGTCATCATCTACCAATAAAAGAGACTCGACTTCTCGCTTAGCTGGGGTTGGTTGGTCGGCTGCGGACTCGCCAGTTTTGGTTTTTGAGGGCTCAGTCGAATTGGACTGAATTGGATTGATCGAGAGGATCTCAGGGTCGATTTGGTAGGAGAAGCCGTGATGGCTATCGGGAATTAATCTACCCACTGCCATTTCGTTATGGCTCAGCCAGTGCGCGATGCTTTTGCCGACGGTGTTGATCGTTGAGGGGTAGGTCAGCCTGCCGGCCAGGCTAAGGTTAGCCAGGTGGGCCGGTAAATCACTGTTTTTATTGCCCAGTGCGGCTAGTAAAGTCGGGTTATGGAAGGGGTGATGTAATGAGTTGACGGCCTCTTCTAATGGTAGAAATTGGTCGCTTGAATAATTTTGATTAAACAGCACCAGGTCAAACCGTCCTTGTGCCAGGGCGGTTATTCCCAATTTGATAGTTCTAGCAGTAACAACCAGGCAGCCCAGCAGTTCGAGAGAGCTGGTTATCCAGGACAGACGATTCTGATCTGTCTCGATCACCAGTACATCATAGGCTTGGGTTAACACGTGGCTTTCCTTTATTACAGATAGTAAAAGAGTGTCCTGAACAAGCGGCTGGTTTAACCCGTTTTAAAACACGGTAACTGGTCTGGTGCAGCGACTCTTTAAGCAGACTGTTGCTGTTTGCTCTGGCGCCAGTAAAAAGCTTCAAACTGTTCTGGAGAAAGCGGGGGGCTATATAGATACCCCTGGACGATTTCGCAATTCTGGCGAATCAGGAAATCCAGCTGTTGATGATTTTCAACACCCTCGGCGATCATGCGCATGCCCAGGCTTTGCCCCATAGAAATAATCGCTTTGGTGATAGCTTCGCCGCCCTGGTCGATACCGATTTCATTGATAAAAGAGCGGTCGATTTTTAACGTGTCGATGGGAAACCGGCGTAGGTAGCTCAGCGATGAGTAGCCGGTGCCAAAGTCATCAACAGATAGTTTTGCGCCCAGCTCGCGTAGCTGTTCCATGGTGGTGATGGCTTTTTCAACATCGCCCATCAGCATGCTTTCGGTCAGTTCAAGTTCGAGAAATGAGGCGCTGAGCTGGTTTTCGTTAAGTATTTCTTCGACCAGTTCCGGGAAATTTGGCTGGCGAAACTGTAAACCACTCAGGTTGACCGCAACGTCGATCCCCTTAATGCTTTTGTCGTGCCATTGGGTCATTTGCTGGCAAGCTTCTCTGAGTACCCATTCGCCGATAGCGATGATCAGTCCGGTCTCTTCTGCGGCTGGAATGAACTTGACCGGCGATACATTACCCAGTTCTGGGTTATGCCACCTTAATAGTGCTTCGACGCCGACAATTCGGCCCGTGGTGATTTCCAGCTGGGGCTGGTAAACCAGGGAAAGCTCATTTAAATCAATGGCCTTTCTCAGGTGAGTTTCGAGTTTCAACATCTCCTGGGCGTTGGCGTTCATTGAGTGTTGATAGTAGGCAAAGGTGTTTTTGCCGGACTGTTTGGCCGCATACATGGCCATATCCGCATTGCGTTGCAGTTCCGTCAAGGTGGTGCCATCTTCGGGAAACAGGGCAATACCAATACTGGTGGTGATGTAGATCTCTTTCAGTCGGGTTAATGTCTCGGTGGTTTCTGCTGCTAGCAGAAAGGGATATTGCAGAAAATCGACTATCCGTTGGGCCACAATGGCGCTGTCTTCTTTGCGTTTGAGTCCGGGTAACATCAGGGTGAACTCATCTCCGCCCAGGCGGGCTACAGTGGGTGCCTGGTCCTGAATCATCAAATCGCTGTCACGCAGGTGAGCATTGAGCCGGGTTGCGAACACTTTCAGTAGCAGGTCGCCGGTGTGATGGCCCAGCGAATCATTGATTCGTTTAAAACCGTCAAGATCCATGTAGGCAATGGCCACCGGTAGATTCATTCGCTGGTGGAGGTTTAACACGCGCTCCATTTCACGGTTGAAGGCAACCCGATTGTAGAGCCCGGTCAGGTCGTCATAGTAGGCAAGCCGATGAATGATCTCCTGGTCTCTACGTTGGTCAGATACATCTTGAACCGTCCCCATCATCCAGAGCGGTTCGTTGTTAGCCGAATAGACCGCAGAGCCCTTGATACGGATGACTCGGGATTCGCCGGAGGGCGTACGGATTCGACACTCACCACAGTGGGAGCGGTGATGTTTACAGAAGGCTTCTTGTAATGTGTTCTGATCGCCGGTCTCGACAGTTTTCAGGAAATCCTCAAACCTGACGAAGCTACCTACCGGGTAGCCGATGACCTCATAGAACTGATCTGAGAGCATTAGCTGGTTGTTGTTCAGGTCGTGATCCCAGTGACCTATGCGTGCAATACGCTGCGCTTCGGCGAGCCGTTTTTGAGTACGGTATAAGTCATTAAGGGTTTGCGATGAGCGGGAAATGTAACGTAGGCGCTGCAATAACACTGGCCAGTTCAAGGGCTTGTGGGCAAAGTCGGTGGCTTTGGCTGCAAATGAGCGCTCTATTGCAGACTCATCCTGGTGTCCGGTCATCATGATCACCGGCAGGTGTTCACCGCTATCTAACTGGCGTATTTGGCGGCAGGTTTGAACACCATCCAGACCGGGCATGTCGATATCAAGTAACACCAGGTCTGGCAACCTGGTTTCCAGGTTAGCCAGCGCCTCTTCACCGCTGGCCACCGTTTGTACTAAAAAGCCTTCCTGTTCGAGCAGGTCTTTAGCGATTTCCCGGGAAAAAAGGTCATCATCAACCACCATTATTTCAGTTTGAGGGGGCGGTGCTGGTTTGTCGGTGTGTTGTTCAATGGCCTTATCGAGTTCTAAAAGCCGGGGGCGAATGCGGTCATGTTCAACCTGTATCAGGTTCAAGATTGACCGGCAGGTCTCTTTGCTACCGGACAGGGTCATCTCTTCGAGTTGTTCGCAGAGTACAGTTAACGCTGGGTGGGCAAGTTCCCGGCAGGTTTTGGCGAATAAGGTAAGTTCATGTTGAAGCTTGTCCTGGTTAGCGTCGTCTATCGCTTTGCGAATTGCAAAAATGGATTCAGAGGCGTTTTGGATATAACGCCGGGTTATCGAGACAGCTTCTTCAGAATCGTCTACCTCATAGCGAGAGCGCAACGCGAAAAGAAAGTCTCGGGCGATTTCCGGTCCCTTTGGCGGGACGGGTATCGTTGTTGTTGAAGTCACAGAGTTACCGTTTCGTCTTCAATGAAAAATACCGATTGAGGGGCGAATAAAAATGTTGTCTGCGAAAGACAACCTTTGGCGGCATTACCAATCCCTAGGTAATTTCTCGGCTCTGAGGGGGGGATCTTTAGCCAGGAAGAGCCATCGGATCCAAAATCGATTGATCAGGCGCCATGAAGGGCCCGATTAATAACCTCGTTTACTAGCAGGCGTACGGATGTTTCCAGCGCGGTTGCTCTGTTGATCGGCTGATTTTGAAAGGGTTTAAAATAAAGGGATCGACAAATTGACCCTTCTGGAATCGGGTGTGGTGCAGTGAAACCCTTTGCTCAAAACGACCCGTCATTCAAAAGGGAATGAATTCTCCAGATGCGACTATCCTTAGTCAAAGATTCCTAAACTTACCAATCAGCTGAGACCATGAGGCGTAACTGCCTGGGCGCCCCCGGGAAGTAACGGAAATTGCCAAATGCGAAATCTGCTCGTTCGGCGAAATCCGTATTGGTTAAGTTGGTGATGGCCGCCTGCAGGGAGATTTCAGCAGACAGGCGATAGCCGCCTCTCAGGTTAACGGTTTGATGACCTTCGTAATGGTGGTCATTGGCCGCGTCCAGGGCATAACTACCCATATATTGCCCCTGCAGGGTGAGCCAGCTGCCGGCAGAGTTCTGGTAACGCCAGCTAAGACTCGCTAAATGGTTAGGCGCTGTATCCACCTGATTGCCATCGGTAATGGTTTCACCACCTGGCAGGGCGCTATCAAACGCATACCGGTGTAGCGCTTGAGTGGCGCTGATTTGAATGCTCTGGTGTTGATTGACCTGCCACAGCAGGTCTAGCTCAACACCGTGGTGATCTGTTTTGCCATCACTGATATTGGCGCCGGTGGCATCGCGCAGAATGACATGTTGTTTGCTCATGGCAAACAGGGTTAGCTCACCGTTTACCGGCCCCATCTGGCGGTGATGGCTGAACTCGAGGCTGCGAATGGTTTCCGATTCCAGGTCAGTTACCAGTTGTCCCGACTGCAGCCGGTAAAGTTCGGTTGCCTGCGGCGGCCGAAAACCATACCCAGCGCTAACAGTCCACTCGGCCTGATGATGGTCGGTGTAATTTAGGCCGACTCGGCCACCCAGGTTACTAAAATGGTCTTTGCGATCAGCAGGGCGGGTAAATTTACAGCCACCAAACCCACAGGGGGTCCCATCGGTTCGGCTGTTGCCATCGAGAAACTGGTTGTCGTAGCGATATCGTAGTGATTCCATTCGGCCACTGGTGACCAGTTGTAAATTATCGCCGAGACGCCACTCCAGGTTCAGATGGGTGGCGGCCAGGTAGCTATCAACTTGGTAGTCATAATGGGTGCCGGTGGGCCGCGTAGCGATTAGAAAAGCTGAATTGGTATCTACCGGGTTTTGCTGGAACTCTTTTAAAAATATGTCGGCGTATTCGAGTTGAAAGGTCCAGTTCCAATGGTGGCCACTACCAAAAATATCACCCGCAGAGACCATTACCCCAATACTTTGCTGGCCGTTATTTTCCAGGGATTTTTCCGGTAAGAAATGTTGCAGAAATTCCATTTTGGAGCTTCGCACATAGGGGGTGATGCTTAGCCAGCCGTCACTGCCGATGGCTCGGGCCAGCTCAATTGATCCGCGGCCAGACCAGGCGTTTCGATAAGCTTCAGGGTTGAGGTTATCTCGGCGTAGGCGAGCCTGTTGGTAGGCATCCTCACCAAGAATAAATCCGGCGGTCT
>JQIA01000976.1_pt1 | contig 15255 bp, 13 predicted proteins | sample 811431 | NCBI WGS metagenome assembly JQIA01 (sample SAMN02998118, study PRJNA258478) | marine sediment metagenome | biome: marine; feature: seafloor; material: sediment; isolation source: oil-polluted sediment collected from 3 locations (0.5 km, 0.7 km and 0.9 km)... | place: USA: Gulf of Mexico ... | reverse complement strand
TATAACAGAAAGTTGGATCTTGATAGCAAAGGTGCCGTATTATTCAGAGAGTGGATTACCGCATATAAACCATCTGAATATACAGCTACAGGCAGTCTGTTTGCGGTTCCTTTTGATGCGACTGATCCTGTGAACACACCAAGAGATCTTGCTGATAAAACAATTGCATTGCAAAAACTTGCTGGTGCAGTTCAGGTTATGAATAAAGCTGGATTGGCATTAGATGCTTCCTTAGGAGAAGTACAGTTTGCCTATCGTGGGGATGAGAAAATAGCTATTCATGGTGGTGGAAGTGCAGAGGGGATTGCCAATATCATTGGTTTTAGAAATTATGATGCTATGGCGCCAAAGGTATTAGGGAAGAAAATTGAAGGTAGTGCGCAGCTTACCGATAAAGGTTACCCGGTGACTTATGGCTCAAGCTTTATTCTTAGTTTAAGCTATACCGACAATGGCCCCGTTGCAGAGGCATTTTTGACATATAGTGAGTCGGGTGACCCGTCCTCTGTACATTATGCAGATCAGACAAAGCTCTTTTCTAAAAAGCAGTGGAGGCCTATCCTTTTTAAGGTGGAAGATATAGATAAAGATGCTCAATCATCTATTGTACTTTCACAGGATAAGTAATTGACTGCTCTAAGTTATACGCATATTTGTGATTATCTGGCGCACTGGGCGTCAGTAACTCCTAATGATGAAGCGGTAGTTTTTGCGAGTGAGCGTTTATCATGGGCCCAGCTTAATGCTCAAGTAGAAAGCCTGGCCTGTCAGCTAATCAGTATGGGGGTTGAGAAAGGTGATCGTGTTGCCATGTTGTCGGCGGCACGAAATGAATATATGGTAACTTATCTTGCAACATTGATGGTTGGTGGTATCTGGTATGGATTACATCCGCGTTATCAGCCCCAGGAAATTAAGTATATGTTGCAGGATGCCGGGGCTAAAGTCGTTATTACGGTTGACTCCTATCTTGATAGAGTTTTTCAGGATGACTTCAATGATGTATTGCCGGAATGTGAGTCCGTTGAACAACTATTGGTGATAGGTGGTTCAAATTGGTCGAGTGACGAGAATTGGAAGTGTTCGCAATGGGCGTTGAACACTCCAAGTGATGATCAGTTAAGACAGTTGCAAGAGCGGTCTGAATCGAGAAATGCTGATGATGGTGCAGTGATTGTATTTACATCAGGGACTACCGGAAAGCCAAAAGGAGCGCTGTTAACGCATAAAAATATTTTAAGTTGTATTGGTGCGCAAAACACACATTTTTCTCTTGTGCAAACTTCCGTTGTTCTCATTCATTTTCCGATTAATCACATTGCCTGCTCAACAGAACTCACAATTGGTTCGTTGCTGGTAGGAGCTAAAATAATCTTTCTGGATAAATTCCATCCTGTAGAAACATTAGAAACAGTTCAGAAAGAGAAAATTAGTATTTTTGGTCAGATTCCAACCATGTTTTTAATGGAGTTTGCTTTACCAAATTATGATGATTATGATTTAAGCTCGGTTAAAACTTATGTCTGGTCAGGGTCGTCTGCTCCTGAATCTATGGTGCAGCGGTTGCAGAAAACAGGCGCAAGTCTGGTAACGGGCTATGGCATGACAGAACTTACCGGCTTTGTAACTTACAGCCCGAATAATGCGATGGATGATGAGCTAATGAAAGCAGCAGGCATTATTGACCCGGCATTTGAGCTGAAATTAGTCGATGATCAGCGAGTGGACTTGGATCATGAGCAGATAAGTGCTGGTGAAATTGGGGAGATAGCTGTCAAAGGAGACTGTGTTATGGCCGGCTATTGGGGTAAGCCGAAGCAAACTGCGGAAGTAATGGGTCCGGATGGTTGGTTTTTTACCGGAGATATGGCGCGATTGGATGGCAGGGGAAATATCTACTTGGCAGGACGAGGTAAGGATATGTTTATTTCCGGGGGATTCAATATTTACCCACGTGAAATAGAAGCGGTTATCGAACAGTTTGATGGTGTAGCTATGGCCTCGGTGATACCTGTCCAGGACCCGGTTTATCAGGAGGTAGGGAAGGTGCTCATACTACCAAAAGAAGGTGAGGAAATTAGCCTTGAAAAAATCAAGCTCTTATGCCGCAATGAATTAGCAAATTTCAAAGTACCCAAATTTTTTGAACAGGTTGATTCATTTCCATTGTTACCGAATGGTAAGCTGGATAAAAAGGCGATTGTTGCTCAGTACAAATAATGGTTCTCACGAAGGTGTTAAGGAATTGTTTTTAGTGGTTATCGGGAAGAGCCGATTTTTGGTGGTAAGTGGCTTGTATGGTCAATGCTCTTGAACAGCTCCTTAGCTTCCCCCTTTAGTGAATGGGGATTGAGGGGGATTTTTTTCATGCTTCAAGAACCTGGCCCTAGTATTGCGTTCATATCAAAGTGTTCTGTTATAAATATGTTCTAAGTTGGCCGCTTTTCTCCGCCTTTAATGCCTCTGCGAGAAAACAAATGTTATTTCATGAAGCGTGCCATATGTTCTTTTAAGCTCCCAGAATCGACTAAGGAGTGAATTTTCTGTTCAAATTCCTGTTGAGATGCTTGTGGTGTAATAAGCTCTTTTTTTGTTTCTGCGTAGACTTCTTTAGGTAGTTCAGATAATTGCTCGAGTCGGTTGCGGGCTAATTCTTCTACATTAGGGCCAATGCCATCAAACAAATGCAGTTGCAAGGCTTTTTGTGGGGAGAGAAGTTCAGCGGATAATAGCATTTTTCGTAAAGATAAAAAGGGCATTAACTGCTTAAATAGATTCATGAGTTTAGGCGAAACAAGAACGCCGGCAGATACTTCCGGCAAGCCAATATATAAGCCTTCCTGGTCAGAACAGTAAGCAAAGTCGCAGCACAAAAACAAAAGTAAGCCTCCGCCTGTTGCATGGCCATTTACTGCGGCGACCGTGGGTGCCGAATGCGCAAGAAGAGTGTCGTACAATTCTTCCATTACTGTGACATACTCAAGGATTTCAGGTGCGCTGGAGTGTGATATTTCTTTTAAATCGGCTCCTGCACAAAAAGCGTATGTAGAGCTGGTAAATAATATGGGTTGACCTTTGGCCGCAATGATTTCATCAATGATCCATTGCATAAAGTCTTTACTCAGAGTGTTGGCCTTTGGTTTATTTAGTTGGATTTCATACATAGCGGCATCTTTTTTGTGGGTAATAGGTATGTGTTTACCTTACTCGCTAACCTCGAAAAAGAAAAGAAAGATAATTGTATGGGCGTATGGTTAGATTGGAGGACTAAGGCTTTTAAAAAAACTACCGCACAAATATTATGCATGATGAGAAATAGATGGTAAATCAGTAAAAACAAAGCTTGTGGTTTGATGGTTATCAGTACAGAATAGCCGCCGAAGCTGGCTGGGTAATCGCTGTTTATTTCTTGTAAGTAGACGGAGGAAAGTCCGGGCTCCATAGGGCAGGGTGCCAGGTAACGCCTGGGAGGCGAAAGCCTACGGAAAGTGCCACAGAAAATATACCGCCTAAACACCTGGTGATTAGGTAAGGGTGAAATGGTGCGGTAAGAGCGCACCGCGCATTTGGCAACAATATGCGGCAGGGTAAACCCCACCTGGAGCAAGACCAAATAGGGGAGCTAGGAGTGTATTCTCCTTCTGCGTGGCCCGCGTTGCTCCCGGGTAGGTCGCTTGAGGTGTGTGGTGACACACATCCCAGATGAATGATTGCTCTCGACAGAACCCGGCTTATAGGCCAGCTTCACTTTATAAAAACTAGCACCGTCTTTCTGGCGGTGCTTTATTATGAGCTGCATTGTTCATAATACCACGTGCAAACCTCATGCTATTGGCGTGTATTTTCTATCTTGTCGGGAAACCCTTCGTCATTTTCGGGTTTTTTCAAATCTTGCACCTTTTAGGTGCCGTCTCTTTTTGTTATATGTGAGCAATACGCCATTTATTTATGCGTTTCCACTTTTAACCACTAATTTCAGTCTTTTCTTTCTTTATGATCTTGTTAGGTTCTCTTTTTGTGTTTGTGTATCACAAAATATCAATTCACATGCCTGTTTAGCCTTATTAACCTTGACTTGTATTGTGTATTTCACTAATGTGGCGTTTAGTGGTTATAAATAGAAGCTAGTAGTAAAATTATGGGGAAAGTGGTTGTTTAACGGAGAAATGGCAATAAACCTTGATAACAAGGGAAGAATGGCTCTTCCTACGTTGCATCGTGCGGCAATTGAAAATGATTGTTCGCGCAGGTTAGTTGTTACCTACAATCCCTATGAAGAATTTTGTCTTTTTATGTATCCAGAGCATCGGTGGAAAGAAGTTCGAGATGGCGTTATGGCTTTGACAAGCAATGACGGCCGACATCGGTGGATGCAGCGTTGTTTAGTGGGTAGTGCTGCTCAATTGGAACCCGACGGCCAGTGGAGGCTACAAATACCGCAGCAGTTGCGACAAGTAACTGGTTTGGATAAGCGCGTGGTATTAATGGGAATGGGAGACAGATTTGAGATTTGGAATGAGGCGGTTCTGAGTGAGTCGAGGCGTAAGTTTATGGAAGAACAGAAGCTGCGAATAGCTGCGAATGTTATGGATGTAAGTACTATATCTGACGAGTTGAAATCCTTAAATATCTAGATCTCAAGCTTCTTTCTATCATTGTGGGCCGATTTTATTGGCAGTTTTTCAAGTTTTAAGCAGGGCAAAGTTATGCATCAGCCCGTATTGCTGAGCGAATCAATTCAGGCACTTAATATCCGTGAGGATGGTTGTTATCTAGACGCTACCTTTGGTCGCGGCGGTCATGCATCTGTCATCCTGGAAAATCTTGGTCCGGATGGCAAGCTTATTGTCATGGATAGAGATGAACAGGCCATTGCCTGTGCTAATGAGCGTTATTCTGAAGATGATCGCGTTGTTATTCACCATGATTGGTTTGGTTCTTTATCAAACTATATATCTGAAGGTACCTTAGATGGTGCGCTTTTTGATCTGGGTGTTTCATCGCCCCAGCTTGATCAGGATGAGCGTGGCTTTAGCTTTCAAAGGAAAGGACCGTTGGATATGCGTATGGATACAAGTAGAGGCTTAAGCGCTGCTGAATGGATTGCCGTTGCAAGTGAAAAAGAAATGACAAAGGTGTTTTTTGACTATGGAGAAGAGCCCAGATCACGTGCGGTAGCGCGCGAGCTTGTCAAAGTACGTTCGGAAGAAGCTATTACAGATACTGCGCGACTAGCAGAAGTTGTGGCCCGTGCAGCTGCATTTCGTAAGGCGGGAAAACATCCTGCCACACGTGTGTTTCAAGCCATTAGAATTTTTATAAATGATGAAATTAATGAAGCGTTAAAAGCAATGGAGAGTGTGCTTGAGTGTTTGGCACCAAATGGAAGGCTGGCAATTATAAGCTTTCATTCGCTTGAAGATCGCCAGGTTAAAAGGTTTATACGCCGAAATGATAAAGGGCCTGAAATACCAAGAGGACTTCCGGTTATGGGGCAGTCCTTCGGGCCGCTTAAGAGTGTTGGGAAAGCTGTGAAACCAAGTGCTGATGAAGTGCGTGAAAACCCTAGGTCTCGCAGTTCGATATTAAGAATAGCGGAGAAAAGAGCGTGAAAGGAAAGTGGCTGACATTCGCTATTTTTTTTGCTGCCTTTGGCAGTGCAGTGATGTTGGTGCAAACCCGCTTTGAGAGCAGGCAATCTTTTGTTGAGTTAGGTCAGCTTCAGAATGAGGGTCTTGAGATCTCCGAAGACCATGGTCGTCTCCAGTTGGAGCGTGGCTCTGTAGATAAAGTGAAAAATTTAGAATTAGTGGCGGTGGATGAACTAAAAATGCATTCGCCGAAAGTAGATGAAGTTATTATAGTCAGGCAATAGAAGTTGACGTGAAAAAGGAAAGAAATACTGTCAGTTATACATTCAGGCTAGGTGTCGTTTCAGCAATGATGATCCTGGCCGTTGTTGTGCTTGTCGGAAGGGCAGCGCAGCTACAACTGATTGATCAGGATAAATTGCAGCAAGAAGGTAATGCACGTTATGTTCGTGAAGTAAGTATAGTGGCAAACCGAGGTGCTATTTACGACCGAAATGGTGAGCCTGTTGCCGTTTCAACTCCTGTTACCAGCATTTGGGTGGATCCTCCGGTATTTCTTAAGCCTTCTAAAGCTGATGTTGATTCTGGCAAACAGCTGATTTCCGTTAGCAAGCTTGCGCAATTACTGGATACGAATGCGAAGGAATTGCGGGCAAAGCTTGAAAAAAGAAAAGGCAAGCGGTTTGTTTATATTCGTCGCCGAGTTCCTCCTCATATTGGAGCTGCCGCTAGTGAGTTGTCGTTAAGTGGCTTGCATGTAAAAAAAGAATATAAGCGTTTTTATCCAGCGGGTGATGTAGCTTCGCAGGTTGTGGGGTTTTGTGGTACTGATAATGTCGGGCTTGAAGGGCTTGAAGCTGCATATAATGACTGGATGACGGGCCGTTCAGGAAGTAAACGTGTTGTTGTAGACCTAGCCGGGAACATTATTGATGAGGTAGTGCAGCTTAGTCCGGCAGATCCAGGAAAAGATTTGCATTTGAGTCTTGACCTTAGGCTGCAGAGAATGGCTTTTAACGCTTTGGAGTCTGCGGTAAAAAAACATCAGGCACAGTCAGGTTCTGTTGTTGCGTTGGATGTTGAGACGGGTGAAATTCTGGCAATGGCAAATTATCCTTCGTATAACCCGAATCATCCGGATAAACCATTAGATGGCAGCATGAAGAATATGGCCGTGACAGATATGGTTGAACCAGGTTCTGTTATTAAAGCATTTACGGTTGCTGCAGGTTTAGAGTCAGGCCAGTTTAACGCTTCATCTTCGATAAATACTTCACCTGGAACTTACAAGGTGGCCGGGCATACAGTGCGAGATGTGCATAATTATGGCCGCCTGGATGTAACGGGTGTCATTACAAAATCAAGCAATGTGGGCGCATCAAAAATTGCGCTGGCAATTAAAAAAGAAGAGCTATGGGATGTGTTGCGTCGTTTTGGCTTTGGTCAGGTAACAGGTAGTGGTTTTACCGGAGAGGTTGCCGGCCTTTTACCGCCTTATCGTAGTTGGCATAAAGTTGAGCAGGCGACTCTTGCTTATGGGTACCGACTGAATGTGACACCTTTGCAATTGGCCCGGGCATATGCGGCTCTTGCTAATGATGGAACAATCCGTACGCCAACTTTTTTGAAAGAAGGTGTGAGTACATCAGAAACTGTACTTGATCCGGAGTTGGCGCGACAAGTTCAAAAAATGCTGGCAACGGTTACTGAAGCAGGCGGTACAGGTACGGCCGCGCAGGTGAGAAGCTACCATGTGGCGGGAAAAACAGGAACGACTAAAAAAGTAGGTGCTGGGGGCTATGAGTCAAAATATGTGGCTTCATTTGCAGGTTTTGCACCTTTAGATAACCCCAAAGTAGTGGTTACGGTGGTTATTGATAACCCTCAGGGGGATGCATATTATGGTGGTGCAGTAGCAGCGCCAGTTTTTCAGAAAGTCATGGAAGCGGCGTTACGTTTATTTGATGTGCCTCCAGACAATGTGAATGCTATTCGTGTTGCGAGTGTGGGAGGTGCAAGTTGAAGGACAGAAACTTAAAAAGTTTGCTTGTGCCCTGGCATAGTACAGAGTCATGTGAATTTGGTGACATATGTTTAGATAGTCGCTTGTTAAATGAGACAGATGTTTTTGTGGCGATCAAAGGATCTGAAGGACATGGTGCGGACTATATTCCTACAGTTGATAGCTTGAAACTGGCGGCTGTACTTATTGATGAGAGTGACTTATATGCTTGTCAATGCGCCGAACAAAGTGGACAAATATTCTATGAAATCCCTTCGCTTACTCTTCAATTAGGTGTTTTAGCACAAAATTGTTATGGGCAACCGGGTAAAGAGATAGAGATAACGGCTGTTACCGGAACAAATGGTAAATCGTCTATTGTTTATTTGCTGGCACAGGCATTCAGCAAGTTAGGGTTTGTTGCCAAAATGATGGGTACAATCGGTAATGGAAGCTGGGATAGCTCAACGGAATCTCAGAGAACTACTGCGGACGTATTTAGTGTGTACAGGCAGCTACGAAAGTGGGCTGACATGGGTGTAACTCATGTGGCAATGGAAGTATCTTCGCATGCATTGGTGCAGGGGAGAATTGCAGGCCTACAAATAAAGCATGCCGTATTTACAAATCTTAGTCGTGATCACCTAGATTATCATGCCGATATGCATGAATACGGAGATGCTAAAGCTCAGCTACTGAAACAGCCTGGAGTTGAGTTTGTACATCTTAATAGAGATGATGCGTGGGTAGCACAGCTTGGTGCCACCAATAATCGTCAAGAGCTTGTAAGTCTATCAAGTCAACATGATTGCCATATTACGGATGCAGAGTGTATTAGAGCTAAGTCTGTTGTAACCAGAATATCGGGCTGTGAGTTTGACCTTTATGTTCAGTCAAGTGGCAAGTTAATACCTGCCTTGCATATTAGTAATGATTTAGTGGGCCGTTTTCAGGTGGATAATCTTCTGGCTGTGATTTCTGTGTTGTTCAAATCCGGGGTTTCTTACCAAAAGCTTGAGGCGTTGTGTTCTCAAATGGTGACGGTGCCTGGTCGAATGCAAACACTGCATTCTAATTGTTGTGACGTTATTGTCGACTATGCGCATACACCCGATGGTTTAGCGGCAGCGCTTGGTAGTTTGCGTGCAATTCACAATGGATCTATTAGCTGTGTTTTTGGTTGTGGTGGAGATCGTGATCGCGGCAAAAGGCCTTTGATGGCCAAAGTGGTAGAAAAGTTTTCGGATCAGATTGTTGTAACAAGTGATAACCCCAGGTGTGAGTCCCAGGAGCAGATCAAGGCGGATATCAAGCAGGGCTTTGAGCAGCTTCATAATGTTGTCTTTATTGATGACCGACGTGAAGCCATTAAATGGAGCCTGAAAACAGCAAGCAAAAACAGTGTGATTATGCTTGCCGGAAAGGGACATGAAAGTGGTCAGTATATTAAAGGCCAGGTGTTGCCCTTTGATGACGTATCTGTGGCCCGAGAAGAGCTGGAGGCGATGTCATGCTAACAATAAGCTTAAATGACCTTGCGGATGTTATATGTTTTGAATCGGTCCCACATCATATAGATGCTATTGGTGAAATACATGCCTGTGGTGTTGCAACAGATAGCCGGAATGTTCAACCAGGTAATTTGTTTGTTGCGTTTCGCGGTGAGCATGTAGATGGGCATGATTTTGTGCAGAAAGCGCAGGAATCTGGAGCTGTTGCAGCTATTGTGAGCGAAAAGGTAACAAATTGTGATTTACCACAGTTTATTGTCTCTGACATTCTTTTTGCTCTGGCATCATTATCAAAATGGTGGTTGCAGCAGGTAAAGCCAACGGTTATTGCTATAACAGGCAGTAATGGTAAGACAACCGTAAAGAACTGCATCAGAAAAATTTTGGCGCGCTGTCATAAGGTTCATGCTACCGCTGGAAATTATAACAATGAGCTGGGCCTTCCTTTGACCATTCTTTCAATGAGCAAAGAAGCACGTTTCTGCGTGTTAGAAATGGGTGCGGGAAAGCCTGGAGATATTCGATATCTTACGGATATTGCACAGCCGGATCTTGCCGTTATTACATCAATATCATCGGCGCATCTAGAGTATTTTGGCTGTGTGGATGAGGTGGCAAAAACAAAAGCTGAAATACTGGAAGCTCTTAGTAGTGAGGGTCTAGGTGTTATTGCCCCGGGGACAGGCTATGGAGATATCTTTGGTCAGCTGTTTACCGGTTCAAAGCTCTTAGTGGCTAATGGAGTGCAGCCAAACACTGCAAGGCTGACAATTAACAATAGAGATATAACTATTGCGTTGGATGGCAGGATATATCCTCTAGAATTTTCGCTGATTGGAAATCATAACTTAGTCAATGCGGCGGTTGCAGCAACAATTGCATTACAGCTTGGTTGCACGCATCAACAGATAATAGAAGGCCTGTCGAGTGTACAGGCAGAAAGAGGAAGGCTGCAAAAGCTAACAATCTCTGACTTTGCTGTTATTGATGATACCTATAATGCAAATCCGGCATCCATGAAAGCAGGAATAAATACGCTTGTGAAATGTAATGCTGAGCCATGGTTAGTCATGGGTGATATGGCTGAGCTGGGAGATACTGAGGCTCAGGTGCATTCTGATATAGGTGTATATGCACGAAAAGCCGGAATAAAAAGGTTATATGGAGTAGGTCGGCTGTCAAAGTATAGTGTCGATGCTTTTGGTCAGTCAGGGTTCCATTTTGATGATCATAAACAATTACTTAAAATCTTAAAAAATGATGTTCATGCGGATGTGTGTGCATTGGTTAAAGGCTCAAGAAGTTCAGCGATGGACTTGGTTGTCAAAGGCCTTATTGCAACGAGTGAAAATAATAAGAACGGAGGGCATTGCTGATGTTGTTGTGGTTAGCAGAACTTCTTAAAGAATATGTGAGTGGCTTTGCGGTTATTCAGTACCTCACACTGCGTGCAATTTTGTCGACCCTGACTGCGTTGGCTATTTCACTTTTGCTTGGGCCGGCTATGATCCGTATGTTGACGGTGAAACAAATGGGTCAGCCCATTCGTGAAGATGGACCGAAGAGCCATTTCAGTAAAGCAGGTACACCAACAATGGGTGGCGGAATGATCATCCTTGTGCTGGTGGTTTCCTGTTTGCTATGGGCTGACTTGAGCAATAAATATATATGGGTTGTGATGGGAGTCACCGTTGCTTTTGGGTTGATCGGCTGGCTTGATGATTATTTAAAGTTGAGTAAACAGAATTCAGCTGGTTTACCAGGGCGTTGGAAGTACCTAATGCAGACGGTTGCAGGTCTGGCTACAGCAATGTTTTTATTTAGTGCTGCCACAGTTCCAGAAGAGACAACATTAATCATACCTTTTGTGAAGGATGTTGCCATACCCATGGGAATCGCTTTTGTCCCGTTTGTGTATTTTATGATTGTTGGTACCAGCAATGCTGTCAATTTAACGGATGGCCTTGATGGTCTTGCTATATTGCCATCGGTGTTACTTGCCGGTGCTTTAGCTATCTTTGCTTACCTTACAGGTCATGTTGTATTTGCTGGGTATTTGTTTATTCCTTATATTCCTGGAGCGGGTGAGCTGGTAATTTTTTGTGGTGCTCTTGCGGGAGCAGGCTTAGGGTTTCTCTGGTTTAATACTTACCCAGCACAAGTTTTCATGGGTGATATCGGGGCACTTTCTATTGGCGCAGCGTTAGGAACTATTGCTGTTATTGTTCGCCAAGAACTTGTGTTTTTAATTATGGCGGGTGTGTTTGTTATGGAAACAGCATCGGTCATTATTCAGGTAGCCTCATTCAAATTGACCGGAAAGCGTGTTTTTAGAATGGCGCCTATTCATCATCACTTTGAATTAAAAGGCTGGCCTGAACCTCGAGTAATTGTACGCTTTTGGATTATCTCCTTAGTCCTTATTCTTATTGGTCTTGCGAGTTTAAAGATACGCTGATGGCTAGATCAAGGAAACAGGCATTCATAAAACCTGCAGCTGGCGCCAAGTCCCAACCCAGTACTCCATATCATGTGGATTGGTGGCTGGTGACTTCTTTGGTCATACTGCTGTGCTTTGGATTGGTTATGGTTGAGTCTTCATCCATGGGATTTGCCAGTAAAAGCGACTTGTCCGAAATGCACTTTTTTAATCGCCAGTTGGCTTATGTTTTGATGGGTGCATTATTTGCATGGATTAGTTTTCACGCACATACCTCAACATTACGTTCTGTGAGCCGTGCGTTGTTCCTTGTGGCAATAGCAACTCTAATATTGGTATGGGTGCCAGGCTTGGGGATTACTTTAAACGGCGCTAAACGCTGGATCCATGTGGGCCCTGTCACTTTCCAGGTAGCTGAGGCAGCGAAGCTCTTTACCATATTGTGGGTAGCTCAGTATCTTGCATCTCAGCATCACTGTATACAAAAAGCGCCTAAAGCGACATTAGTACCTCTTGCCGTTTGTGCTGTGATTGTTGCGTTGCTTTTGGGGCAAAAAGATTTTGGAAGTTCGGTTGTATTGCTGGTGTGTATTGGCGGTATGGTTTTTATGGCCGGTGCTCCGGCGCGTTTTCTGATAGGTGCTGCAATAGTATCGGCACCATTTATTGTGTCGGCAGCAACGGTAGGACATAGGCTCGATAGATTTAAAGGTTTTATGGATCCGTGGGGTGATGCAACAGGAAAGGGCTATCAGTTAGTGCAATCATTGATTTCGATTGGGCGTGGAGAAATAACAGGCGTTGGTCTGGGCTCAGGTGTTGCCAAGCTGTATCTTCCCGCCGCGCAAAGTGATTTTATATTTGCTGTTATTGCAGAAGAATTAGGCCTTGTCGGAATTGTTATATTAATTGCGCTGTTTAGTGTGCTGGTCAGTCGTATATTTATGATAGGCCTGAAGGCATTACATCTTAAACAGCACTTTGGCGGCTTGTTGAGTTTTGGTATTGGCTTCTGGCTGGCTGAACAAGTCATTATTAATGTTGGTGTGAATGAGGGTTTGTTACCTACAAAAGGGCTAACGCTGCCATTTATCAGTGCTGGAGGATCCAGTATTTTGATTCTTATGATTGCTATTGGGCTGGTTTTACGGGTTGATTATGAGAATCAATTGTTAAACCCTGCTATAAGGAGGAAAGCATAATGTCTATGGTTGAGCCTTCTATAACTAATAACCAAGAGCATAACGACAAGCCTGTTATTGCTATTCTGGCTGGCGGCACAGGCGGGCATATCTTTCCTGGTCTGGCAATTGCAAAGTCATTACAGGACATGGGCGCAGATATATTCTGGCTGGGTGGAACTCGCGGCTTGGAAGTGAAGATTGTACCAAACAATGATATTCCTCATGTGTTCATGGAAGTTAATTCTCTGCGGGGGAAGGGCTTAAAAGGATGGTTGGTTTTACCTTTTAGCCTAATAGGTCAGGTCCTTACGGCGAAAAAAATACTGAAAAAACATAGAGTGACCGCGGGTATCAGCATGGGTGGCTATGTTGCAGGCCCGGGTGGACTAGCGTGTAAGCTTGCGGGTATACCACTTTTTGTACATGAGCAAAATAGTGTGCCGGGCCTAACCAATAAAGTACTGGCCTTTTTTGCAAAGAAAATATTCACCGGCTTCCCCGGTATTTTTGTTCGATATAAAGCCATGTATACAGGCAATCCAGTTCGTAAAGAAATTCTACGAAATGATAAGAGCAAAGAATCATTGCAGGCACTGAATAGTCGGCCCATACGTTTACTGGTTCTAGGTGGCAGCCAGGGTGCTTTTTCACTTAATAACATAATACCGGAAGCTATTGCATTGATAGAAGAAGGTCAGAGGCCGGAAATTATTCATCAGTGCGGAGCCCGACATTTAAAAACAGCTCAGAGTACATATGAAAAAGCGGGTGTTAAGGCTCGCGTGATAGATTTTATTGAAAATATGGGGGAGCAATATAATTGGGCTGATCTGGTTATATGTCGTTCCGGTGCTCTTACGGTAGCAGAGTTGGCCGCGTCGGGAGTTGCATCTATATTAATCCCATTTCCGGCGGCTGTTGATGACCACCAAACCAAGAATGCGCGGTTCTTGTCGGATAAGCATGCAGCAGTTCTTATTTCTGAATCAGATTTAAATCCTAGAGTATTGAGTGAGCAGATAATTACATTGCTTAATGAACCGGCTTTACTAGATACGATGGCTGACAATGCCTATGCATGTAAAAAATCAGATGCTGCACAAACTGTAGCCACATTGATCATGGAGGATATGCAATATGCTGCGTGATAGAAAGTTAAGCATAGGCTCTGGCCTTAAGCATCGAGTAAGCTCTGTGCATTTTGTAGGTGTTGGCGGTGTTGGTATGAGTGGTATTGCTGAGGTTCTGGTTGCACAGGGTTTTAACGTGTCAGGCTCAGATCTAAAACAATCTGCTATGACAGAACGCTTGAAAAAACTAGGGGTGAAAATATATAACAGCCATGCTGCACAAAATGTAGAAGGGGTTGATGTGGTCGTTGTTTCAAGTGCTATTGATAACAAAAACCCTGAAACTGCAGCCGCAAAAGCTCATAAAATTCCAGTGGTTCCTCGCGCAGAAATGCTCGGTGAGTTGATGCGCTTTAGACGTGGAATTGCGGTAGCTGGAACGCATGGAAAAACGACCACAACGAGTCTTGTTGCTAGTATTTTTACCGCAGCAAAAATGGATCCCACTTTTGTGATTGGAGGCATATTAAATAGTAGCAGAAGTAATGCACGTTTAGGTGTTGGAGAATTTTTAATAGCGGAAGCAGATGAGAGTGATGGTTCGTTCTTATTGTTACAACCTGAAGTTGCCGTAGTGACAAATATTGATGAAGATCATTTGGAATCGTACGGTGGAGATTTTGAGAACCTGAAGTCAGCTTTTAAAGAATTTTTACATCATATTCCATTCTATGGACTGGCAGTTATGTGTATAGATGATGCAGCTGTAAAAGAAATTATTAGCGATGTGACTCGTCGGATAATTACATATGGTGTGTCAGCAGAAGCAGATGTACGCCTCATTAACCGTGAAGTAAAAGGCATGCAGCAGGAACTGACTTTTTGTGCTCCGGAATATGATGTTCAGGAAATGAAAATTTGCCTGAATATGCCGGGTCATCATAATGCCTTAAATGCACTTGCTGCTATTGCAATCGGTCTTGAATATGGTCTTGATAAACCATCGATTTCTAAAGGTCTTGAAGAGTTTGGCGGAGTTGGCAGACGCTTCTCTGTACATGGAGAACTGGCTTGTGATGATGGCAAAGCAGTGCTTATGGATGACTATGGTCACCATCCGTCTGAGATTATTGCAACGATTGAAACCGTAAGGGCTGTCTGGCCGGGTCAGAGGCTGGTGATGGTTTTTCAGCCACATCGTTATTCGCGTACTCGTGATTTATTTGATGCCTTTAGCAAGGTTCTAACAATGGTTGATGTTCTGATCCTAACAGATGTGTACTCAGCTGGAGAAGCCATTGAGAAAGGTGCGGAGTCAAAAGACCTTGCTCGTAGTATAAGAACAAGAGGACGAATTGACCCTATTGTGGTTAGCAACGTCTCTGAAGTGTCAGAAACATTAGCCGCTATTTTAGAAGATCAGGATATTCTATTGTTGCAGGGGGCTGGTGATATAG
>JQIA01000975.1_pt1 | contig 15256 bp, 11 predicted proteins | sample 811431 | NCBI WGS metagenome assembly JQIA01 (sample SAMN02998118, study PRJNA258478) | marine sediment metagenome | biome: marine; feature: seafloor; material: sediment; isolation source: oil-polluted sediment collected from 3 locations (0.5 km, 0.7 km and 0.9 km)... | place: USA: Gulf of Mexico ... | reverse complement strand
GTTTTGCGGGTGCTGTAATAAATATGTAAAATCTGTCGTGTTCATTGGCAAAGCCAAATTTAATTATTTTTAAGTTATTATTATGAGATTTCTCGCAATGCTCGAAATGACAAATCTAATATTAATTACTGCTAATTGCGACTGAAAACTGACTTTCCCAACGCTACCATTTTGCTAATGAAGCATTAATTACGTCTTGTGTTAAGCGTTCGAATATTTCTGCTATGGCAGTATCTTTTTGGCTGCCTACTAACAGTGCACTACCTTCATAATCATAATAAAACGAGAAGCGTTGGTCAAATTCAGCTTCATCATCATTTTTATCATAGAAATGAACTTTTACAGCAATTGTTAATCGGTTTTGAGCCGCTGTGTTATCTGCCGTTGCTGTTGTTGGGGAGATTCGATATTCTGTAATTTCACCTTCATAAACGATATCTCCGTTAGATGTTACCAAACTTAAACTCGTTTGGTTTTGTATAAGGTCTTCAAGAGCTATCTTGAAATCACGCTCTAATCCAGGCTCGATTAAAGGAGCGTTATTTTGAAAATAATTCACTTGAAATGTTTTTGTTTCGGCAGGTAATGAAATCCCTGAAAAAGAATAGGATCCACATCCTAATAAAACAGTAGATAAGGTGAAAATAAATATGAATTTTAAATGCTTCATTTATGTTTTTTTAAACTATAAGTTGCACTTCGATTGCATTTCGTGCTGATAACAATCGGGAGCACTCAGCGATATATTTTTAAACGATTAGTTTTTCATAATGTTGCAATTTCGATAGCTATCGGGACTGATGACTGCAAACTGCGATTGTCAACTATTTACAGGTCAAATTGCTTAATTTTTCGATACAATGTTCGCTCGCTTATACCTAGCTCAGCGGCAGCTAATTTACGCTTTCCGTTGTGACGTTCAAGAGATTTTTTTATTAATTCTAATTCTTTATCGTGCAACGACAAAGTTTCTTCTTCTTCAATGTCTTCAACAAAATGATACTTGTCTTGTGTGTCTTCAATAATCTCTACAGGAGTTGTTCTTTTTTGTGAAATAGATAACACTTCGGTCTCATCTTTTACTACTTGGTCATCCTCTGGTCTGTATATCTTCTGAATTAAGCCTTCGTTGTTTTTTTTGACATCTTGGTTGTTGCCGTTTTCCATGAGTTCCATAGTGAGCTTTTTTAAATCGTTAAGATCACTTTTCATATCGAACAATACTTTATACAGAATTTCACGCTCGTTACTAAAATCACTTTCAGATTTAGACGTGTTAATTACTGCGGGTAAATTTTGACCAATGTTTGGTAAATAATGTCTTAGAGTATCAACCGAAATATTACGTTCACGCTCTAAAACCGAAACCTGTTCTGCGACATTACGGAGTTGTCTAATATTTCCACTCCATCGGTACCTGAGCAACAGTTGTATAGAGTCTTCAGAAAGTCTAATGGTTGGCATTTTATATTTTAAGGCAAAGTCGCTGGCAAATTTCCTAAACAATAAATGAATATCGTTTTTGCGTTTGCGCAAGGCTGGAAGATGAATTTCTACGGTACTTAAACGATAGTATAAATCTTCTCTGAATTTCTCTTTTTGAATTGCTTCAAACATGTTAACATTTGTGGCAGCTACAATACGAACATCTGTTTTTTGCACTTTACTGGAGCCTACTTTTATAAATTCTCCATTTTCTAGCACGCGCAATAAACGTACTTGAGTTGTAAGCGGTAATTCTCCAACTTCATCTAAAAAAATAGTACCGCCATCCGCAACTTCAAAGTAACCGCTACGGGTTTGTGTAGCGCCTGTAAACGCGCCTTTTTCGTGGCCAAACAACTCACTATCTATAGTTCCTTCAGGTATTGCGCCACAGTTTACAGCAATGTATTTACCGTGTTTACGATGTGAAAGTTGGTGTATTATTTTTGGAATACTCTCTTTACCAACGCCACTTTCTCCAGTTACTAAAACCGAAATATCTGTTGGTGACACCTGAATCGCCTTTTCTATTGCACGATTAAGAGTAGTGTCATTGCCAATAATACCGAAACGTTGTTTTGTTGCTTGAACTGATTCCATATATATTTCCCTCGTAGGAGGGAATCTTTTTAAATTTATTAATTAAATTGATAAGATTCACGCTTGGTCACTTCGACAAGCTCAGTGATCGTAAAAGAATAACAAATCAATTATTATCACTCAGTCCAACAGCCTCACCTATTAGTGTTGCACTTGTACAGCTTTTCGTTTTTACATTAACAAAATCGCCAATCTTATAATCTTCTTTTGGAAAAACTACAACAATGTTTTGAGCACTTCTACCAGACCATTGTTGGTCAGATTTTTTAGATTCTTTTTCAATAAGCACCTCTACAATGGTGTCAAGATGTTGTTGTGTTCTGTGTAAACTATGTTTTTGTTGTATAGTTACAATCTCAGAAAGTCTTTGTTTTTTTGTAGTTTCAGGCACATCATCTTCCATTTTGCGTTCTGCCATGGTGCCTGGTCGCTCAGAATAAGTAAACATATATCCAAAGTTGTATTTTACATACTCCATCAACGAAATGGTGTCCTGATGGTCTTTTTCAGTTTCTGTTGGGAAACCAACAATCATATCTTGACTAATGGCGCAGTTTGGAATAATACGCCTGATGTTATCAATCAATTCAAAATATTCTTCACGCGTATGTAGACGATTCATTGCTTTTAAAATACGATTACTTCCACTTTGAACCGGTAAATGAATATGATTACAAATATTATCATGTTTCGCCATGGTCTCGACCACATCCAATGTTAAATCCTGTGGGTTAGAAGTTGAAAAACGAATACGCATTTTTGGTTGTGCCTTGGCACATAACTCTAGTAAGTTTGAGAAACTAACTGCGGTTGCTTTTTGCATATCGCTGGCTTTATCAAATTCCTTTTTCAGGCCACCTCCATACCATAAGAAACTATCTACATTTTGCCCTAAAAGAGTAATCTCTTTAAACCCTTTAGACCACAAATCATTTACTTCTTCTATAATGCTTTGAGGGTCACGACTGCGTTCACGACCTCGAGTAAAAGGCACAACGCAGAAGGTACACATATTGTCACATCCACGGGTAATAGATACAAAAGCAGTAACACCATTGCTGTTTAGACGTACGGGTGAAATATCGCCATAAGTTTCTTCTTTAGAGAGTACAACGTTAACGGCATCTCGACCATCGTCAACTTCAGCAATAAGATTTGGTAAATCTTTATAAGCATCTGGGCCTACAACAAGGTCTACTATTTTTTCTTCTTCCAGAAATTTACTTTTTAAGCGCTCAGCCATACAGCCTAAAACACCAACTTTCATTCCCGGGTTGATGCGTTTCACGGCATTGTATTTTTCTAAACGTTTTCTAACAGTTTGTTCTGCTTTATCTCTAATGGAACAGGTGTTCACCAAAACCAAATCTGCATCTTCTAGGTTTTGTGTGGTGTTAAACCCCTCTTTCGCCAAAATGGAAGCTACTATTTCGCTATCACTAAAGTTCATAGCGCAGCCATAACTTTCAATAAAAAGTTTACGGGAATTGCCTTTTTTTTGATCTAAAACTAAGCGTTCACCTTGTTTGTCTTCGTCAATAATCTTCTCCATAGTTATGTTCTGCGAAAGCAGAAATCTCATTTTTTAATTAAAAATGTCAATAAGCATGCAAAGATACAATTAATTTATATTTTATGACAAAGTGGCAGATGTTAAAAGTATTTTTTGCATTGTGCTTGTAAAGCATTTACTTTGAGTACTAACAAGAAACCATCACATTAAAATGAATACTACCGACTCTATATTAGATAAAATAAGAAGTGCTAAGCCATTGGATTTTGGAGCTATTTTTAGCGCATCTATTGAATTGTTTAAAAAAACCTGGGTTCAAGGGCTTCTATTGCAATTATTTACAATCGTAGTAATGTTGCCATTGATTATTATTTTGTACATACCGTTATTTACATATGCTTTTGCACAAATGGAAAGTGGTTATGGGGCAACTAATTTATATTCCGATTTTTTTGCAGGAGCTTCAATTATTTATTTGCTTTTTGTTTTTGTGGGCATGTTTGTGCTAGGGGCGGTATCGGTAGCTTTAAATGCAGCTTTTAACCGAATTATGAAAAAAATTGATCATAATGAGCAAGTTGTAACGGCTGATTTCTTTTATTTTTTAAAAGGGAAATATTTAAGTAAGACGTTTATGCTAATGTTGATCTCTATGTTGATTGCCATTCCTTCTGCACTTTTGTGTTATGTACCCTTATTATATGTGATGGTACCAATGTCATTTTTTGCTATAATATTTGCCTTCAACCCAGAACTAAGTGTTGGGGATATTGTGAAAATTAGTTTTAGTATCGGTAATAAAAAATGGTCGTTAACCTTTGGGTTATTAGTTGTGTCATGGTTAGTGACGGTTGTTTTAGGAACTATTACTTGTGGATTGGCTACCATATTCGTAGCTGCTTTTATGTATCATCCAGTATATCTTGTTTATAAAGATGTTGTCGGTTTTAATAAAGAATCAGGTTTAGAGGAGATATCAGAATATGATGACTAAGCAATTATGGTGTAATTTTTATGGTGTAAGCACGTCAAAAGATTAAATTAATTTGGAAGCTTTTGCATACTCTTAAAATTCTGGTGGTTGTATTGTTTTGTTCAAATCTCATGTGGTCTCAAGATGTGAGTAGGAAAATTGAAGTCAAAATTGAAAATGACAAGTTATTTCTTTTAGATAGGTATTACACTAATGGGTTGTTTGTGTCCTACAAGAAAAATTTAAAAAAAAGTTTTCTTTTTAAACACAACCCAGCTAGTAAACTACAATTGAGTGTGAGTTTAGGAAACGAAACTTATACACCTAAAAATCATAGTTCTTTTAACACCAGTGATTTTGACAGGCCATTTGCAGGTTGGCTTTTTGGAGCAGTGGAACTTGGTCAAATAAAACGAAATACTGCTTTATTTTTAAGGTTTGAAACGGGTGTTACCGGAAAGGAATCGTTGTCTGGGAAGTTGCAAACCATTTTTCATGATTTTTTTAAAATAGATAATCCTAAATGGGTCGAAGAGATTGCATATAAATGGCTATTCAATATAAAGCTCCGCTATTATCAACATTGGGAACTTAATAAGTACAATGCACTTTTGTATGAAATACATCCAAGTCTTGGAACCAAAGATTTTTTTTTTGAAAATAGTCTATATTACTATTTCGGGCGATTCAACGATTTAAGGAGTTCTTCACGATTAGGGGTAATAGATGAGACCAAAACAAACGAGTTTTACGGAAGTATTGGTTTAGGTTATAAATATGTAGCTCATAATACTTTGCTACAGGGCAGTATATTTAAGAAGGATGTATTATTTACCACAAGCCCTATGAGGCATATCTTAAAACTAAAGATTGAAGGGGTCTATAAATTTAATACAACTACATTTAAACTAAGCGCTAACTTTAACTCCAAAGAAACAAAAGAGTCTATTTCACATGCGTATGGATCCATTATTTACAGTAAAGATTTTTAGTTAAAGTCATTTTAAATAAGCTAAAAAATTACTAAAAAGTAGGTGTATGTCATATAAAATTAGGCTTGTAAACTTTTTTTCATATACATTTGTACCCTTAAAATTTGAAAAATGGCGAAGAATTTAGTTATCGTAGAGTCACCTGCAAAGGCGAAAACTATTGAAAAATTTCTAGGTAAAGATTTTAAAGTAGAGTCCAGTTTTGGGCATATTTCAGACTTACCATCAAAGGAATTGGGAGTTGATGTTGAAGGAGATTTTAAACCTAAATATGAAGTATCTTCAGATAAAAAGGCGGTTGTAAAGAAACTGAAAGATCTTGCTAAGAAAGCTGAAATGGTTTGGCTAGCTAGTGATGAGGATCGAGAAGGTGAGGCTATTGCATGGCATTTATCTGAGGCTTTAAAATTAGATAAAGACAAGACCAAACGTATCGTGTTTCATGAAATTACTAAAGCCGCAATTCAGAAAGCTGTAGAAAACCCGAGAGGAATAGATTATAATTTAGTAGATGCACAACAGGCACGTCGTGTTTTAGATAGAATAGTAGGTTATGAATTATCTCCGGTGCTTTGGCGAAAAGTAAAAGGAGGGTTGTCTGCAGGTCGTGTGCAATCTGTATCTGTGCGTTTAATTGTAGAACGCGAACGTGATATTCAAAATTTTGAAGCCCAAGCATCGTATAGAATTGATGCCGAATTTTCTAATGAAGCAGGAAAAACGTTTAAAGCAAAATTGCCTAAAAACTTTGCAACTAAAGCAGAAGCAATCAAATTTTTGGAAACTAATGCTACTGCCGATTTTAAAGTTTCGGATTTAGAAAAGAAGCCTGCAAAGAAATCACCAGCAGCACCTTTCACAACATCCACCTTACAACAGGAAGCATCTCGAAAATTATATTTCTCGGTAAGTAAAACCATGACTATGGCGCAACGTTTATACGAAGCGGGATTAATTACTTATATGAGAACAGATAGTGTTAATCTATCTGATGAAGCTCGTAATGGGGCACAAGCTGCTATTGAAGCTTCCTATGGTTCAGAATTTAGTAAGCCAAGACAATATAAAGGAAAAAAGGGTGCTCAAGAAGCGCATGAGGCTATTAGGCCAACCGATTTTTCAAGACCGACAGCAGGTGTAGATAGAGATCAAATACGATTATACGAGTTAATTTGGAAACGTGCCATTGCCTCTCAAATGAGCGATGCACTTTTAGAGCGTACCAATGTAAAAATTGGAGCATCAACACATAATAATACATTCACAGCTAACGGAGAAGTTATCACTTTCGAAGGTTTTTTAAAGGTGTACTTAGAGGGTACAGATGATGAAGATGCTGAGCAAGAAGGGATGTTACCAGCATTAAAAGTTAACGAAGCATTGCTTAACAATTATATTAATGCAACCGAGCGTTATACTAGACCGCCAGCGAGATATACTGAGGCGTCCTTGGTTAAGAAGTTAGAAGAATTAGGTATTGGACGTCCGTCAACTTATGCGCCAACTATTTCTACAATTCAGAATAGAAATTATGTAGAAAAAGGGGCTGTAGAAGGGGAGGAAAGAAAATATTCTCAAATAACACTTATAAATGGTGTTGTAAAAGATAATCTTTTAAGTGAGAAAGTTGGGTCGGATAAAGGAAAACTTGTACCAACAGATATCGGAATGATTGTTACCGACTTTTTGGTAAATCATTTCGAGACCATATTAGATTATAATTTTACTGCAAAAGTTGAAGAAGATTTTGATGATATCGCAGATGGTAAAGAGGAATGGACGTCGATGATGAAAAATTTCTACAAGAAATTTCACCCAATTGTAGAAGACGTGCAAGCAAATGCCGAAAGAGAATCTGGAGAACGTATTTTAGGAACAGATCCAAAGACAGGAAAACAAGTAAGTGTACGTTTAGGAAAGTTTGGACCAATGGTACAAATAGGGACGGTAGATGATGAAGACAAGCCACAGTTCGCTAGTTTATCTCCGACACAACAATTAAATACAATTACCTATGAGGAAGCTATGGATTTATTTCAGCTTCCTAAGAGCCTTGGAACATACGAAGATGAGCCAATTGAGGTTAATAACGGACGTTTTGGACCTTATGTGAAGTTTGGAAAAGCGTTTGTTTCACTGCCTAAAGGGGTTGACCCATTAACGGTAGAGTTAGATGATGCTATCGTTCTTATAAAAGAAAAGCAAAAGGCAGATGCACCTATATATATGTATAAGGATTTGCCAGTGCAAAAAGGTAAAGGACGTTTTGGACCATTTATAAAATGGAATAATATGTTTATTAACGTCAATAAAAAATACGATTGGGATAATTTATCCGACGATGAGATTGTTGAGTTGATAGAAACAAAGATTCAGAAAGAGATAGATAAGGTTATACACAACTGGGAAGACGAAGGAATTAGAGTAGAAAAAGCGCGTTGGGGACGTCATAATGTAATACAAGGAAAAGTTAAAATTGAGTTGCCTAAAACCGTAGATGTTACTAAATTTACCTTAGAAAAAGTACAGGGCATTATTGAAAAGAATGCGCCTAAGAAAAAGACAAGAAAAAAAGCAGCAACCAAAAAAACAACTACAAAAAAGAAATAATAGATGAACTTTAATTTTCTTTCTCCTGTTCAGGATTTAGTTTTAGCACACAACGAATTATTATCAACACAAGTGCTGGGAAGAAAATTAAAGATACACTCCAAGCGAAACGGTATTCCCGATTTAGACGATGTTACTATTGCGATAGTTGGCGTATTAGAAAACAGAAACGATGTAGATTATATAGGTGAAGAATTTCAACTAAGTGAAATTAGAAAAGCCTTATACGCACTCTTCCCAGGTAATTGGCACCACAAGGTAGCTGATCTTGGCGATATATTAAAAGGCGAATCTGTAGAAGACACATATTTTGCACTTCAAACAACCATTACCATATTATTAGAGAAAAAAATCATTCCTATTATTATAGGAGGGAGTCAAGATTTAACATATGCCAATTATAGGGCTTACGATAATTTTACACCTATGGTTAATGTCGTTAATGTTGATAGTAGTTTTGATTTAGGAGATTCTGCCAAACCCATAAAAAACAAAAGCTTTTTAGGAAAGATAATTTTAGAAGAACCCTACAACCTATTTAATTATTCCACGTTAGGATATCAAACCTATTTCAATTCTCAAGAAGAAATAGATTTAATGGATAAGCTTTATTTTGAAGCCTACCGGTTAGGTGAAGTATCGAACAATATAAGTTTGGTTGAGCCTAGCATGCGTGATGCGAATATTGTGAGTATGGACTTAAGAAGTGTGAAGTCCTCTGAAGTAAGTACGCGACAAAAATTCTCGCCTAATGGTTTTGATGGCAAAGAGATTTGTGCCATTTCGAGGTACGCTGGTATAAGTAATAAGGTATCGTCTTTTGGTATTTATGAATATAAACCATCTAAAGACGATGATGCTACAGCCATGTTATTGGCTCAAATTATTTGGTATTTTATTGAAGGTGTAAGCTGTCGAGTTAAGGACGATAATTTCTCAGAAACATCCAAATACCAGAAGTTCACCGTATTAATAGAGGAGCAGGAACTTATTTTTTATAAAAGCAACCAAACCGGGCGTTGGTGGATTGAAATACCTTTTTTGCCAAATGTTAATAATAAATTAAAGCGTCACACGTTATTACCTTGCATGCACGAAGATTACAACGATGCATGCAATGGGAAAATACCAGAACGATGGTATAAAGCATATAAAAAAAACAGCGTCTAGTTGTGAGTAAAAAGACTCAATTTCATCGACGAAATGCATTTTTTTTAGACAAAATGCATTTTTTTTGTCTAAAAAGTTGTTTTTATGGAAATATATAAATATGTTTACACCCTCGAAATAGATAAGGATCAATAATTAACCTCGAATTTATGTGTATTAAGAAGTTTATAATGTTAGCGACAGTCTTGGCCTTTGTAACCAGTTGTGGAACAGGGGATAAAGGAGAATTGGTTGGAGTTAAAGGAAAGAAATGGCATCCAGAGAAACCTTATGGGATGGCCTTGGTACCTGGAGGTGCTTTTATCATGGGAAAATCTGATGATGATTTAGCTGGAGTAAAAGACGCACCTACAAAGACAGTTACGGTAAGAGCATTCTATATGGATGAAACCGAAATTACAAATGCAGAGTATCGTCAATTTGTAAACTGGGTAAGAGATTCTATTATTAGAACCAATCTTGCTGAGATGGCAGATCTTGAAGGGAAAGTACCAGATGATGATGGAATAGGTAATTTCGCGTATAAAGATTCAGATACAACTAACATGTCTGTGTATCAAAAATATCTTTTAGAAAATTACGAAGGCGAACAAAGAAAATTAAATAGCGATATAGACTTAATATTTGATACTAGTGATTATCCGGATGCGTTATATGCTGAGGTTATGGATTCTATGTATCTGCCTTTAAAAGAATCTTATAATGGCGAACGTACTTGGGATGTGAAGAAATTTAAATTCCAATTTACGACAATGGATATTCAAACTGCTGCAAAGTATAGAGAATTAAGTAGAAGCGATGTTATAGAACAAAGAGAAATAGAAGTATATCCAGATACTACAGTTTGGATAAGAGATTTTGCATATTCTTATAACGAGCCAATGCACAACGATTACTTTTGGCACGATGCCTATGGAGATTATCCAGTTGTTGGGGTTACTTGGGAACAAGCAAGAGCGTTTTGCCAATGGCGAACATTAAAAAAGAACTCTTATCAAAAAGAAAGAAATAAACAAAATGTAAATGGTTTTAGATTACCATCGGAATCTGAATGGGAATATGCCGCAAGAGGTGGTCTTCAAGGCGCAACATTTCCTTGGGGTGGTCCTTATGCAATAAACGACCGTGGTTGCTTTATGGCAAACTTTAAACCATTACGTGGTGATTATGCGGCAGATCAAGCACTTTATACTGTAGAGGCTGATGCTTACGAACCAAACGATTATAATTTATACAATATGGCAGGGAACGTATCAGAATGGGTAATGGCCTCATACGATCCTTCGTCTTACGAATACTCTTCAACAATCAATCCTAATGTTAACGATACCGAAAACGAACGTAAAGTTGTTCGTGGGGGATCATGGAAAGATGTTGCTTACTTCCTACAGGTAAGTTCAAGAGATTACGAATATGCAGATTCTGCAAGAAGTTACATCGGTTTCCGTACAGTACAAGATTATATGGGAACAGATATTACCCAAAATGCCTCAAAAGGAAAAAGAAGAAACTAAAAAATTTAACCAAACTTAACTAAAAATAAACATTATGGCACAATCAAAAGCTAGTAAAAGGTTCATGAATATGGCCTATGGATTAGGAGCATCAATTGTAATTATTGGAGCACTGTTCAAAATTATTCACTTTCAAATAGGACCTTTAACGGGTAACGTTATGTTAACTATAGGTCTTGTTACAGAAGCAATCATATTTGCAATTTCGGCTTTCGAACCAGTAGATGACGATTTAGACTGGTCTTTAGTTTACCCAGAACTAGAAGGTGGTAAGTCTGAAAATAAAAATAACGACTCAAAAAATGCTGAAGGTTTATTATCTAAGAAATTAGACGAATTACTTAAAGACGCTCAAATAGATGGTGAACTTATGGCCAGCTTAGGAGATAGTATTAAAAGCTTTGAAGGCGCTGCAAAAAACATAGCACCGACAGTAGATTCTTTATCTGCAACTAAAAGGTACGGCGAAGAAATGTCTTTGGCTGCAGCACAGATGGAATCTTTAAATGGTTTATACAAAGTACAACTAGATAGCGTAAACCGCCAATCTACAATTAACGAAGAAGCGATAGAAAACGCTACAAAGTTAAAGGAGCAAATGCAATCATTAGCGTCTAATATGTCATCATTAAATGGTGTATATGGTGGAATGCTTTCTGCAATGAACAAGAACTAATTAGTAATTAATCCATTTTAATAACAAAAACTAATTAGTTATGGCAGGAGGACAATTATCCGCAAGGCAGAAAATGATAAACTTGATGTATTTAATATTTATTGCAATGTTAGCATTAAATATGTCAAAAGAAGTGCTATCGGCATTCGGTTTAATGAATGAAAGATTAACCGAGTCCAATACAGCAGCAACGACAAGAAACGCAGCATTTATGGATGGTCTAGCGCAAAAGGCGAATGACCAACCTGCGAAATACTTACAACTTAAATCTCAAGCAGACCAGATTTCAACTTTGTCGAACGATTTTAATTCATATTTAGATAATCTTAAAGGAGAAATGGTAGCTACTGTTGACGATCCTTCAGAATATGAAATAATGGATAAGGGAGATTTTTTAGATCAAAATTTCTTTAAAGGAGACAAGTTAAAACCAGCAGGAGAAGAATTCTTGAATAAAATAACAACATTTAGAGAAGGTGTTGTTCAAGTGCTCGGAGAAGACGGTAGGTTTACTGAAATTTCAAAAGATGTGAATAGCAAGTTCTCTACAGAACCTGTTACAAATAATGACGGAAATGTATTGCGTTGGTTAGATTATCACTACAAAGGATTTCCTTTAGTAGCATCTTTAACTAAAATGACACAATTACAAGCCGATATTAAAACAACCCAATCTGAAGTATTAGGTGCGATGTTGCAAGGGCAATTATCTACCGAGGTATCTATGACGAATTATACTACCTTGTTAGAAACGTCTAAATCGGCTTACTTTAATGGTGAGCAGTTTGACGGACAAATTGTATTAGGACGTAAAGATGCATCTACAAAACCAAATAGAGTGGAATTGGCAGTTGATGGGAGACGATTGAGTGCTAATGAGTATTCGATTGAAGATGGTAAAGTGAAGCTGAAAATTGGAACAGGAAGCCCTGGAGAGCATAAAATTACAGGGAAATTAATTTTCTTAGAGAATGGTGAAGAAACAGAAGTAGCGGTAAACTCTTCGTTTGCTACTGTGCCAAAACCAAATGCAGCTACAATTTCTGCTGACAAAATGAATGTTGTATATCGTGGGGTGGATAACCCAATGACTATCTCATTTGCAGGAATATCAGATAATAACGTAAATGCAAGTGCACAAGGTTATTTAAAGAAGACAGGAAATGGTAAATATGCCATGAATGTTACTAGAGCTAAGGGAAGAGAAATCTCTATTAATGTTACAGGTACATTAGCAGATGGATCTAAGGTAACAGATAATGCTAAATTTAGAATTAAAGATATACCAAGACCAACAGGAACAATTAGAGGCGAAGATGGTTCAACAAGTATGCAACGTAACAGTCTTGAAATATCTACTGTAGGCGCTAAATTGGATGATTTCGATTTTGAACTACCATTAGATATTACAGGATTTAGTTTTAAAGTTCCTGGACAACCAACAATAAATGTAAATGGAAATAAGTTAGATACTAGAGCTAAGAATGCATTGCGTAAAGCAAGACGTGGTTCTGGAATTCAAATATTTAATATTCAAGCTAAAATACGTGGAAACTCTTCATATAAGTTAAAGAAAGTGTCTCCGGTATTTATAGAATTGACAAACTAAAAAGCGATAGTAATAACTATTCCAAATCAAAAAATATGTATCAGATGAATTTAAAACCTTTTGTATTAACCGTTTTATGTGTTTTTGCTGTATCCAGTTCGTTTGCTCAAGCAAATATCTTAAACGCTAAGAGCCCTGACGAAATTGGGGTAAAAACAGACGCGCAAATATTAATGGATAATGATAAACCATTGGAGTATGGCTATGTTGATGATAGAGACATATTGTATTCTAAAATGATTTGGGAGAAAGTTGTGCTAGATGAACGCGTAAATTTCCCACTGTATTATCCTATTGACACCAATAATATTGGTAGCGACAGACGTTCTTTATTCGATGTTTTAATGAAAAGCGTTAAAAATGGAGATATCGAGAATATTTACGACGATTCTTATTTTACAACCAAACGTACCTTAAAAGATATTGAGGCAACAATGGTTTTGGTAGATACTACAGAGCTTGGTGTAGAGCAATATAATGCTGGTGAACCAATATCTCCTGAATATATTAATAGAAGAGAGATTACTGCTGCCGATGTTATGGAGTATCGTATTAAAGGCATGTATTATTTTGATAAACGTCAAGGTGAATTAAAATATCGATTGCTTGGTATTGCACCGGTAGTGCCAGACGTAAATACTATTAACAGCGATGATAGAGATTTAGTGCCTTTATTTTGGATATTTTTCCCAGATGCTCGCGAAGTGTTACATGTAGCAAAAGCGTTTAATAATAAAAACACTGCCATTCCATTATCCTTTGATCATATGCTAAATTCAAGGCGTTTTAACGGCTATATTTATAGAGAAGCAAATGTACAAGGAGATAGAGCTATTAGTCAGTATGTAAACGATAATGCATTAATGCAGCTATTAGAATCGGACAGAGTAAAAGAAAAGATTCGAAATTTCGAACAAGATATGTGGAGCTACTAAACAGTAGTGTAAACAATAGCTTAAAAACGCTCACAATTTTGATTGTGAGCGTTTTTTTATTTATGTCATTCCAGCGAAGGCAGGAATCTCTCTAAAACGAATAGTAAATATGCAATTCTCATTATATTCGCCTTATACAAAAATCAAGTATGAATGTTGATTATATAATTGTTGGGTCCGGACTTGCTGGCATTTTGTTTTGCGAAGTGCTAAAGCAACATGATAAAACCTTTGTTGTGATTGATAATAATTCACAGCAGTCTTCAACAGTTGCAGGCGGGCTATATAATCCTGTAATATTAAAACGATTTACAGAGGTTTGGAAGGCTAAAGAACAACTAGAGTTGGCTTTACCAATGTACAAAGCATTAGAGCAAAAACTGGATGTGAAATTGGATTATAGGCTACCAATTTATCGTTTGTTCGCTTCGGTAGAGGAACAAAACAATTGGTTTACTGCTTGTGATAAACCTAATTTGACTGAGTTTCTTTCAACAGATTTACTACCAAATACAAATACAGCAATTAAAAGCGATTTCGGATTTGGTAAAGTATTACATACCGGACGCATTCATGCCAAAACTTTGGTTACAAAGTATAAGTCTCAGCTCAATCAAAAAGAACATCTATTAAAAGAAACATTTGATTATGATGCTTTAGAAATATCTGATAACATTAAATATAAAAACTATGAAGCCAAGCAAATTGTATTTGCTGAAGGGTTTGGAATAACACAGAATCCATTTTTCAAATACCTTCCATTAAATCCTGTAAAAGGTGAATTGTTAACCATTCATGCGCCAGATTTAAAAATTGACTATGTGTTAAAATCGAGTGTGTTTTTAATTCCGCAAGGAAATGATTTATATACGGTGGGTGCAACTTACGATTGGAAAGACAAAACAAATGTAGTTACAGATAAAGCAAAGCAAGAATTATTAAGTAAATTAAGAACGTTCTTAAAGTGTGAGTTTAAGGTAGTAAATCAAGTTGCAGGAATTCGCCCTACGGTTTTAGATAGAAGACCTTTGGTGGGCAGACATCCAGAACAAAACAATTTATATGTTTTAAATGGTTTAGGAACTCGAGGTGTGATGATTGCACCTTATGTATCACATCAGCTATATAATTTTATTGAAAAGAATCAGCCTTTAAATCCAGAAATAGATATTAGTAGGT
>JQIA01000974.1_pt1 | contig 15273 bp, 9 predicted proteins | sample 811431 | NCBI WGS metagenome assembly JQIA01 (sample SAMN02998118, study PRJNA258478) | marine sediment metagenome | biome: marine; feature: seafloor; material: sediment; isolation source: oil-polluted sediment collected from 3 locations (0.5 km, 0.7 km and 0.9 km)... | place: USA: Gulf of Mexico ... | reverse complement strand
ACACCCGTGACCAAATGAAAAGGCCTTGTCTTACTTTTTATCCAGTGCTTTTTTGCCGTTGATAAGATCTTCAACAACAGAAGGATCAGCAAGAGTTGAAGTATCACCAAAATCTTCAAAATCATTGGCGGCAATCTTACGAAGCACGCGACGCATGATTTTACCACTTCTGGTTTTGGGCAGGCCGGGTGCATACTGGATAGCATCAGGCGTGGCGATGGGACCAATCTCCTTACGTACGTGAGTACGCAACTCTGCCAGCAACTCAGGGGTGTGCTCTACGCCGGTATTCGGTGTCACAAAGGCATAAATAGCCTGTCCCTTAATTGGATGCGGCATACCAACAACAGCTGCTTCTGCAATTACTGGGTGAGATACAAGTGCTGATTCGATCTCAGCAGTACCAAGACGATGGCCAGAAACATTGACAACATCATCAAGACGTCCCATGATCCAGAAATATCCATCTTCATCTTTCCGGGCTCCATCTTCAGGATCGTAGGTATTATCATAACGACTGAAATATGCTTTTTTGTAACGTGCAGGATCACCGAACACGCCACGAAGCATTCCAGGCCATGGCTTACGAATAACAAGGTGCCCACCCTCGTTGGGACCAGCCTCCTCACCCTCTTCGTTAAAAATTGCGACATCAATACCAGGAAGTGGCAGGGTTGCAGAACCGGGCTTCAAAGGCGTAGCAAACGGCATTGGTGAAATCATGATACCACCTGTCTCAGTCTGCCACCAGGTATCAACGATGGGCAGCTTTTCTTTACCGATATTCACGTGATACCACATCCAGGCCTCAGGATTAATGGGTTCACCAACAGAGCCAAGAATACGAAGACTGGAGAGATCATATCGTTTGGTTGGCTCATCACCATCCCGCATCAACGCACGTATGACGGTGGGTGCGGTATAGAAGGTGTTGACCTGGAATTTTTCAACGATTTTCCAGAAACGATCCGGTCCGGGATAGGTAGGAACACCCTCAAACATAAGAGAAGTAGCACCGAGTCCAAGAGGTCCGTAGAGAATATAGGAATGTCCGGTGATCCAACCAATATCGGCAGTACACCAGTAGACATCATCATCTTTCATATCAAAGACATACTGACAGGTGTGCATAGCGTAGGTGAGATAGCCTCCAGTTGTATGAACAACACCCTTTGGCTTGCCGGTAGAACCGGAGGTATACAGAATGAAAAGAATATCCTCTGCATCCATGGATTCCGGCTCACAGATTGGAGCGATATCATCAGCAGCAACTTCATCATGCCACCAGCTATCACGTCCGTCAGTCATGGGAACATCATTTCCACCACGTTTTACAACGATACAGCTCCCGATGGTATCACATTCGCTTAAGGCATCATCAGCATTTGGCTTTAAAGGAATGGTTTTTCCTGCACGAATAACAGCATCAGCAGTGACCAGAACTTTAGCCTCACAATCTTGAATACGACTTTGAAGTGCAACAGAAGAAAATCCTGCAAAAACCACAGAGTGCATGGCACCAATACGTGCACAGGCAAGAAGAGCAATGGACAATTCGGGAATCATGGGCAGGTATATTGAAACACGATCACCCTTCTTCACACCCTTTTTCTTCAAAACATTGGCAAAACGACATACTTCAGTGTGCAGCATCTGATAGGTGTAAACCTTTACATCTTCCTCGGGTTCTCCCTGCCAAATAAGAGCAGCCTTATTACGACGACCGTTTTCAAGATGACGATCAAGGCAGTTATAAGATACATTCATCTTTCCGCCTTTAAACCAGCTAAATTCAGGTTTATCAAAGTCAGCCTCAAGAACGGTGTCCCATTTTTTATCCCAGGTCACCAACTCTTCAGCACGTTCAGCCCAATATCCTTCCGGATCATCCATGGACTTTTTATACTCCGCTTCATACGCTTCCATACTCTTGATTTTTGCAGCATCACGTCCCTCTGCGGGAGGCTGAAAAATACGTGCTTCACTTAACAAACTTGTGATTTTATCGTCACTTGAACTCATGCCTTTACTCTCCGTTCTTAATCATTTTTAATCATTGCACAATCGCAATCATCAATTTCGCTTATGCTCAAACCTAACCCAAAACCGTGTGTTAGCATTTCGCACTATCCGCCAAACACTGCTATCCCTGGAAGGCCCTATCTTTCACATATTGAAGGCCATTTTGTCAAATAAATAAATTTGATCTAAATATCAATTTTACTTATGTTAGAAATTTATATTTTTCTTTTCTTTCTCATAAAAAACCTGTATCCATAAGATACTAAAATATTTTTTTAGTATCTTCAAATTTTTTTTCTTGTTTTTTGCACCGACAAGAAGCGATACTATCTAAAACAAACCATCATGGATTTTATGCTGGATTACTTCCCCTTTACAAACAAGCTACCAAGACCTTTCAGGAAAAAATGGCAAACCCACTGGAAAACGAGATAAAAGCTCGACTGAGACAAAATCAGAACAAAAATAAAATATATAAAAGTCTGGCCACCGAGCAGAACAAAGATGAAGTGCAGCATATGCTGTTTAATCTGCCTGACGATGCGTTGAACAGAAAGATGCTTCCTCTGCGTATTGTTCTGTTTATATTGTTACTGCTACTGACAATTAAACAATTTCTCTTTGTCTATGTAGTCGAACAGTCAAGCGTTGACCTAATGCTTGGCCTTATCGGCCCTCTGATCCATATTTACATTATGCGGGAATTACTGAGAAACCATCGCCTTGGCTACCAGATACTCCCGATATTGTCAGTCCTTGCGCTTCTTCGTCCAGAAAACAGAATCACACCGGACACGTACATGTACATAGGTATGGCTTTACTTTCCGGATTCCTGTACTGGATTCTCTTTCCCAAATGGAAGAATAAGGTATCAGGAGAAAAGCTTCGGTAATCTTGAAAAGACTAACACCGGTAAACAGTAAATAAGGCTGGCACTCTTTTCAGTACCCCCCCCTTGAGGGGTGCTCAGTATAGTGCCCCTATGGGTAGAAATACCTTGTCAAAATATTTTCTTTGAAAAAACAGGTAAGTGTAGACTCCGAGAAAATATCCTGTAAAGTACTAAAAAAGAACGATCAGAACAGTAACCCAAACGCAATTCTTCTTAGACGAGGTCCCCATGGAAAATGAAGAAATAAACGCAATGTCCAAACTGCTGAAATCAATGTCCCATCCTATCCGTCTAAAAATCCTCTGCCTGCTACAAGACAAAGAGCTATCTGTTGGCGATATCAGAGAAGAGGTTAAAACCACCAATGCCAATGTTTCTCAGCACTTGAACATTCTTCGCAGCCAGGGAATTATAGATTACCGAAAGGATGCCAACTTTATCTATAACCGTATCCATGATCCGCGCATCATCGAACTGATGGCAAAGATGAGAACCCTGTTCTGTCCCAGCGTTAAGTAAGCATCTTCCGTATTTTGCCCTAAAGACAGAAAAAAAACCTATTTTCTGTCTTTTGTTTATCTGCCAACCAACAACTATATCTGATTACTGGTTGATGATATTGCGAACCATTTTCAAAACAAAACCCAAAGTAACCTTTTATTATTACTTCACCATGCGATAACAACCTTACATAAAAGTTAATTCCGGAGGAACTACAGTGCAGCAACATATCCTCAAAGCAAATCCACCACATGGTCTCGTGCAGATAGCTGTTTTGCTGCTCAGTTTTTTCGCCTTTAGTGCTTGTGGCAAAGAAGAGGTTGTGGAGGAAGTTGATGTTGTTCGTCCGGTGAAAATCATAACAGTCCAATCCACCAGCGATGCCTTGCATCGCAGCCTGCCCGGTACCGTACGAGCTGCCAAACGGTCGGAACTTTCATTTGAGGTTTCAGGACCACTGGTAGAACTCCCGGTTGAGGAAGGTCAACATATCAAAAAAGGTTCACTTGTTGCCCAGATTCAAAAGCGGGATTTTCTGACTGCTGTTGACGAAGCAAAGGCCCGAAACCTTGAAGCTGAAAAGCAATTCAGTCGTTATAAAGAACTCTACGCCAGAAAACAGGTATCGCAAGCAGATTACGACTCGTATCGCGCTGCCAGGGATGTTGCCCGAGCACAGCTTGATGATGCACGAAACCGACTCCAAGACACCACGTTAACCGCCCCCTTTGATGGTGTTATCTCCAAAAGATTTGTGGAAAACCATCAGAAAGTACAAGCTAAAGAAGCCATTGCCAACTTGCAGGATATCACCCGCATTGAAGTTCTGATTGATGTACCGGAGTTGATGATGGCAGCCCTCAAAGACAACAACAAACCAAAAATCAGTGCCACCTTCGAATCAATTCCCGGAAAAGCATATCCTCTTACGGTCAAGGAATATTCCACCCAGGCAGATCAAGCCACTCAGACCTACCAAGTCGTACTCATAATGGACCAGCCCCAAGAAGCCGAAATCCTCCCCGGAATGACGGCCATGGTTGAAGGCCAGACCACCACAAACGCGAGTGCAGCACCTGCAGCCATCCTTATTCCTGCCATTGCCGTTATGAATGGAGCGGGGGATGATACCTTTGTCTGGCTGCTTGCAAAAGATCGCAAAACGGTTCACAAACGACAGGTATCCGTGGGGCCCTTGCAAGGATCCAGCAACATCCTCGTTAAAGATGGTCTGCAAGGAGGAGATATTGTTATTGTTGCCGGTCTAACACAGCTTGAAGAGGGGATGCAGGTACGTCCCTGGGAAAAGCAGCGGGAAGGAAAATAGGACGCCACTATGAATATCGCTGAACTTTCCATAAAGAAATCCGTTATTACCTGGACCATAACCGTGGTCATGCTGGTTCTCGGCTACTTGTCCTATATGGATCTTCCACGCCTTGAAGACCCTGAATTTGCCATTAAAAATGCTGTTATTATCACTCCCTATCCAGGTGCATCCCCAGCGGAAGTCGAGGAAGAGGTAACAGAACTTATTGAAAAAGCATGTCAGGAACTTGGTCAGCTGGAACGGGTTGAGTCATACTCCGCCCGTGGACTTTCCACGGTGAAGCTTGAGATAAAAGACCGCTATGACCTGAAAGCTCTGCCCGCAGTCTGGGACGAATTACGTCGTAAGATCCTTGATGTTACCCCATCCCTTCCTCCGGGGGCAGGCCCTCCTATTGTCAATGATGACTTTGGTGATGTCTTTGGTGTCTATTTTGGACTCACTGGAGAGGGCTATACCTTCGCCGAGATGAAAGATGTGGCAGAACTTCTGAAACGCGAGCTCCTCACCGTCCAGGACGTAAAGAAAGTGACTTTCTTTGGCGAACAGAGTGAGGCTATCTACGTGGAGACGTCTCGGGCAAAAATGTCTGCTCTCGGCATTACCCAGCAGGAAATATTTGATGCCCTCAGTGCCAAGAACCTGCCGGTTGATTCCGGGAAAATCAAGATTGGCACGGAATATATGGCCATCAACCCAAGTGGTGAGTTTAAGTCGGAAAAAGATTTTGGCGGACTTTTTATTGCCGCCAAGGGGGGCCGTCTTATTTACTTAAAGGATGTGGCTAGCATTTCCCGCGATTATGTTGATCCACCCAGAAAGCTGCTGCGAGTGAATGGGGTTCCTGCAATTGGTGTTGCCGTGTCCACCGTCCTGGGTGGCAATGCCGTCACCATGGGTGAAGGTGTTATCGAACGCATAAAAGAACTTATGAATCAGGTTCCTCTGGGCATGGAACTGGTTGAAATTTCCATGCAATCAAAGTCTGTGACCAAGGCAGTCAATGGATTTGTGGTGAATCTGCTTGAAGCTGTGGCCATTGTTATCATTATCCTTCTCATTTTTATGGGCTTACGTTCCGCGCTCATCATCGGCTTTATTCTAGTGCTTACCATTGCTACGACGTTTGTTGTTATGGGCTACTACCAGATCACTCTGGAACGTATTTCTCTTGGTGCTCTCATTATTGCCCTGGGAATGCTGGTGGATAACGCCATTGTAGTGGTAGATTCCATGAAGGTGCGCATGCAAAAAGGGATGGATGGCCTGACCGCAGCAAAAGAAGTGGTCGCGCAGAACTCAACTCCCTTGCTTGGTGCCACGGCCGTGGCAATTCTCGCTTTTGCCTCCATTGGCGGTATGAGCAACTCCACCGGTGAATATACCCGATCATTATATTATGTGATCCTGATATCCCTGTCGCTGTCCTGGCTGACAGCTGTCACCATCACGCCACTGATGACCAAGCAGTTTGTACTGAGCAAGAAAGATCAACAGCAAAAAGCCGGGGAGGCCAAAGACCCATACGGCTCAAAATTTTATACAGCTTACCGTGCAGTGTTAACTGCTGCCATAAGGGCCAGATGGTTGACCATTGCCATCGTTGTCGCCATGTTTGCCACGTCTCTTTACGGCTTTGGATTTCTTGATTCCCTCTTCTTTCCATCTTCCACAAGCCCCATGTTTCAAGTGGAGATACAGTTTAGAGAAGGTAACCATATCCGTGAAACGGAAGGCGAAGTCAAGAGAATCGAAGAATATCTATTGAAAATAGAAGCAGTACAGCAGGTTGCGTCCGCCATTGGCGGTGGTCATCCCCGTTTTATCCTCACCTATGACACACCGGTTGAAGCGGCAGATCAGTATACAAATATTTTAGTCACTGTTGGCGATTATCGGCTTATCGACACCATTTTGCCCCAGGCTCAACGTGACCTGGAAGAAATGCTGCCGGATGCAGTCGTCAACGTAAAGAAATTCAATCTGGGTCCCGCGCTGGGTGGTAAAGTGCAACTACGGATCAACGGACCCGACCCTGAAGTTATTCGGGAAATGGCAGATCAGGCCATGGCCGTCTTGCGAGATGAAGGTGCCAAAGCAGTACGTACCGAATGGGGAGCAAAGGTTAAGGTTCCTCAACCTCAACTTGCTGAAGATCGTGCCAGAACCCTTGGCATCACCCGCCCAATGCTGGCCACGGCCATGCAGGCCAATTTCTCCGGTACAATCACCGGCCTCTACCGCGAAGGAATTGATCTGATCCCCATTATTGCACGGGCTCCCGAAGCTGAACGAAGCAGTATTGATGACATAGAAGAGCTGCAAATATTCTCTCCCACAGCTGGGAAAAATGTTCCGGTTATGCAAGTTATGAACGGGGTCAGCACCGAATGGGAAAATGCCCGGGTCTCGCGCTGGCACAGACGCCCCATGATCAAAGTGCATGCCGATCCTCGCACAGAACTTCCGGCCCAGCTCTTTGAGCGGGTAAAACCCCGAATCGAGCAGCTATTAGGCGTTGATATTGCCGCATATCGTGGCACACAGTTGAAGGACGGGGAAGTGCACACGGCCTCAACTATTCCTCTAAACTATGATGACATCCTGCCCATCAAAGACAAACCAGGGTATTTTTTAGCCTGGGGTGGTGAACTTGAAGATTCTGCAGATTCTACCCAGCAGTTGGCTGCAAATATTCCACTCTATTTTGGTATGATGATCCTGTCGGTTATTTTTCTCTTCAACGCCTTCAAACAACCCCTTATTATCTGGCTCACCGTACCTTTGTCGCTGATTGGTGTTGTTGCTGGTCTCTTGCTGCTCAATCAGCCTTTCGGCTTTATGGCACTCCTTGGCCTTATGAGTCTGTCTGGTATGCTTATCAAAAATGCCATTGTCCTCATCGACCAGATTGATCTCAACATTAGAGAAGGGATGGATCGCATGGATGCAGTGCTCGAATCCGGCGTCTCAAGACTGCAACCGGTTATGATGGCCGCACTCACCACCATGATGGGAATGTTGCCTCTTTTTACTGATGCATTTTTCGTGGCCATGGCCGTGACCATCGTCTTTGGATTAGGCTTTGCCTCTGTCCTGACCCTGGTCTTTGTGCCGGTTCTTTATGCCACTTTCTTCAAGATCAGATAGCTTTTCAGGGAGTACTCCATGGGAATTCCATTTTTCAGAATCTACGTTGTATGTTTTATCTGTTTTTTGCCTTGTTTTGCCTCCGGAACAGACGTCATCCCCAACTATAACATTGGAATAGTTACCGATGGAAAAAGTATCCAAGACCAGCACATACTTGCTCTCTTCCAAAAAGAACTACGGGTACTGGCTGCCGGAGAATACAACATCACCTTTCCTGAGTCTGCTATGCTCGCAGGAAAGAACAGCCGTGAAGGTGTTGAGAATGCCATAAACATGCTTTACCAAAACCCGGAGGTGGATCTTATTATTGCTCTTGGTTATATCGCCTCTTACCTCGTATACCACGGGGAGAACCCACCAAAGCCAGTCATTGCACCGTATATTTTTGATGGTTTGATTCGTGAGCATCTGACTCCTGAAGCGACAATGACTCACTCCAACCTGGCTCCCATCGACACCCTGTTCTCTCTCGACAAGGAGTTGTTAATCTTTCAAAAAATTGTTCCCGTTCAGAATCTGGCCCTTATCATTGATGGCCGCCTCCTGAAGGCAATCCCGAAATTTAATTTATTTTCAAAATATCTCGCCAATGAAAATTCGATCAAGGTGAGCATTATAGCAGCAGACAACTCTGCTGACGCTGTCCTTTCTGCCATACCCGCAGGTACCGACTCGGTGATGGTTGGCGATCTTTATGATTTCACCGACATTGAAAAATCAAAGCTGCTGCAGGGCTTCATTGACAAAAATTTACCGGGCTATGCAATCTGGGATCGAACCCTGGTGGCTGACGGGCTTTTGATAGGGGATGTACCTGAGGATATGCAGGAAAATCTTGCCAGAAGAACAGCCATTGCCGTACAGGATATTCTCCTTGGCGAAGAGGCTGGTTCGCTGAATATTCTAATGGATAGCGGCCATGAACTTACCATCAACATGGCAACTGCCCGTACCCTTGATATCTATCCAAGCCTTGCTATAATGACAAGTGCAAATCTTCTAAACGAAGAACGCACGGACATCAAACGTCGCTTGAATTTGCATCAGGTTGTGGAGGAAGCGCTGGAAGCTAATCTTGACTTTTTATCTGCCAGCCAGGGTGTTCTTGCAGGACTTCATGCTGTTTCTGAAACACGATCCCCCCTACTGCCACAGATCAGTATTGCGACAGGTGCCCGCGCCATTGATGATGACCGAGCAGAACTTGGCCGGGGCACTAGCCCCGAACGTGCCTGGACAGGAACAGCCAATGCCTCCCAACAGATATATTCTGAACGAAGCTGGGCTGCGTACAGCATTGAACAACATCTCCAGACCGGGCGAGAAATGGACCGGGACAGTGTCCGCCTTGACACCATCCACGAGGTCTCCGTTGCCTACTTCAATGTATTGCGTGCCAAAACCATTGAACAGCTTGAAAAGGACAACTTAAAACTCACCCATGCCAACCTCAAACGTGCTCGCATTCGGATGTCCACAGGAGTTGCAGGGCCTGATGAGGTGTATCGCTGGGAAACAAAAAATGCGGCGGACAGCAGATCGGTTTTAGAGAAGGAGTCGACAAGCCTTGATGCCATGCAGAACCTGAACAGAATTTTAAATCGCCCTCTTCAGGAGTTATTTATTGCCGAAGAAACGAACCTGAGTGACCCCTTACTTATCACAGGTAATCAATTCTTCTTAGAAATGATGGATAACCCAAGATATCTCCGAAAATTCACGACTGTTGCACTCCACGAAGCGCTAAGCCAACGTCCCGAGCTCAAATCCATCAATGCGACCATAGCTGCCAAAGAGCGGCAAACGACATCCTCGAAAAGGGAATTCTGGGTGCCGGACTTTAAGATAGAAGGCCAGGTTGAACAATATTTTTCAGAAGATGGCAGTGGACAACGAAGGGATTTCCCTGACGGGCTTGATGACACCGACTGGCAAGTTGGTGTGTTTGCACGCTTACCACTCTTTGAGGGCGGCAGAAAATCTGCGGCTCTCAGCAGAAACCAGCAGGAGTTGCTGAAACTCAAAATCGACAGACGCTCATTGGCTGATCGTATCAGTCAAGATATGCTCCAAAGCCTAAACCGAACGCGTGCTTCTTACCCTGGGATCAGTCTAGCCCGAGATGGCGCAGATTCTGCAAAACGCAACCTTGATCTTATCACCGATTCCTACACTCAGGGGATTAAATCAATTATCGAATTACTTGATGCTCAGAATCAAGCTCTCACAGCAGATCAGGCTGCAGCCAATGCGGTATATAATTTTCTTATTGATATGATGGGGGTACAGCGTTCCATGGGTACCTTTGTTACCTTTCAGTCTGATCTTGAACGAAGTGCATGGACTGAGAGAGCACAAAATTTGCTGGAACAATAATAGAGTCTGTCTGGACAAACCACAAAGGGTATGTTAGAATATCGTGAAATAGTACCAATTCCCAATATTCAAACATGAGGCTTTACAGATGATTATTACAGACTGGGTTCACACAATTGCCGGATTCTTTATTCTTCTCAGCATGGCACTTGGCGTTGACTGCGGCAACAATCCCCTTTTCGTCCACAAATACTGGCTTTTTCTTACTGCATTCGTTGGTTTAAATCTTTTCCAATACGGATTCACCAAATTCTGCCCTCTGGAGATGATCCTGAAAGTTCTGGGTGTACCTGAAAACAGATAAAGCCGCCAGACAACAGACTTGAGTGTCGGGTTAACGTTTACAACACTACTTCTTTTTTAATCCGACATTCCACGACTCCTTCTTTTCTTAAGTGCTCACTGTAGCCCCACAGGAGAGTTGCCAGCAGCAGCCTGTGTGTACACACTCTTTTTCTCTCTTAAAACAGCTTGCGTGCCCTTCTTTCTCCTGAACCATCCACACAAGATCTACCAGCTTCATCCCCTGCCCGTTCAGGCCAAGGCTCACAGCTTTCTTCCTGGCATAGGCCATCAGTGGAGAGCCTTTTAGTAATTTTTCGGTCTTTGTTTTTGCCATGGAAATTCTCCTTTGGGATACGTACTGCTTTCCAAATCAAATGGGCAAAATATGCATTTCTTCGTGGGTGGCGTGCATTCCTGTAAGCACCTGCCCACTGCGCCCATCAACGGAAACAGGATCACCAAACTTAATTACGGTATCTCCTATTTCACAATACTGACTTATCTCGTACACCTTCAAATATTTACAACCTACAATACATGTCTTCTCCAGTCGAACTGCCACAACAGAAGCATGGGAGGTTTGCCCCCCTCTTGAAGTAAGCAGTCCTTCGGCCATGTCTATCACTTTAATATCTTCCGGCACGGTATCTGCGCGAATAAGGATGAGCGGCGTATCTGGATCTGTCTCACGTAATTCACGAATATTCTCTTCAGTAAAGACAGCACGTCCAGAAAGAGCTGAGCCGGAAACCCCAATTCCTCTTCCAAGAAAAGCCCCATCCAAGGCATCCCCCGGTGTAAAAACTTGAAAACGCTCTTGTTTCTTAATAGTGATCATATCCCTCGTCTGCAACATATACAACTGACTTGCATCCGGACCCTCAAAAGTAAACTCAATTTCCTGGGGGTTCCACCTTTTTTCATACACCAGTTCCCGTGAAATACTGAGCAGTTCCTGATAGATCCCGGGATAGAGAACCTCAAGGCTCTTCTCTACCTTGCGTCCATCAAGTTCTGCCTGTTCTACGGAAACTGGATAACTGGTCACCAGTCCAGAAACAATATCTTCCCCCTGATCGCCATAGGCATAGTCTCCCCAGAGCGCAACGCGCTGTACTTTACGATAGGGGTGAGCGGTGAAGAGAACCCCGGAACCGGATGACTGACTTTTATTGCCATAGACCATGGCCTGCACAATCACAGCCGTTCCCCAGGAATCGGATACATCCATAATCTTACGATAATCTGAGGCTTTTGTCGTTTCCCAGGAATCAAAAACCATCTCAATAGCCGTCACCAGCTGCAACCACGGATCGTCTGGAATTCCAAGACCTTTCTGACGAATAAGCTTTTGATATTCAAGAGCCAACTCTTTCATTTGCTCAGGAGAAAAATGTCCCTTCATACTCACATTGTGTTCTTCTTTGGCCATATCCATCAATGCCTGAAACTCATCCCTCGGTACACCTGTAGTCATAGCCCAGGACTGAAGAAATCGTCTGTAGTTGTCCCAGGCAAGATAGGAGTCACCTTTACCTTTTGCACCTTCTTCAATCAGTTCCTCATTGGTTCCCACATTGTGAACTGTAGCCATCATACCAGGCATGGAGACGGCGGCACCGCTGCGCACCGACAGAAGCAAGGGGTTTTCAGTCGCCGCAAAAACACGTCCCGTTTCCTTTTCAAGCTCATTAAGTGAGGTGCGGATGCGCTGCATAAAGTCATCCCGCGCCTTGTCAAAACCATAAACAACTTCCCGGCAACGAAAAATCTCTGTGGTAATAATAAATGCGGCTGGCACCCGCTTGTTATCTTCTTTGAGCGTTACGAGATTAAAGCCCTTATTGCCTAGATGAATCAAATCGTGGGTATAAGGATTGGAATTTTTCAGTGGTGAAATTGCCCGTTCCGGATTGTAGCTCATTAGCAGATCCAACCGGTTTTCATCGAGCATGTCTCTCTGACTCTCCAAGGTCCCGATAATTCTTGTGATAAAATTATCAAGATGCTGCAAACCAAAGGTACTAGCTATCAAATCCCGCAAAAAAGCCTCAGACAAACTATGAATTGAATTTGCTTTTTCATCATCATTCCACAGAGGACGATAATTGGTCAGCAGATTCTCAGCTCTAATCTGGGGAATAAGAATGGAGAGATTATTCTGGTGTGTATTGGTGTAATATGAATAGATAACATCCTTCACTCCCTCTGAAAGACCACGAAATATATCAAGATACTGAGTGTAAGAAAAGCGTCGTATCTTCAGGGAACTGGTAAGCAGAGAAATGTAGGTATCCAGTCGCCTGGAACTTATCCCATCCACACTGAGTGCCCGAAGATAGATCTTCAAACACTTGACAATACGATAAAAAGTCGCCTGGGTGATAATGGACAGATTCACCGTTTCGGGTAAACGCTCAAGAAAAATATTGGTAAGGTTTTCAAGGCGAAAGGTGAGACTCAGGCTATCGAATTTCTTCTCCTGATATTTGCCATACACAGATGGAATATCAACAGCGATATGACGCTTGTAGTAGATATCCTCTTTTGCCTCAAACTTATCTGGTGAAAGGATGGTACGTTTCAAGCCTTCCAGGGTCTGTAACAAGGCTTCTACACACTCTATGGTTTCACAATTTTCTAAGGTTTTCAAAAGATCTTGCATCTCAGGGAAACCTTCCTGGGCGGCATCTTCAAGCTCTGAGCGCAATTCCTGAAAATCAAGATTATACTTCTGGTTCAGGAGTTGATACATCTGCACCAGCAAATCAAAACGGCGCAACTCTGAGGGAGCGATATCCTTTTGAGTGCTGAGATATATCTGTCTCTCTTTTGTCTTCCAACTGAGGAGATCTTTAAGGTCAGTCAGTTTAAGCTCACTGTAAATCCGTTGCGCCAGGACATACTGCTCATCAATAAATTTTCCTTCCTCCGCCACTTCTGAATACACCTCATCGGGCAGAAAGGGATACAACACCTCTTTCTTTTTATGCAGCCAGAAAGTAAAAATGGCCTGAATAAAATTAACAATCAGATTGGAACTCTCCACGTGACTTTGCTTACGCAAAAAATGAATAAGCAGATCCCGGCGTTTATGGATCTCATCAAGTTCTGTGGAGACCTCACGAAGCTCACCTTCTGCACCGATTTCATTGAAGAAAACTGGCATCAACTTACTAAATTGCTTGGTCAGATTATAAACAGGTTCAATGGGATGATTGAGCAGGCTGGTGATATCACGCTGAAAGAGATCGGTGTCTTTAACACAGGTTCCCGAAAGTTTAATATTGATAATCAGCGCCGAGAAAAGAGTGCCGCACCACTTTGGTTCCTGCATGATAAGGCTTAACCAGACCCGAATATTCGCAAGGTGAGCCGGATTGGTAATGGGCTGCCAGTCTTCATCCACCCCCATCACGTTGGCGTACTGAAAACCAAAACGAACAGCCTGCCAGAGAAAGGTCTCCACCATACGACCATTCTTGCGTCTGAACACTTCTCCACCAAGAACCTGTATACACTGCAGCGAAGTGTGTGGATACTTACGCACATTCGCCTTCAACAGCTGAAAAGTCGTGAGCAGAAACTCTTCAATATCTTCAAAATTCTGCAGGCGGATAAGCTGCACCAGGGAGCGATTAATCTCCCGCAGGGTCTCTTCATGGATCAAATATAAGCCTTTGGTATCCATGATGCGAAAGAGGAAGAGCAATTTCTGGTTTTCGGCAAAACGCCCCAGTGGCAACCCCTGTTCTCTGGAAGTACCCAATTGTTCTTTATCCGCCTTAGCCAGATTTGCAGGAATCTCTTTATAGAACCGCACAATATCAACGTGGGCCGGAAGATCAAGAATGTTCGCAAGAGCTGATGCTGGAGAATCATTCACATCAATACCACTTACCGCTGCCTTATTTTTCTCAATGGACGCATGTGAAATGGCAGCAAAGAGCTGACCTGAATGAAAATCTTCACAAAGCACTCCGCAACGTTCAAGAAACCAGGGAAGGGGATCTTCCTCCTGCAGCCAGTACTCGTAGTTCCGTTTTAATATGCTTTGCATAAGCTGGGCCATTGGTCGATAATCAAATTCCGTCTCTCCTTCTTTTACATCCACAAAGGCAAGAAGAGAGATGGCCAACCTTTTCATGGGATGCTGCCCCTGCACAATATGCATCATGATGGGGCTCTCCCCGTCATCAAGGGCAAGCAAATCGAGAAAGAAGGTATTTAAAGCTGACTGGTATGAAATCAGGGTATCGGCAGAAAAGAGCCCTACCATCTTTGCTACCCAAGCCACCTGAGACTCAATAACCTGAGAAAGTAACTTACTGTTTCTCTCGCAATCGGCCATGGCCTGCAGGAACAATCCGGCAAAAAGAGAAAATGCAGCAGGTCCCTGTTCATGGCGGACATAATAACTGGAATTTTTCAGAACGAAACTGCGCAACTGAGGAACAAGAATATTCCAGTTACGATAGGGATGACAGATCTCAAGGAGGAGGTGCTCCAGTGTGTTATGGAGTCCCTTATAGCGAGAAACGACATCAAGCAGAAGCTGTAGCTCTAGATCAAGCACAACTTCTTCAGCAGTCTGGAGAAGATTCGCCTTCAGCGCATCAGATTCTATATCCTGTGTTCCATTTTTTCTTTTCATCTTTTGACTATCTGACATTTCAAACATAATCTCAAAGAACCGCTACGTGGTGAGGTAGT
>JQIA01000973.1_pt1 | contig 15279 bp, 12 predicted proteins | sample 811431 | NCBI WGS metagenome assembly JQIA01 (sample SAMN02998118, study PRJNA258478) | marine sediment metagenome | biome: marine; feature: seafloor; material: sediment; isolation source: oil-polluted sediment collected from 3 locations (0.5 km, 0.7 km and 0.9 km)... | place: USA: Gulf of Mexico ... | reverse complement strand
GGCGTAAAGTCGCCGTAATAGAATAATTGAATGCCTAGAATTGTCAGTGTCAATATTATCGGCAGTATTGCCATAAAGAAACTGGGTTTTATTATATTATTTTCAGTCATTTTTTACTCCTGTTGAGTTATCAGGTAATGAGTAATAGTTCAAAAGATTTGAGCTATTGCTCACCACCCTGATAACACTAAAGGCTAGATGTAAACTCAGAATTAACAACTTGTATAAAGATGTAAACAGAATCATCTGCGGTGTTACATGCACTGTTGAATAATGGAAGTTTTTGATTAAAAGTGTTTGTGTATGCGGCTTGTAGCGGGAACGGGCAGCTAAAGTATTTTGATTTTTGTTGTATAAACTATCATTGAACTAGGGTGAAACTATGGATAAACATAATTTCAACCTAGTTCAATCTGTTCCTAATTTAAGGTTTGGCGTGTTTTTTTGAGGTTCAACTACAGTAAGTTGCAGCCTTAGCTAAACTCTGCTCCATAATAGGATCCAATTGTAAAAGCAGTTGTGAAACTTGCTTAATAGTGCCCTTTTTAGCATTCTGCTCAAGTTGACGTAATAGTTTACTGGCTTGTGAAAAGCCTAACATATCGCAGGCACCTGCGAGCTCATGGGCTTGGTGCTCCACCTCATAATGATCGTCACTCGCTAGGCTTTGTTTCAATGCGGGCCAAAGTTGCTGTTGAGTTTTACAAAAGCTTTTCATGAGTTTTGCTAATTTAGCCGGACCTAAAATTTGTAGATGCGTTTCGATCATTGACAGGTCAAGCAACGGCGAATCACTTTTGGTATCTATCTGCTGAATAACCTTAGATAGTTTGGGTTGTTGTGGATCGAGTGCACGTTCTATAGCCTCTATTAACAGTTGTTGCTTCACAGGTTTAGCGACAACATCTTGTAATCCAGCATTGAAATAGTCTTGAATATCGTCGGGGCGAACGCTCGCGGTCAAGGCTATTATCGGGGTTTTATAATTACAGCATTGGTCGTTTTCACGGATTTTAGCACTAATATCGAGTCCGCTTATCCCTGGTAAATGCATATCCATCAAAATGATATCAAAGGTCTCGCGATTGGCTGTTTCTATCGCATTATGACCATTATCAGCTAATATCACTTGGTGTTGTTCGAGTAAACCCAACACCACCTGTTGGTTAATTTCAACATCTTCCACTAATAAAATTTTCAGTGGTGGCAGTTCCGGTAATACTGCTTTAGCTTTAAAGTCAGCCGCTTTAGCTACTTTGAGTTTCACTTCAACCCAAAAAGTACTCCCTTGGCCTACGGTACTTTCTACACCGATCTGCCCTCCCATTTCCTGACTTAGTTGACGGCAGATAGAAAGTCCTAGGCCCGTTCCACCAAAGCGACGGGTGATCGACTCATCGGCCTGAGTGAAGCGTTCAAATATGTGTTGCTGTAATGCTGGTTCAATGCCAATGCCACTATCTTGAATTGAAAACCGCAGTCGATGTTGATGCTCACTTTGTTCAAGATGAGAAACACGGAGCAATATTTCACCATGATCGGTAAATTTGATCGCATTAGCCAACAGATTGGTTAAGATTTGGCGTAAGCTACCTGCTGCGTCATGATAAAAATCACCCGCTACTGGCGTATCAAGCTTCAAGTGCAAATGTTTTTCATCCGCCTTAGGTTGCATCAAGCTAATAAGACTATGGAGTAACTCATCCAAAGAGAAAAAAGATTCAGAGCAGACATACCCCCCCTCTTCCAGTTGAGCGAATTGCAATACATGGTCAAAGGTTTCAAGCAACGCTTCCGTGGAATCATGCAATATCTTCACACGATGAGACTGCGGATCGCTAAGCTCATTGTTTTGCAGTAGTTGAATCATACCAAGCATACCATTCATCGGCGTACGAATTTCATGGCTCATGGTCGCTAAGAACTGTGATTTGGCTTTGTTAGCTTCTTCGGCGACTTCTTTCGCTTGTTGCAGACTCATGGTCCGACGTTCTACCATTTGTTGCAGCTGATCGCGATTATAGCGTAATGCCTGCTGCTCTTCTTCTCGTCGGTTTATATCATGACGAATCGCCAGTCGCATATCATTAAGCGCATTGGCTAATTGGTTCAATTCATCAGGAGAGTTTGGTTGTCGACGGCTTAACGTCAGGGGAGCTTCGAGTTCACCGTCACCGATAGCTTTACTGTAACCCGCCATACTTTCGAGATGCCGGGTGATTAGCCGTTGTATGATGAGCATAATCACTAACATGATCAGCACTACCAGCAAAGTCTGGTTTAGCAAAATATTAAAGCCCGTCTGCCATAACCTAGTATGTATGGTAGCCAGGTTAGTGGCAATAATGAGTGTACCTAGTTGGCGTCTATTACTTTGTTCATTTCTCCTATCCTTATTGCCAAGCCGCTTGTTAGGAATGCTGAGTTCAAAGCTTGATTTCATCACCTTGTCCTCAACAACTTGCTCAGGCAAACGGATAAGTGTTTTATTGGTATGATCTTTAAGTTCAAGGCTAGCGATATCTGGCAGCGCTTTAATACCTTTGAGTTGTAGTTCAAGCTGAGCCTGATCAAAATCCCACATACTACGAGCCAAACTGGCGATATAACTAGTACTAATTAATTGGATCTGCTGGTCGATATTGCGCATTTCTCGGCGGTAATCCAAGGTAATCTGTACTGCGGTCGATAACATAATAAACACAAAGCTATAGAGCGTGGTATAAACCATCATCCGATAACTTAATGGATGATCTTTAGGGTAGCGGATCAAACGGCGTAAGCCGAGTATATTAGGGAAATTCACGGGTTGTTCGCTTCAGTTGAAGACTCTAGATAAATCTTACTATATTCGGTTACTAACTGCTGTATTTTACCATTTTTATGCAACTCACTTAGGCGTTGATTAATATATGGCAGATGCTGACTAAGCTCACTGTGAGAGCCTAGTGCCAGATAATAGTATTCGGTTTCTAAACTAAATGGCGCTGCTATAATTTGTTTACTATATCCAAACTTTTGCGTTTGTAACTTGCCACTAACAATGCCTAATGGCATAAAATCAATTCTTCCGAGAGCCAATTTGTCTAAGTTTTGTTTTCCTTTAGAGACATATTCGATTTGATTATTTTTTTCTATAAATTTATCTAAACTATCACCGAAACTATCACCAAATAGTAAGCCCACGGTTTTTCCTTTTAAATCATTGAGTGAATGATAAATTTTACTATTATTCGGGTTGACGTAAATACCGATGGGATCATCAACAATATGTTGTTCACTAAAGTCAAAATCAGGCTCACGGCTGGCTATCCGATAGGCAGCAACCACTATATCTGCATGCCCTGTTTTAACTTCCGATAAACAGCGTTTCCAATTACCTATAGTATCTAACCTAACTTGGTAACCAAGTTCGCCGAAAATTAGTTTAACTACCGCAGGGGCAACACCAATTAATTGTTGTTGGTGTACCCAAGAAACTGGTGGATAATAAGGATGACCACATGCAATGAGCTCTCTTGCTTGACCTTTGGACGAATGAACTACCATCATTAAGCCCATTATTATTAACAAACAATGAGCTAACCAGGATGGTTTCATACGACATCAACAAGTTTTGGTGTGAATAAATAACCTGCGCCATGCACAGTCAAGATTAAGCGTGGATTGGTAGAGTCATCACCAAGCTTACGACGCAATCGACCGATTAATACATCAACGGTGCGATCCGTTGGTACCCATTCTCGGTTACGGATCTGATCAAGGATTTGGTCTCTGCTCATAATTTGGCCAACATGGTCCATCAGACATTTCAGTAATTGAAATTCACCCTCGGTTAATTGCACTGTTGTTTGTTCTTCATCGATAAGTTGACGTCTAACTGGGTTCAGTTTCCAACGATCAAATGCCTTCAAAATATAGTCATCATTATTCGATGACTTCACTTGTTGACATAATCTGACTCGGCGAATAAGATTTTTCGCCCTAGCCAAGATTTCACGAGGATTAAAAGGTTTGGTTACATATTCATCTGCGCCACATTCGAGTCCGATCAGACGGTCAACTTCGTCCTGACTCCCTGTGACTAAAATAATGCCAACCTCGTTATTTACGCGTAGCTCTCTGGTTAAAGTCAGGCCATCTTTACCAGGCATTCGAATATCAAGTAAAATGAGATCTACTGTGCCAAGTACCAATAACTCTTCAGCCTCTTCAGCAGTAGTTGCACATAAAACGTCATAACCTTCATTTTCAAAATAACTACTCAAAACCTGACGAGTCAACTCATCATCATCAACTATTAAAATCTTAGTGTCAGATAGCATTGTTAGTGTCCCCTAATTATTCTTCTTCTTATTATTTTAGCTAAGTCTATCGATATATTTCATCCCGTCAAGTCACAAAGGCGGCTTGTAAATGCGTTAGCATACCTCGTTTACAACTTTGCACATGTTATTTATCGTGGGTTTACATCGTACCGTTAGTGTTTTGCTTGCTGGTGTATAAACCATCAAGCAAAACAGGAAGATTGGCGATTAAATTTCCATTTAGTCAACCCTCACCTTCTTGAATAATTATAACAACTCAACAATAAGTACAAGGGAATAGCATGAAACACACGAGATTAAAGTCAGTATTACTTCCTTTAGCGTTAGCGTTACCTGTTTTCGCCGCACAAGCTGCTGATGACGTAACTGAAGCTGAATTACAACGTCAGTTCAATGAAATTAAAACACGGTTAGCACAGTTAGAACAAGGCAAAGTAGCTACAGCAGAGCAAGAATCGAATACTGATATGAGCTTCTATGGTACGTTGCGACCTACTTTTGGCGTAACTAGCACCGATGACAACGATAGCTGGGATGTAGGCGACGCACTTTCACGTATAGGCTTTACTGCTGAGCATAAATTAAGTAATGGCATGACTGGCTTTGCCAGAGGTGAATTTAAAATCCAAATCCAAGGTGATGCTCATTTTGGTGACGCCCGCAAAGCTTATGTTGGTATAAAAGGTGACTTTGGACGAGTTGCTATTGGTAAACAAGACACTACTAGTTATGCAGTAATGGGAGTGGTTGATATATTTAACCGTACTAATACACCCTTAGCTTATGATGATGTCGGTGTATTCCGTAAGCAGGAATTAGTTTCTTATCGTAAATCTTTTGGTAACTTGCAAGTACGAGGTGAAGCACAATTCTCTGGTGAAAACGATGATCTAGATGGCAGCGAACTATTCAATGCTGGTGCAATTTATACAGGCAGTGATTATACGCTTGGTTTTGCTTATCTAACCAGAGACTTTACAGGTGCCGATGAAAATAGCATTGCTGTAACAGCGTCTAAAAGTATTGGCGATTGGTATTTTGCCGCCGCTTATGGTGGTTTTTCACGCGATGTAGTTGATGGCGATATTACGACAATTGATGTCGTAGCGACCTATGCAATCAATAGCCAATATAAGATATTGTTTGGTGCATCACAATTTGATGATGAGCAAGCTGAAGCCAGTTCGAAAGATGTTGCACGCTTTAATACAACGCTTGAATGGCAAGGCAGCAAAGATTTCCGCTTATTTATTGAATACCAGCATAACGAATATGACAATGACGACGTTAATCTAGCCGTTAGCGATAGCGACCAGCTAACCGTTGGTATGCGTTACAACTTCGATGTTAAGTTTTAATCATATATAACCATTATCAACCAAAGTGCAAGACTTCAGTGGCAATTGAAATTGCTCAAGCACTCTGAAACATGCATCTTGAATGATAACGGGTTATAGGTGATGCGGTGAATAAATATTTTTGCTCTACAACATCATCATATTAGTAATTGCGCGGCACTAAACTCAACTAGGTGTCGCGTGGTTCAAACTTAAATCAAGGTTGCAAGGGAGTTTTATGATTAGTGCTTTTGACATGGTTAGTATAGGAATTGATCCATCCAGCTCCCACACCGTTGGCCCAATGAGAGCAGCGTTTCGTTTTAGCAAATTGCTGCAGCAAAAACAGGTATTAGACCGTGTAAGTCACGTGAAAACTGAAATATTTGGTTCTCTGGCACAAACTGACATTAGTCATGGTAGCTGCAAGGCAGTGCTCTTGGGATTGGCTGGTTTCGAACCGGAAACAATTGATCCTGAAATTATAGATTCATTCCTATTGCAGGTTGAAACTACCCAGCGTTTATCATTACTCGGTGTACATGACAGTAGTTTTCCAAGAAAAAATGCCATTACCTTTCATGGGCCTCAAACGTTACCTGACCATGCGAATGCGATGGAGTTGAGAGCCTATAACGGTGAGGAATTATTACTTAGCCAAATTTACTATTCGGTTGGCGGTGGTTTTATTGTTAATAAAAGAAAATGGAATCGTTAAACACCTCATAGAACGACAGTTACCTATTCCTGATCAGAGCACTCGAGGAACTATGAACACAGAAACCTCATGTACTCGGCAGTCAGAATGACACCAACAAATAACTTTACAACTACAGAGATTTAAAATATGAAACGTCTACTATCAACAGTTTTTACCCTTTCACTTGCTTTTTCAGGTGTGACTTATGCTGAAAAAATAACGGCCATAGGTGATGATTGGGCACCGTTCCTCTCCCCAGACCTTCAAGGCCAAGGTATTGCATTACAAATAGTACGGGCTGCATTTAAAGAACAAGGACATGAAGTAGAAATGACATTCGCCCCGTGGACAAGGTCTATAAATGCTGTTAAAGAAGGAAGTGTTGATATTCTGGTTGGTACTTGGTGGACTAAAAAGCGAAGCACTTTCTTGAATTACAGCGATGATTACCTAGTCAATAATATAAAATTTATAAAACGCACTGGGGATTCATTCGAGTTCGATGGCTTAGATAGCTTGCATGGAAAAACCGTCGGAATAATTCGTGATTACGGTTACGGTGATGAATTTAGGCGAGCGACTAATTTCAAGAAACCTGAAACCAGCAAACTTATTTATAACCTTAAAAAGTTGTCTCACAATCGTTTAGACCTAGCCTTAGGTGATGAAATAGTAGCGCGTGCACTGATAAAAAATGAAGCACCCAAGCTCAAAGATAAAATTTCATTTTCAACTAATTCACTATCGAGTAATACATTACATATTACTAGTGGCTTAAAAAACTCTAAAAATAAAAATATTATTGCTGATTTTAATAAAGGATTGGAGAAAATAAAGAAAAATGGTGTTTATGATTCTATTTTGAAAACACATGGTCTACTGTAACGATCTGATCAAATAATAATTAATTAGCACTAGGAATAAATCAGTGAGCATAGAAAGCAACTATCGAGAAATCATTTCAACAATTGGTGAGGACATTAACAGAGATGGCCTATTAGATACCCCTAAACGTGCAGCAAAAGCAATGGAGTTTTTAACGCAAGGGTATCAACAAAACATTGATGATGTCGTCAATGGGGCTTTATTTGAGTCTGATGCAGATGAAATGGTTGTGGTGAAAAATATCGAATTATACTCGATGTGTGAACATCATCTACTCCCATTCATCGGTAAATGTCATATAGCTTATATTCCAAGTGGTAAAGTTCTCGGCTTATCAAAATTTGCTCGAATCGTTGATATGTATGCAAGGCGATTGCAAATTCAAGAAAATTTAGCCAGAGAGATAGCACTAACTATACAAGATATAACGGGTTCTATTGGCGTAGGTGTCATTATTGAAGCACAACATTTATGTATGATGATGCGTGGTGTAGAGAAACAAAACTCATCAATGACCACATCAGTAATGTTGGGTGAAATGAGAGAGAATGCTTCGGCAAGACAAGAGATGTTGTCGTTAGTTAAGTCGTAGAGAATGCAGGAGCAATTCTCCTGAACAACCATTATTTCATCACAGCGCCTTGAATTGAAATTGCTCAAGCACTCTGAAATCTGCATCTTGAATGATAACGGGTATATACCCGTTATCATTCAGCTAAACTTTTTATTTTTGTACTTGTAGTAAGTCATAAGAAGAGAGGCACTGGGTGATGTATTTATATTCAAACTGCTCTCTCGTCATCGGTTTTCCGTACAAGTAACCTTGACCATAATGACAACCAAGCTCAGTGATGAGGTTATGTTGTGCCCGAGTTTCAATACCTTCTGCAACTATCGTTAAGTTAAGCTCTTTGGCTATGGTTACTATGCCCTTACAAAGCCCGTAACTTCGCTTGTCACTTGTTAATTTTTCGATGAATGAGCGATCAATTTTGAGAGTATCTAAATTTAGCTGTTGTAAATATGACAGAGATGAATAACCAACGCCAAAGTCGTCAATGGCAATACGAATACCTTTACTGCGAATATCATTGAGTACCGCCCCCACCTTATGATGATCGTGAACTAACGAGTGTTCTGTTATTTCAAAGGCAATCGCGTTAGCTGGTAGCGCAATTGTTTCAAATGCATCGAGCCATTTTTGCAGCAAGCTATTTTTCGATTTAAATTGAGAAGGCGAAATGTTAATGCTTACTTCCATGCGTGCTAACGTTAACTGCTGCCATTTCAATCTATCTGTTAATACTTGGTTTGCAACCCAATAGCCTAGTTCATCCATAAAGCCTTCTTCTTCAATCGTATCGAGAAAATCATCAGGTAATATTAATCCTTTCGTTGGGTGTCGCCAACGAATAAGTGCTTCGGCTTTATCAACTTCATTATTTTTCAAATTGAGTATCGGTTGATAATAAATAGTAAACTCTTTATTTGTTAATGCCTTACGTAAGTCAGATATTTTTTCTTTTTTATTGATTAATTGCTGGGACATTTCTTGGTTGAAATAGTGAGATCTGTTTTTTCCTCTACGTTTAGATTCATACATAGCTTGGTCAGCATTTTTTATTAATGTATCTACATTGTGGCCATCGCGAGGATATAGCGTTACCCCGATACTAGCAGAAGCGAAAACATTTTCATTTTTTAAATGAAAGGCGCTCTCAAGCGACGAAAGTATATGGCTAATTATTTGGTCTATTTTTGTTTCATTAGTCAAAGCATTTAATACAACAGTAAATTCATCACCGCCTAAGCGAGCAACAAAATCATCCGCTCTAACACAACTAACAATACGTTGACTCACGTGCTGTAATAATATATCTCCGTAGTCATGTCCTAGCGAATCATTAACCTGCTTAAAGCCATCTAAATCAATGAATAAAAGGCAAAATTCTTTTCTTTTATCGACATTTTTATTGAGCAATGCATAAAGTGAACGACGATTAGGTAGACCAGAAAGTATATCTTCATACGCTTGATGGTGTAATCGCCTATTCGCTTCTTCCAGTGCTTTTGTTCTATCAATGACGGTTGATTCAAGGGCATGCTCTCGGCTTTCAACGGTATCTAACATGGCATTAAAGCAATTAGTTAAATCTCCAACTTCATCGGCCGAGTGATAAGGTGCTCTAATGGTATAGTCGTTATTTTGATTAACTTTTTTTGCAATGTTTATCAGCTGTGAAAGTGGGCCTGTAATTAACCTACTTAAAATAATGGACAAAATTAAGCTGATGAAAAGTGTGCCAATAAGTAGCTGTGCAACAAGTTTTCTATAAAATGACATTTTGTTATCAATGACTGATCTGTCAGCATAGAATATTAATGTTCCCTGAATTTCCCCCCCGATAACTAATGGGGTTTCTACTTTATATTCATCTTGTAGGTGCTTAATATCAAGATTGTCTCTATGAAATTTTGTAATTAATTTACCTTGATTATTATAAATATAGGTGGCAAATACACCTTCAGTTTTTACCGTTGGTATGATTAATTCATTAATAGTATCGATATCATTAAATACTATCGCAGCAGTTAAGCTGGGCGAAATTATAGATGACATTAATACTAATTTATCTTGTTGATACTTCTCAGCATCAATAGATTCGTAGTAAATTAATACACCGGCGGTCACTGAGGCCGATAGAACGGCAATAAACATCAAAATTAATAAAAATTTATTTCGAACAGTATGTGAGTTAAATAATGTGATCATGAGTTATTCCTCATTTTCACTTTGCCTAAACGAATGACCTTCGAGCTGACTTTAATACCCTTAGCTTGTAATTGCTCAGGGGCTATTTCAAAGCGAATTTTCCCGCCAATACGAATGAAGTTAATATGACCGCCTAAGTCTATAAAGTGAGGAATGTCACCAATTAACATTGCGTTTCTTGGATTGTTATTGTGAGATGCTTGGTATTGTGAGTACGATTGTTGGTTATCAAAAAAGATGATGTGACACGGTTCACTATCGGGCAGTAACGACTGAATGTATTGTACTTTTACATCACGTTGTCTAATTTTTTTGTGTGCTAATGTTTTTTCTGCTACCTCGACAAAAGGCTGAGATGAACTACAAATAACATAATGGGAAATATCGGTTAACACTGAATCGGAATTTTGGCTATATAAAGCAAAATAGTACATCAAACCGGCTTTTAGCGCATACTCCCGCTGGGACGTTTGGGCATTAGTATGAAATGATGCACAAACAGTAAATAAAATAATAAGAACGACGCGGTATGTCATTAATTGTGCCTTATTAAAAATCAACCATCATCCCTAGGGTAAAACTGCGGTCTATATATGTTGCTACATCAAAAGTATCATTGCTACGAGCATATTCTAGATGGTGTTGCTCTAATAAGTTATTCCCGGTCAGTGAAACTGTTATATGACGGTCGTATTGCCAGTTCCAACTCATATCAACCGCAATAAAATCCTCTGTTCTATAAATGCTTCCGTCTTCCCAACGGCTTTGAAACATTACATTATGCGTTTCATTAATCTTTTTATTTAACGCAAAAAACGCTTGTTTAATATGGCCATTGAACTCTAGCAAGTCATTGTTTACACGGTATTGTTCTTGCGTTGCATAGTTAAAGCCGAAAGTCATGTTTGCCGATGCATTGACTTGCCAATTAAGAATAAGATCTGCGCCATAGGTTCTTTGTTTACTATCAGAATTAAAATTAAAATTTACGGTTTGGTTTTGAATATATTGAGAAAAACCATTTAAGTCACCCATTTGTAACAATGTGATTATTGATGGAACAAGTAAAGGATCTACGGTAGGTGAAATGGAAAGCGTATTTTTTGCTTCAGAGTAAAAGAGTGATATATCTGCATTCCATGTATTTTGTTGTAACCGGTAACCAACTTCAGTAGCGTCTATTCTTTCTGATTTTAGTTGGTTGCTACCACGCAAAAATGTTTTTATACGTGTATTGTCAACAAGATCATTCCCCGTTTCAAAAATTGATTTAATTTCAAAACCATTAACTTGTGTATTGTAATCGTATTCAATTAACGAGGGCGTACGGATACCTTGAGAGAAAGAAGCCCATAAAAATTGTGAGTTATCGGCACGCCAAGCAAAACGTATCGACGGCTGATGTTCCCAACCCGTTAAATTATTATGCTCAGACTTGTCACCTATGATGAGATCTAATTCGTTTTCAATGAGTGCAAAACTTACTTGAGCAAAACCACCGTATTTTTTAATATTATCGGTATCATTTTCGCTACTTAAGTACTCACTGCCGACAAAAGGAGTTGTGTTGTAATGGTAGTTTGCACCAATGTCTAGTTGAGCCAAACCCAACAGCATATTTATTTGGTAATCAATATCGTAATTTTGGAATTTTTCCATGTAGTGGGGTTGCTCACCCATTTGCTTAGCGTATGAGGTTTGTAACGTTTGGTTAGCACTATCGGAAAGTCGATTTTCCAAACGTAACATTAATAAAGTGTGTTTTCGGTTATGTGGTTGAATGACTTCGGAACCAGTAAATGTTGTAGGATGGGGTAATTCCAATGTTTGACCCATTTTTACTTCGGTATAATCGCCTTGAACGAGTAGAGAAGTGTCGCTATTAAAGGCGACATCAAATCGCGCACCAAAAGAATCTTTTTCACCCTCATCTTGAGGCGTCCATTGACGGCTGATATCAGATTTATCATTAGCCTGGCTATTAATATAAAACCGATAGCTGCTATTTTCAGCAATATTTAAATCGCCACCAACTCTGATACTCATTTCGTAATCGAGTGTTGTGCCGGTTTTAAGTGATATTTTGGTTGAACGAGTATCGTTAGATAGTTTCGTGATAATATTTACTACGCCGTTGGTCGCATTACTTCCCCATAAGAGGCCACCTTGGCCTTTTATCACTTCAATTCGCTCGATGTCATAAATGGGTATATTTAACGCTTCCCAGTACACCCCAGCAAACGAAGGGTTATAGATGCTCTGTCCATCAATCATAACAAGTAATTTTGAGGTATATCGTCCAGCAGAGTTTCTAATGCCTATTGCCCATTTGTTGTTATCAATTTTTCTAACTTGCATGCCTGGTGCTAAGGTTAATGCTTGTGCAACTGAGGTAACGCCAGCATTGAGCATTTGAGTATTAGAAATAACATAAACAGAAGCAGGCGTTGTTGAGGCTTTGTTGGTCCTCTTCATTACTGAGGTTATTTGTACGTCAGTGGCTAAAAGGGATTCAAAGTCTAAATCTTCAATTTCATCATGATCAGCAAAAGATAAATGAGAAATAAAAAGTAAGCTCAATAGAAACTTTTTTTCCATGACTACAGCTCCGAATATATACAAATAAAAAAAATTGGTTAGAGAATAAAATAATAATTGCACTAAGTCTTTGATCTGTTCCTCAAATGGCGAACAATCACCGTTTGATGTATGCCGCCAGCTCATTTAACTTTAGTTATGAGCTTCGCTTAGTATCTTTCAACTATATGTGCGTAATAATAAATTCTAAGCTCATAATAATCCAACTATTTATCAATCAATGTTGTTCTAACCTCCGATAATAGTTTATCAGCCTTCAGTAAAGTGAGTATATTCATTGATAACAGACTAGCCGCTATGAACACTAGAATTAATTTACCAGCACTTATACAATGTTCTGCAGTACCGTGGAAAAATTATGCCACTGGTTTTAGGGGGTATCTACCTGCAAAAGTGATTGGCGGGCGATAGTAAATATATTAAAGTGACGATTAAAACAAAAGACTAAAGCAAAATGAATCAAACTAAAAGTAATACCTATTCCATTGCTCAATTAGGTCATGCGATATTAAGGCAAAGAGCGGCTGAGGTTGAAAATATACTTGCCGACGAATGCCAACAATTAATTAATCAAATGATGTTGGCCGTATCAGAAGCTGGTGGTGTAGGTATTGCTGCGCCACAAATACATCACAGTGTGCGCATTTTTATTATGTGCTCTAAACCCAATGCACGTTATCCCGACGCGCCATTAATGCCACCAACAGCGATCATTAACCCTGAAATATTGCATTATTCTAGTGATAGAATAAAAGGCTGGGAAGGTTGTTTAAGTGTGCCTAGTATGCGCGGTTTAGTGCCAAGGCACAGTCAGATCTCGGTACGTTATTTTGACCAACAAGGTAATGAGCAGCAAAAAGAATTAACGGGGTTTATTGCCCGTATTTTCCAACATGAATTTGACCATTTGAACGGGTTAACTTTTATTGACCAATTAGAATCGACGAAAGATTTAATAAGCGAAGTTGAATGGTATCAACAGTTCGCTAATATACAGAGCTAATGATAAGTTTAGACATTTCCTTCCAACAAGAACATTGAACTAACGTCGGTAAAGTTCAAGTTCCTGATCGGTGTTAAATATAAAGGGCGCGATTGTTGGCAATATAAACCTCCCCCTCTAGCGCTGCAGCAATAAATGTAGCTCAATGTGTCAGGACAGTAGTAAGTTCCTAGTTTCCTGAACATTCTAATACCACACGTTGCTGATCACTCTTAACTTTTTATACGCTCAACATTCGCTTTTTCAATCTTGCTAGATCAATCGCATTTGACCGAACTGTAAGCTTAATATGACTATTTTCATACTCTTCCTTAGTTACACTCATTCTCGATCGAATTTCACCTATGATACCGTTAGCGGTATAAGGAACAATAATCTCCTCTTCAATCATCTCGTTCTGCGCAACACCAACGATATATTTGTGTAATTTACTCACATCAGCAGGATTACGAGCGGATGTCATCATGGCTTCAGGAAACTCTTCCATCAGTGCTTGTTGTTGCTCAATACTCAGTTGGTCTGATTTATTAAGTACCAGTAATTTTTTACTGTCTTCAACACCGACTTCTTCCAGTACTCCGTGCACTACATCAAGCTGAGAGCGAAATGAAGGATCGGAAGCGTCAACCACATATAGCAATAATGATGCATCATGTGCTTCTGCTAAGGTTGAGTGAAATGAAGCGACTAAATCATGCGGTAATTTTTTAATAAAACCTACCGTATCAGACACTAAAATTCGTGGTTGGGTGATTGGAAACAAGGCACGTACCGTGGTATCAAGCGTGGCAAAAAGTTTGTTTTCACCTTCAACATCACTACCGGTAATTGCTCGCATCATTGATGACTTACCCGCATTGGTATAACCAACCAAAGCAACACAAAAAAGCTCAGAACGTTGTGTACGTCTGCCTTTCATTTCATGTTGAACGCTCACCAATTCTCGCTTGAGTTCTGCTAATTGGTCGCGCACTTTACGGCGGTTTAGCTCGAGCGTAGTTTCGCCTGCGCCTTTACCCATTTGACGCTCTTTATCACCGCATGATGTCTCACGAAGTCGTGGCGCTACATAATTAAGTCGAGCAATTTCAACTTGTAATTTCGCTGTTTTAGTACGGGCATGGCGACTAAATATTTCAATAATAATGCCAGTACGGTCAAACACCTCTACGCCTAATTGATTCTCGACATTACGTAGCTGAGATGGGCTTAAATCACAATCAAATACCACCACATCAGCACAAGCAAATGGAAGGTTGTCTGATGGGATATCCGAAGAGTTAACTATAAATTCAATGTCATCAGTTTGCTCGTCAACTGAGAGGTCTTCAACTTCTTCAATGTCTTCAACCTCACCTTGGTTACCCGTGAGATGCGCTATTTCTGCTAATTTCCCTAAACCCAGTACATTAACTTTTTTTGTCGAACTCTGCTTTTGCGATTGGGTGCCGACCACTTTAAAACCTAGTGTAGTCACTAAACGCGCAAGCTCTGCAAGTGATTCTGTTGCCTCATCACCTTTAAACTCAGGTGTACAAATAGAAATAAGTAAAGCGTTAGTCAGTGATGATTTTGCTGTTAGTTGCATAATTTTTTATGTTAGTGCACCTAATATCCAATGGGTATAAGTGCAAACCTAGTTTTTATCTAAAGTA
>JQIA01000972.1_pt1 | contig 15279 bp, 10 predicted proteins | sample 811431 | NCBI WGS metagenome assembly JQIA01 (sample SAMN02998118, study PRJNA258478) | marine sediment metagenome | biome: marine; feature: seafloor; material: sediment; isolation source: oil-polluted sediment collected from 3 locations (0.5 km, 0.7 km and 0.9 km)... | place: USA: Gulf of Mexico ... | reverse complement strand
GTCTGCAAAAAATTAAGGGCTGCTCTTTCTCCCGTTAACAAGCCACGAGCAGGTCCTTCAAGAGAAAAAAGAGTGGTATTTGCTTGCACCTGTTCCCCTTCTTTTACGTGCCAACTGACTGTAATTCGTTCATCAACTTGTCTGAATACTTCATTAACCCATTTAGAACCACATATCACACTATCTTCTCGTGTTATGACATGTGCTTTCGCATAGGTGTTTTCAGGAATTAACTGAGCAGTGATGTCTCCACTACCAATATCTTCTGCTAATGCATCAGTCACATTTTTTAGAATTACAGCATCTAAATCGTTGGTCATAAGGCGTTGTCTGGCTTCTTTTTAATAGTTTAAGTCTGCGTTCTGCAGATCCGAATATTATAAAGAGTTCTCAAATCAATGCTAACTATTATTTAAAAATGGGGGAAGCAATCTATTATTTATCCAAGAGAGAAAAACAACAAAAAAATGACGCTTAAAGTGATGAGTAATGTGAGCGCTGTCTCGAAGTGACACTTCGTGACATTTAGTGACACAGAAAGTCTATAAAAGATTGAAAATAGATGAAAAAATGGTTTACAGATTAAAATTCGATATCAAAAACCAAGTTACTTGTTTATTGGTGAAGTGCTTATGACAAATATAAATAATGTAGTTAATTTAAACACCACGCGATCCTGCTCCAGCTCACAAACAGCGCCGGTCTCTGGCACCTTGCCTGCGCCATTAGTAAACGTGAGAGACAAAACAATAGAGCAACTTAAAGGGCTTCTGCGTAAGTTATTTGATAATGCCGATGATGCACTATTTGAATTAGCTGATAATGCGGCGTCAAATGGAGAGCAAGCTAAATACTTTGATGCTATGCGTGAGCTAAGGCTACAACGTAAGCAAATTGCCTTGTTGATGCTGCAGTCTGCTGTTAGGTCTTTTAATCAGGCAGGAAGCTTTAAACTTAGTGCCACGCATAACACAGAAGTGCCTACTAGTCTGGATTCTCTTAGCTTGGTTAAAAATGATGAGTTAGAAGAGCGTGTAGCTATTGATAGTATGGTGAGTAAAGCTCGAAGTGCTTGCGGGCAGGAATTGGACCATTATGAAATTCGCGTGTTATCTCTCTTTCCCAATATAAGTATTGATCAGTCTCATACGCCCGGTAGCCCTGAAACATTTATTCATGGTTTTGTTGACGGCTGTAAAGATCTGCAGGTTGATATTGCAGCAAAGCTGGTCGTTTTTAAGCTATTCGATAAATATGTCCTGAGTGGTATCGATAAAATTTATAAGGAAGCGAACCTTGCACTCGTTTCTGATGGTGTGATGCCCGATCTGAAACAAATTAGACAATCCGTTAGAAAAACGCCTCAGCAGCCTGAACCTCAAGGCAGCTCCACTATTGACGGTGTCACAGGGGAAGTTTTTGAAGGGGTAGGAGGAGCATCAGGCCAAGAAATTAGTGAAGAAGATAGTGGGTTATTTGAAAGTTTACGAGATATGCTTAATGCTAATAGAAGGGGGTATTCAAATGCTGAGCCTTCTACAAGTGTTTCTAATAATAGGAGTTCATCGATTTCAATGGGTATTACTGAAGTAAGTCGCGAGCAAGTTATTTCAGTATTGTCTGGTGTACAGCATAGCCTTCTTGCGCCTCAGGGAGGTAGTAGTGATCTTGATGTGATGAATTTTAGAGCACTCCTTATTGATAAAATGAGCGCTACAGGTATTGAAGATCCGCAATTAAAGCGGGTTGATGATGATGTTATTAACCTTGTATCGATGCTGTTTGAGTTTATTTTAGATGATAGGCAGCTTCAGCCAACCATGAAAGCGTTAATTGCCCGAATGCAAATACCGATGCTAAAAGTGGCGATGCTGGATCGCTCATTTTTTGATAAAGATGGGCATCCTGCTCGAAAATTATTAAATGAAATTGCCACCGCCGCCATAGGTTGGAATGAAAAGCCAGAAGGTAAAAGAGATCCGTTAAAAGAAAAAATTGAATACATTGTTCAGGGCTTACTTGATGATTTTGAAAGTGACTTTAATATATTTAATGCCTTATTAAGTGAGTTTAAACGCTTTGTTGATATAGAAAACCGTCGCGGCCAATTGGTTGAACAGCGTACTCGTGACGCTGAAGAGGGCATGGCTAGAAATGAAACATCTAAAGAGTATGTTCAATACTGTATTGCCCGTATAACTGGAAATCATGTTCTTCATGAGTCTGTCCAAGCCTTGTTAGACGGCTGGGGACAGTATATGTCACTAACCTATTTAAAGCATGGGGAGCAAAGCTCTGAATGGGAAATGGTTCAATCTGTTGCAGAAGATCTGGTTTGGAGTGTTTGTCCTGATCATCGAATACCTGATGCGAGAAGTAAATTACTTAAACTGATTCCCCGGTTATTAAAAAGTTTAAGGTCGGGGCTGTCAGAGGTTTCTTATGATTCATTTAAATCAAAAGAGCTGCTTAAATCTCTGGAAGGCTTGCATGTTAACTCACTTCAATTACTGGCTCCGAAGCGTGTCGTCGATAAGGTCGTAGCTGAAAAGACTGCCGTTGAACCTTCGGTTATTGATACGCCGGTTACTTCATTATCAGCGCTAAGTGATATGGACCTGGCCCTGGATGATGTCGATTCAATGCTGGATGCGATAACTGGGTCTCAGGAAGTTAGTGAGCCTGTATCGACTTCAGACCTTATTGCGGACGTGTCAGCGCCTGTAGATATTAATGAAGAAAACCAAAAAATGATTGACTCACTTCGGGTGGGGTCATGGCTTGAGTTTCATAACGAAGGTAAAACCGTACGATGTAAACTGGCCGCTATTATCCGAGTAACAGATAAGTATATATTTGTAGACCGGAGTGGTATTAAAATCGCGGAAAAGAACAAAAATGCATTATTGGAAATGGCTCAGGCCGAAGAAATTAATATTATAAATGACGGCTTGCTGTTTGATCGTGCACTAGAATCTGTTATTGGCAACTTGAGAGATAGCCAAAAAGATTAAACGTTAATAACATCAATTCAGATGCGTTCTTTAAGTTAACCCTGTGACTTAAGCTAAAGGCTATGTAATACTTTTATGTATTGATGGTCGGGGCAAATGTTAAAGGATTGATATGGTGGATAAAGATATTATTGATGGCTGGCTCCAGGGTGTTCGCTCGGTGGTTTCGCCAAATTTCAATCATCGACCTGATGACACCGCTATTAGTCTGCTTGTTATCCATAATATAAGTCTCCCTCCAGGGCAGTATGGTGGAGACCATATCGAACATTTTTTTACTAATCAGCTTGATTGCACCTTAGACCCTTTTTATAAAGAAATTGAAGGGGTTGAGGTATCATCACATCTGCTGATTAAGCGAACAGGGGAGGTTCTTCAATTTGTACCCTTCGTAAGCAGAGCGTGGCATGCCGGACGCTCAAGTTTTAATTCATGTGAAGAGTGTAACGATTTTTCTATTGGTATTGAATTAGAGGGTACGGATGATGACTCATACACAGAAGCACAATATCAATTGTTGGCAGTTATTACTCAGAGATTAATGGCTGAGTATCCTGGAATAACTAAAGATCGCATTGTAGGGCATAGTGATATTTCTCCCGGTAGAAAAACGGACCCAGGGAAGTCTTTTGATTGGAATGCCTACTTCGTGAAGTCTGGGCTTGAGAGGTCTGTGTTATGAACTTTTTGGCGCTACTGTTAAGTTATTTTCTCCAGCAAAAATTGGATCTTTCATTAAGCGGTAAATTTGATAATGCCGCTTTACAGTTGCTTCGTCCCCAACAGTTTTCTCTTATGGTGAAAACAAAAATCACTGCTTTAGTTCTGGTGTTGCTTATTAGCGGTGCTTATTTCTCATTGGTGTATGCCTTTTTTTTCTACATAGATCCGCTATTTGGGGGCGTACTAACGCTCGTTTGTAATGTGTTTTTACTCTTATTATTACTAGGTCAGACGGGGTTTAAAGAAGGTCTTGCGCATTATATGGTTTCATGGTCCCGTGGTGATTTTGAGGCTGCAACCTTTAAACAGCAAACCTTGTCGGGCATTAACTCTCGTGGCTTAAATAATCCGGTAAGTATGCAAAATGAAGTGTGTACTGCCATTTTATATCATAACTTTAATCGTTTTTTTATTATCATATTTTGGTTCGTTTTTGCCGGACCTGCAGCCGCTGTGGCCGTAAGGGTGATTGACATTGTTTCTCGGCACTCTTCTCGCCAACTTAAAACTTCAGCAATGTGGGTGAAAAAAATAGTAGAGTGGGTTCCTGCTCGTTTACTTGCCCTAAGCTTTGCACTGACGGGTGACTTTAAGGGGGCTATTGGTTATTGCTTAAAGGCATTTGTGGATATTCGTGCCGATACTACGACGGTACTTCGTAGAGCGGCTTCTGGGGCACTTGATAACTATGATATGAGTTTTGTAGTGGACTCTGGTATGCCTTTAGATAAATTGATCTCTACGGGGGAGCGCGGCGTTGCGGCTATACGTGATTTACTGAGTCGAAGTATGGCGCTTTGGTTAGGTTTTTTTGCGGTCGTTGCCATTTTTCTTGGTTGACCGCATTAATTTATTCGCCGTATTGTTTCAGGGTGGGTGTTAGCATATTAATAAACTCGGCAACATTGTTAGCCAGTGTTTCATGTGCTGCATAGCCTGGCCGCTCTAGTACCACTTTACCGCTTTCGTTGTCTATCGCTATTACTTGGTTGTCGCTTGTAGAACCAATAAAAATAGTGATGGGTAAACGGTTCTTTATTTTTGCAAATGCATGACCTAATAAATTTTCTTTAAGCATCTCTTCGTCTTGTTGGTTCCATATCTGAATAAGACTGACATCCCCTCTGGGATGCGTGGCTATAAGCCCATCAGACCAAAAACTATTATAGAAACAAACAATGTCCGGGTGGAATTTAAATTCGAGCGCGCTTTCAAGAGATGAGAATAGGTTGGTATAAGGCCGTGCAACAGGCTTCCACTTAACGTTTCCGTGTTCGTCGGGGCTTGTATTTTCTAACACACATTCGGAGCACCACTCTTCATCCCATTCTATAAGAGGGAGACGGTTATTAATTTTTTCTGACAAGCCTATAAATTGTTCAAAAAGGCTTTTAAGTGCCGTTAAGGTTGATTCATTAGAGGGTGACGGGATTTCCGTGGAGTGGTTTTTTATGGGCATAAAAGAGTGGCTCTCGTGATTAGTTCATAGTTTGCAAAGGAGTGGGACGGCTAAGCTTCAGGCCATAGCCAAGCGGCACCTCTTACTCCACTTGAATCACCGTGCAGTGCTTTGCAAATTTTAGTGTTGACCTTATCTGAAAATACATAGTTCTGCCACACCTTTTCTACCCCTTGATAAATAGCATCAATATTAGACATACCGCCTCCCAGAACAATAACTTCAGGGTCTAGAATATTGATGACTGTTGATAGTGAGCGGGCGAATCGGTTGATATATTTTTCAATGGCTTCATTGGCATAAGGGTCACTATTTATTCGTTTGGCAATTTCTATGGCTGTCTTTTTTTCTTTGCTTAGCGAAAGGTAATCGCGCTCAAACCCCGGACCGGATAAATAGCTCTCTATACAACCTTTTTTACCACAATAACAAGGAGGGATAGGGTGATCTGCCTGAGTTTGCCAGGGAAGTGGGTTATGCCCCCACTCACCACATATTGCATTAGGGCCGCTGATTAGTGATTGATTTATGGCAATACCTCCGCCAACACCTGTGCCAATGATTACCCCAAAGACTGAGGCAGCACTTGCTGCTGAGCCATCACTTGCTTCGGATAGGGTGAAGCAATCAGCATCATTCGCTATTCGTATGTGTCGTTTAAGTCGTACTTCAATATCACCTTTTAGGTCTTTACCTATTAAACACGTTGAATTGGCATTTTTAACATGGCCGTGGTCAGGAGATAGGGTGCCAGGAATGCCAATGCCTAAAGATCCTTTTTCTTGTAGGGTAGATTCTGCATTATGTACCAGAGAAATAATTGCATTGAGAGTAGATTCATAGGAACCTTGAGGGGTCGATACTCTTTTTCTGAGTAGCTCTGTGCCATTGCTTGCTAAGGCGATTAACTCTATTTTGGTACCACCAAGATCAATGCCTATTCGCATATTAAAACTCATTATTTATAGGTTAAGTTGAATACTTAAAAAACAATTAGTTACAAAATAATAGTAAAGAAGAGCTTAACTGTTAAGCGATACTGCCGATAATAACTGTAAATATTGTTTCTTTGGTAGTAGTTGGGCCTTTTGTGTTCAGCTATAAAATCTGCAATTTTTTAGAATTGAGCTAGAGTTACTATTAATATTAAATATTAAATAAAAAGCTAATAAGAACAAACTGATAAAGTGTTTATTCACTGTTGATCTTTGTTCATTGGAGATTGTGTGTGAAAAATCTGTTGTTGCCAGCAATGGCGTTGATGAACAGACTGACGTATGTCTATAAATTTACGCTCATCAGTATTCTTTGGTTGATCCCTATTGCTGGACTGACCTACCTGCTCGTGAGTCAGTTAAATACATCAATTAGTCAGGTAGCTAACGAAGTTGATGGCTTAAAAGCCTATCAATCGTCTTATCAGATTGCACAGGAAGCTATTAATTATCGCGACTATAGAACGGTAGCTAAAATCAGACCCGTTGAAGCCGTTGATTTAGAGTCTATGAAGAGTCGAAAAAAAATATCAAAACTTTTGTCTGAATTAGAAGATCAAAACTTTGATTTTGATGTTAACGGTGATCTTCGGAATCAGGTTTCAGAAATTATCAAAAGCTGGAAGCGGATAGTAACGGAAGATAGTTTTGCAAATAACTTTAATGATCAGTTTAAGTATTACAATGAGTTTGTGGAAAAAACGCTTAGTTTAGTGTCGATAAGTACACAATTGTCTGGCTTGTCTCAGGATTCGTCTAAAGAGATACAGTTATTATTAGACTTGTCAGTGAAGTCGATTAGCCAGACGCTTGATAGCTTAGGTAAGACTCGTAGTGTAGGCATTTATGCTTTGAATGAAGGTGCTGTAAACTATGTGACGGGTGATCTTCTCAATGAAATATTTGATCAATTGACGAGCATTAATACCTCATTGTTACCTGCATTAGAGGTGTCAATGAAATCAAGTGCTGTAGTAACTAGCAAATTAAGTTCTCATGCCGAAGCCCTTAAAGGAAGTATTCTTACTATTCAGGATAGTGTTGATATGGATATTATTACACCAATGCGTTTAGAAAAACCCTGGGCCGAGTTTGATAGTATTGTATCGATTGAAATGAATAAGTTTAGAGGCTTTAATGACCGAATTCTAGCTTATGTGGGAAATACATTAAAAGCACGTCTGGATGAAGAAACTCAAGCAAGAATGACCTTGTTTATCGTGTTGAGTTTGCTTCTTCTTGTGATTGTTTATCTTTATATGGGCTTCTCTGTGTCAGTTAGAACCACTATTTCCGGTTTTTCTCGTGCGGCCCGCAAAGTGGCTGATGGTGATCTTACCGTTCGTCTTGATAAGTACACCTATGATGAAATGGGTGAGCTGACAAATGAATTTAATAATATGACTGAAAAAATGCATCAGCTAATTCAGGTAGTGAGTGGAACTACTACTGATGTTGACCATCAGGCCAGTCGTGTAAATGATACTGCTGTATCTAATAGTACGGCAGTTACAAAGCAAATGGATGAGACCGCTCAAATATCTGAAGCAATGCACCAATTGGTTGAAACGGTTCAAGAGGTTGCATCTTCTTCTCAGAGTGTATCTGATGCAGCCAAAGCGGCTGATGATGAAGCAAATAACGGTAAACTGGTTGTTGATGAAACACTACAAGCGATCGATCATTTATCAACTGAAATTAAATACTCAGTTGATACGATTAATCGGGTGAGTAAAGACAGCGAAGATATAAGTAATGTAATGGTTGAAATTAGAGCGATTGCAGAGCAAACCAACTTGTTGGCTCTTAACGCAGCTATTGAGGCTGCTCGGGCAGGTGAGCAGGGTAGAGGGTTTGCTGTTGTTGCCGATGAAGTACGAACGTTATCTCAGCGTACGCAGAAATCGACAGAAGAAATTGAGTCAATGATTGAGCGCTTGCAAAAAGGCGTTAAAGAGGCGGTGCACTCAATGCAAAGTAGCCAGTCTACTGCAGAGGTGACGGTAGATCAGTCGCGTAAAGTGTCTGATGCGCTTGTGAATATCGTTGAGAGCATAACGTCAATTGTGGATCAGAGTCATCAGATTGCTAGCGCGGCAGAAGAGCAGAGCGCCGTTGCCACTACGATTGATAATAATGTAACGCTTATATCTGATTTAGGCAAAGAAACTGCTGAGAATGCGGATGATACATTAGGGGCTAGTAAAGAGTTGTCTTCTTTAACTAACTCACTGCAAGGTTTGATTGATACGTTTAAAACCTAAACATTATCGCTGGTTAAATATTAATTTTTGATCAGTGATTTCTGCCTAACTTTTTCTAGTAACTCAAGGTTGACAGGGAATGATACATCATTCTCTTTAGCTACAAGCTCAATATACCCATTAATAAACTCAATCTCAGTTTGTTTTTCCATTCGAACATCCTGAAGCATGGATGAAATATTACTAGCGGTTTTTTTTAGTACATCTTCAACTTTTGTTTGAATATCTTCTGCACTTAACGCTATCTTGTTGAGTTGCAATGTTGAGGAAAGTTCCTGGCAAAGGGGTGTTATGTTTGACCTGAAAAGCGCGTGATTCCTTATTTCTCCATTTTTACAGTTTAATAATGCAGTGAAGGGGTTGATAGCGCAGTTGATGGCCAGTTTTACCCATAGACGTTGCCATATGTTTTCTGTGCTAAAAATATCAAGTGTCGAGCTTGAAAGTAATGCTGCCAGATGATCTGTTTTAATTTTATTCTTAGACCTTTCTTTAGATATGTCGCCTATCCATGTTTCCCCTTTACCTGCATAAATAACCGTTTCTTTTGTGGGACGGTTTGCACCTTCCGTTGTGGATGCAGCGTAAATACTATGATGGGGGAATGCTTTAATTACCGTTTGCTGGCTGCCCATCCCGTTTTGAAATAGCACTATTTGGCTAGATGGACTTAGTCTATGTTTAAGCTGGCAGAGCGCTGAAAGTGTGTCATAACTTTTTGTGAAGACCAGTAAAATATCTATAGTGTTGTTTGTGCTTGTTGCTGATTCGCAAAGAAGGGAGGTTTTTGTTGTGTTATTTTGTTCGGAGAGATGGAAAGTATAAGTGTTGCTGGTGGGCTTATTTCTGAGTATTAATATTACTTCATTGCTCTTCGAGAGCTTCGCTGCCCATAGGCTGCCAAGAGCGCCTGCGCCCAAGATGTGGATGGTTGGTCTATTTGGCATAATATTACGCAATAAAGTATTAGGTATATTGCTGACTTGTATCGCGCCACTTTGGCGCGATACATACTAGAAAATGACTAAATAGATTTAATCTTCTCTAATTGCTCATGAAGTCGATCAAAGCTAGCCTGAGCATCGCTCAGTTTCGCCTTTTCTTTTTCAACGACATCAGCTGGGGCCTTGCTAGTAAATTTCTCGTTTGAAAGCTTACCTTGCAGGCGTTGTAGCTCTTTAGATATTTTATCAACTTCTTTACCTAAGCGAGTAATCTCAGCGTCTTTATCGATTAAGCCAGCCATGGGGACCAGTACTTCCAAATCACCCACTAATTGCGTAGCGGCTAATGGAGCTTCTTCGTCACCTAACCAATTAATTGTTTCGATCTTGGCTAGTGACTTAAGAAACGTCTCGTTCTGAGTTAAGCGACGCTGATCTTCTTCGTTGCCGTTTCTCAATATAAGTGGGATAGGTTTCGCAGGAGAAATGTTCATCTCGCCACGGATGTTTCTCACCCCAATAATAACACCCTTAAGCCATTCAATATCGCCTTCTGCTTCAGCATCAATACGGCTTTCATCGGCAGTAGGGTAAGCTTGCGTCATAATGCTATCGCCAGACTTGCCCGACAATGGAGCGACTCGTTGCCAGATTTCTTCAGTGATATAAGGCATTAATGGATGCGCAATACGAAGGATTGTTTCAAGCACCCTTACCAGTGTGCGGCGAGTCCCTAGTAATACTTCAGGGCTGGCATTGTCATCCCATAATACGGGTTTTGATAACTCCAGGTACCAATCACAATATTCATTCCATACAAACTCATAAATAGCTTGCGCTACATGGTCTAGTCGGAAATTCTCCATTGCTTTGGCAACTTCGAGTTCGGTCTGTTGCAGGCGAGAAACAATCCAGCGGTCGGCAAGGCTTAGTTCGTAGTTGCCTTCGTCATTTTGTCCGCAGTCATGTTCTTCTGTGTTCATCAACACATAACGTGCTGCGTTCCAGATTTTATTGCAGAAATTCCGGTAACCTTCAACGCGGCCCATATCAAACTTTATGTCACGGCCTGTTGATGCAAGAGAACAGAAAGTGAAGCGTAGGGCATCAGTACCGTAGGCTGAAATACCTTCAGGGAACTCATCTTTAGTTTGCTTGACAATCTTCTTCGCCATTTTAGGCTGCATCATGCCTGTGGTACGTTTTTCTACTAAGGTGTCGAGATCAATACCGTCGATAATATCTAATGGGTCAAGTACATTGCCCTTAGACTTAGACATTTTTGCGCCTTGAGAGTCTCTAACTAAGCCGTGAACATAAACGGTTTTAAACGGCACTTGCGGCTTACCGTTTTCATCTTTAATAAAGTGGGTTGTCATCATAATCATTCGGGCAACCCAAAAGAAAATGATATCGAAGCCTGTCACTAATACGTCAGTAGAATGGAAGGTTTTGAGGTCTTCAGTCTGCTCAGGCCAGCCCAGTGTTGAGAATGTCCAAAGTGCCGAGCTAAACCAAGTATCCAGCACGTCTTCATCCTGATGGATTTCTGCACTGGCATCTAGATTGTACTTGGTGCGTACTTCGTCTTCGTTGCGTCCAACATAAATGTTGCCGTTCTGGTCATACCATGCAGGGATTCTGTGCCCCCACCATAATTGACGAGAAATACACCAGTCTTGAATGTCTCGCATCCAGGAGAAATACATGTTTTCGTACTGCTTAGGCACGAATTTAATATCCCCATCTTCAACGGCTTTAATCGCATCTTTTGCTAAAGGCTCAGTTTTTACATACCACTGATCGGTTAGCCAGGGCTCAATAACCACGCCTGAACGATCACCACGAGGTGTTTTTAGTGTATGTGGTTCAATTTTTTCAAGAACGCCGAGTGAATCAAGTTCTTCGACGATTTTCTTACGGGCTTCAAAACGCTCAAGGCCTGCATAGGCTTCAGGGGCTTTTTCACCGTGCTGTGTTTCATAGTTATCGAAGGTGATAACAGTGAACTCAGACAGAATGTTTGCGTCACGGTCTAGTACGTTAATAAGCGCAAGGTTGTGGCGTTTGCCCATTTCGTAGTCATTGAAATCGTGGGCAGGGGTGATTTTTACACAACCGGTACCAAAATCACGATCAACGTAATCATCAGCAATAATTGGAATTAAACGGTTAGTAATGGGTAAACGAATGTTCTTACCAATTAAGTGGGAATACCGCTCATCTTTAGGATGTACTGCAACGGCTGTATCACCTAACATGGTTTCAGGGCGTGTGGTAGCCACAACTAACTGGCCAGACCCATCTTCAAGAGGATAGCGGAAATGCCACATTGAGCCGTTTTCTTCTTCTGATACAACTTCAAGATCAGAAATAGCGGTGTGCAGTTTAGGGTCCCAGTTAACCAGTCTTTTTCCACGGTAAATCAGGCCTTCATCATAAAGACGTACAAAAACTTCCTGAACCGCTTTTGAAAGACCAGGGTCCATAGTGAAGCGTTCACGACTCCAGTCTACCGATGAGCCAAGACGACGAATTTGCTTCGTGATGGTTCCACCGGACTTTTCTTTCCAGTCCCAGACTTTATCTAAAAACTTATCTCGGCCAAGATCATGCCGAGTAACGCCTTCGGCAGCCAATTGGCGCTCTACAACCATTTGGGTTGCGATACCTGCGTGGTCTGTACCTGGTTGCCAAAGCGTATTGCAGCCTTGCATACGGTGGTAACGAATGAGTGTATCCATCACCGTATTGTTGAAACCGTGTCCCATGTGAAGACTACCGGTTACATTGGGTGGTGGAATCATAATTGTGTATGACTCGCCTTTGCCGGAAGGTTTAAAGTGACCGGCTGCTTCCCAAGTGTTGTACCAGTGTTGTTCTATTTCGCCAGGCTGGTAAGTCTTTTCCATAATATCGTCTGCAAAGCTGTAGTTGAAAGAGATGAGTTGAAAATCAAATCATTATACATGCCTCCATTAGGTACGGATAGCATTTGAGGGGGCTCGCTGAATGAATTTTAATGGAAGTATTTGTACTTTTTTAGTTTTTTCGAAAATCGTGAATAATAGCCTCGATACCTTCGTTTTTTATTTCCCGGTAGTGAGTGCGTAATTCTTTTAATATTGTATCGTTTTGGATGACTATTTCTGCAATTCGCTTAAAGTTATTGTAAAAACGGGGGAGATTGCTTGCAAAATTAATTAGTAAATCGTTGTGATGTTCACATTGGGCCGAAAATCCAATGGTGACTGGCGCACTTGGTTTTTTTCTTGAGTCTTGGTCATTTGAATTGAGGTTGTGAGGTAAAAAACTTTCTATTTTATATGACCATAAATAGTCGTCTATCTCAGTGGCCTGCTGCAAATCATTAGTGTGAATGTAAATAGAATGACCAAGACCGGTCGCTTTTTCTATGAGACGGCAAAGAAACACAAGTCGTGCTTTATACTCACTCTTATTTAAAATATAAAAATCTGCTTTAGTCATAATTCTTTGTTTCGTGAGATGTTTTAAATCAAACCTTATCGCGCCACTTTGGCGCGATAAGGTTTCGTATTATTTAACTCACTTTATTCAAAATATACTGTGTGAGCAATGGTACAGGTCTGCCTGTAGCCCCTTTGTTTTTGCCAGATACCCAGGCAGTTCCTGCGATATCTAAGTGCGCCCACTTCATCTTTTTAGCAAAACGCGACAAGAAACAAGCCGCCGTAATCGTCCCGGCTGGTCTACCACCAATATTTTGCATATCGGCAAAATTGCTATCTAACTGAGGCTGGTATTCATCCCACAACGGCATTCTCCATGCTTTATCTTCTGCGCTAACGCCTGCATTCAGAAGTTCCTCTGCTAGCTCATCGTTATTTGCTAGCATGCCTGTAGCGTGGTGACCCAAGGCTATGATACATGCACCCGTTAATGTAGCGATATCAACAATCGATGCAGGCTTGAAGTTTTGCTCTGCATAGGTGATTGCGTCACACAAGACTAAACGGCCTTCCGCATCAGTATTGAGAATTTCAACGGTTTGCCCTGACATTGTTTTAACAATGTCGCCTGGCTTGGTCGCTTTTCCGTCAGGCATATTTTCAGCGGCGGCAATAACTGCAGTAACATTAATTTTAGGTTTTAGTTCTGATATGGCCGTCATGGTTCCGAATACACCGGCAGCGCCGCACATGTCATACTTCATTTCATCCATGGCTTCACCTGGCTTAAGGCTTATGCCTCCACTGTCGAAAGTAACGCCTTTGCCTACTAATACATGAGGTTTGTCTGACGATTTACCGCCTTTATATTCCATTATAATTAGACGGGCAGGCTCTTCGCTTCCGGCCGAAACAGAGAGTAATGAATGCATACCCAGTGAGTTCATTTCTTTTTCTTTGAGAATCGTTGTTGATATTGATTCATTATCATCCGCTAGCTGTTTAGCAACTTTGGCCAGGTAAGATGGGGTGCAAACGGCCCCAGGAAGATTGCCTAAGTCTTTGGCAATAGATACACCTTTTGATATAGCAACGCCTTCAGATATGGAGTTTTGTATTTCTGTCGTGATACCGCTGGTGCCGCAGTAAAACGAAATTTCTTTGAGTGTAGGGCTGTCTGCTTTTTTAGATTTAAATTCATCAAAGCAGTATAAAGAGTCATTGATCGATTCAATGGCAAAACGTGTAACCCATGCAGTATTTTTATTGCTTAGGTTAATGTTATCTAAAGAGATTATTAGCTTTTCTGTCTGGCTTGTTTTAACACTAGTTATTGCAGCTTGAATTGCCTTTTTAAAGCTGGCAGGGGTAAGTTCTTCTCGTTTTCCCAGGCCTAACAGAAGAAGGCGCTTATATTGTTCTTCTTTTATTGGGAGTAATAAAAATTCGCTAACGCCAGCTTTGAAGTCTTTACGTTCAATAAGCTTCTCTATTAAACCGTTTTCAGTATCGTTAACGCGTTTGGCGAGCGGAGATAATTGGCTACTATTAAGCTGATCTGAAAATAGTGGGATAATAATGCAGTCTGATTTTTGTTTTTCTGGTACATGACTCTCTAATGAGTAGTTCATTCTGGCTCCTGCTTATTTAGAGTAAAAAACGGATTATCCAAAGTTTACGTCAAATGAAGGTGTTTTTCATAATTCATTCACGCTAAAATGTTGAATTAAATTCAGGACCTTGGCTGGCGGGTAAGAAAACTTGTATATTATTTTTCGCTATTTAGCTAAACAAATAATAATTAGTATGTTTGCTGTTTCGGGCATATTGTTACTGATTTTTATGAGTGGGCGTTTCATAAAATATCTCGCCCAAGCGGCATCGGGAGGGATATCTGCTGACGTACTATTCATTCTTATGGGCTATCGAATGCCCGGCTTCCTTGAGTTAATACTCCCACTTGGCTTATTTATAGGCATATTGCTAGCTTATGGTCGCATGTATCTTGAAAGTGAAATGACGATTTTATTTGCTTGCGGGGTCAGTGAAAACCGATTGTTAGTACTGACTATGGGGGCTTCTTTAATGGTTGCCTTGCTGGTGGCGGCAATGAGTTTGGTCGTTTCTCCATGGGGTATGCAAAATGTTGAAAATATATTTCGTGAACAGTCTAAAGTTACCGAATTTGAAATGCTGTCTCCTGGAAGGTTTCAGGCACTTAAATCGGGCCAGCGTGTAACGTATACCGAAGCCCTGAGTGATGATAAAAAGGAGCTTCGCGGGGTTTTTATCTCTGAAAAAACAAAAGATGGGAAATCTATTATTCTAACGACGGCTAAAACCGGCACTCAATACGTGGCCCCTAAAACAGGAAGCCGGTTTTTAGTATTACATGATGGTAAACGTTTTCAGGGGATGCCTGGAGAACCTCAATTTAAAGTCATTGAGT
>JQIA01000971.1_pt1 | contig 15288 bp, 14 predicted proteins | sample 811431 | NCBI WGS metagenome assembly JQIA01 (sample SAMN02998118, study PRJNA258478) | marine sediment metagenome | biome: marine; feature: seafloor; material: sediment; isolation source: oil-polluted sediment collected from 3 locations (0.5 km, 0.7 km and 0.9 km)... | place: USA: Gulf of Mexico ... | reverse complement strand
AGTCTCTCCAACTCATTGGCCTTCATATAATAAGAAATTGCTTCTATTGAATTAGAAGTGATTGGGATTTTTTGAGCATACGCAATTAGCACAAAACATAAAGCAAAAACTAATGATACTAAATTTGGTTGTTTCATTTTAAAAATGATTTATAAAATTTAAACATAAAAGCCTAATTCTACAGTTCTTTATAAATCATAATGTAAAAAAATTAAATACTATATCAAACAATTATTATGTGATAGCCTTTAATGGTTATGCGAAATACAATATTATCTATACCAATGATTTTAAGAAAATTAAAACGATTAATCAAACAAAAGTGCAATTGAAATATATTTCTTACTCAACTATAATAATAAAACTGTAGTGCACACCTTTTGCCAATTTGGGTACACCCAATAGAACCCCCTTTTGGACATGAATTAATTTCGGGAACAAGACGGCTAATTTGTACTTACTCCAGTCTTATATATTTTTTCGCTATCCTTTTAAAAAATTCTACGTCCAATGGATCCATCCCTGCTATGTATATTAATTCACCATCTATATCTTTAGCATAAAATCTATTTGGTATGTTTTTCGGAATTTCTTTTAATATGGATGTCACAAAAACGCAGGCTGTTAAAAAAGTGCCGTGCCTTGATGGGTGACTTCCATCCGGATTAAATAACTTTATATCTGGACGTAATGTTCTTGCTAATTTCCATGCTTCTCCTACAGGAACAAGCGAAGCATTGTTTTTAATTGAAATATCATTATATATTTTAGTTATTGTTTCCTGAAATTGTGGTACTTTTTCTCTAGCCCAGGTTTGATACAAATATGGTTTCGCTTTGTTAGTTTTTATATAATCACAAAATAATTTTGCGTATTTGGCAATACTATCTGGCACTTTAATTGTACTCATACTATGTCCTTGTAGTACAACAATATCAAAATTTCCGCTTTTTATTATTTCTTTTGTTTTTAATCCACGAAGACCCAGCCAATGTTGACGTAAACTCACCCCCCCCATTGTACTCTTTTTGGTTATCAATTTTGTTTTCGTGCTGTCTGATATTATTGATATAATCTGTGTTAGGTTCTCAAAATATGTATAACTATTACCTACAAAAAGGATCTTTAACGTGTCCTTTTTTGCTTGAGAATAGCTTGTTAAGCATATCAGAAAAAAAAGAAGTGCTAGCCTTAGTTGTATTATTCCCCCCTTAACCTTGAATAAGTTTAATTTACTATTGGATGATTTATTCTTCATAAGTTAACTGTGTTGATATAATTTTAAAGATAGTAAGAATCTCATAAACCCTAATAAAATAAAAAAAAGCTTGAATTTCTCCAAGCTCATTTTAGTATATAAATTCTCATGAAATAGGTTTCTTACGGCTCCTACCAGCATCTTAAACGGAGGTTTACAACTAATCGATTAGACCCCTAACCCAAAACACTATTTTATCTTGTTGTACCGCAGTCCATCAAAGCTAATATATGTTACTTCTCCGTTTTCAATATGAAATTGTATAACACTTCCACTACCTGGGATTAGCTCAACTCTCATACTATTTTTAAGCTTAATGGGTGTTGCCGGGGCACTTTTTAAATAACCCATACTGGCAATCAACTCATTTTGTGCATTGCATCTAATAACAAGAGTTCCTGTTGATGGACTGTAATAACTCCCAGCATAGTCTTCAAAGGGCAGTTCTAATTGCCAAGTGCGTAAGGCACGTTTTGCAACACTCTCTATTTGCCCTTTGTTCCCATCTAAGATTCTAGATTTACAAATAGCTAATTTCTCGTCATAATATGCTTCAAGATTCTCGCGCCCGGCATAATAATCGAAGGCATAGGAAGCAATTAAAAAGGTAGACAGTAAGCCTGCCATCCCCTCATTAGCGTAAATTGATAACCCAATATTATGTTCTGGCATAAATGCAACTTGTGCGGCCGTCCCTGGAAAACCACCATAGTGATGCACCAAAGTATCTCCTAAAGGAGTGGTAGCAATATTCCAACCATACCCATATCCAAACCGTTTTAGACCTAAAAATTTACGCTCTTGTTTTGCATGTGGTTCCTGACTAAATGGTATCATACCTTCTGGAAAAACTTGCTCCCCATTGAGTTTCCCATCATTTAATTCGGCTATTAAAAATTTCGCCATATCACGTGGGGTCGAAATTAATCCTCCAGCGGCATGCATGATTCGATCCTTTTTCTTCAGAGACACCCGTTGTAAATCACCATTTACATTAATATTTTTATACGGTTCAGTTCCATGCCAATTTAATTTGGTAATATCTGAAATATTGCCAGAGGTTTTACTCATTCCCAACGGGTCAAGAACTTCTTCTTTTACCACCTGTTTCCAACTTTTTCCTAATTTTCGTTCCAAAATTATTTCTATAATATTATAACCGAGGTTAGAATATTTAAATTCGCCATAGGCTGCACGGGTATTAGGTATGGTGTAATCGATTAGATTTTGTGCTAACGATTCTAAAGTATAAATGCCGGTATATGCTTTACTGAAAGTGATATTATTATTTTCTAAACCAGAAGTATGATATAGTAAATCCCTTAAGTTCACCTTATCGGCGTTAAGTTCTGGTTTAAATTCACCTTCTGGAAAGTACGAAGCCAGAGAGGCGTCTAAATCTAAAACACCTTTAGATTCTAACATAAGCATAGCCAAAGCTGTAAAAGATTTAGTAGAAGAAGCGATGTAAAAGTTTGTTTGAGGAGTTACTGGGATGTTTTTTTCATAATTAGCCATTCCATAATAACCTTCGAATACCATGTCTTTCCCTTTTACAACGGCCATTCCAACCCCAAACTTAATGTTTAAGGTATCCATCACTCGACCAATAAACACATCCATTTTATTTTTGAACGCTGTATCGGTTACATCTTTTTTTACAGGAACTTGCCCTTGACAAGCGCAAAACACCAATCCTATGATTGACATTGTTATTGCATATTTTATTTTTAATTTCATTTCTACAAATTTTAATTTCCTGCTAAATAATAGGTGTTTTCAGAAGTTCCAAAATGAAAGTCACCAACGGCTGGATTTAATACATTAAAGAATGCAATACCATAATTTATGACCAATTGGTATAGACCTATGCCGTTTGTGACAAATACGATGCATTCCTGCCAAAATTATATATGTAATTTGATAAACCCATATATTTGACAGCTATGGGCATTACAAAACATATAAAAATTGGATTTCTTGAGGCCTTAATAATGGCTGTTTTATATAGCGTATATGTATATCCAACACTTCAGGGTGCTGGGGATTATGTATTTATTTATCCTTTTAATCTTAAGGATGGTAGCTTATTTTGGGCTCTATTTTTTCCGCTACTATTTAGTGGTCTCCTATTTTTTTTAAATATATACTATGCTATTCCCAAATTCCTCAAAAACAAACAGGTCAATACATATATCCTTTGTATTGTACTGTTGTTTCTTGCATTACTAGGGATTGAAGCACTGGTAAAAACACCATTACAAGCCCTTTACAACTTACCTGAAACTTTTGAATCCTTATATGGTGCAGATTATGACAATCTTCCTATGAGGCGTAATCTTGAACGCAATCATATTTTAAGAAACTTGGGGTTTTTAGCATTATCTTTTGGATATCGATATGTAAAAGATTGGAAACAACTCATGGAAGAACGTACACGGCAGCAAACCATCTTAGCCGAAAAATGGAAAGTAGAACTCAATTATTTAAAATCTCAAGTAAATCCACATTTTTTATTCAATAATTTGAATAACATTTATGCTATTACAAAACGAAATAATGACACTGAAGCGTCTGAAGCCATTACCAGACTCTCAAGCCTAACCCGTTTTATGCTCTATGACAGTAGTTCAAAATACATCCCAATTACTAAAGAAATTAAGTATATTCAAGATTATATCGAAATGCAACAATTACGCTATGCCGATGAAGAAGTCATCGTAAACTTAAAGCTGGAAGGCGATGTACAACATACCAACATTAGTCCTTTCATGTTAATTCCTTTTGTTGAGAATGCTTTTAAATACGGTGTTAAAATACATCAAAACAGTATTATTAAAATAGAGATTAAAGTTATAAATGACAGTTTGTTTTTTAAAGTGAGAAACAAAATTCAGGACACTAAGAATAATCATGTATATTCAGGTATAGGAATTGCCAACGTTAAAAAAAGATTGGAACTTGTATACGCAAATAATTACGAGCTTAACATAAATAATGATGAGTCATACTTTGAAGTACAACTACGAATAGATAATTTATGACTGTAACCTGTGTTATTATTGATGATGAGCCGGCGGCCGTAGAAGTATTAGCAAATTTTGCTGATAGAACTCCAAATTTAACCCTGCTGAGAACGTTCCGGGATCCCTTACAGGCATTAAGCTTTTTACGAGACACTAAGGTCGATCTCATTTTTCTGGATATCAATATGCCCGAACTCAATGGTATGGAATTATTAAAAGTATTGGTTCACCCACCATTGGTTATTTTTACCACGGCTTACACCGAATATGCCATTGAGAGCTACGAAAAAAATGCAGTGGACTATTTGTTAAAACCTGTTACTTTCGAGCGTTTTCTCATTGCCGCTAACAAAGCACAAAGCCGTTTAACAAATACAATCTCTGAGGCCTCAAGCACCTCACAAACCGCGAGTACAAATGAAGAAATTATCTATCTTAAAAGCGGTCCAAAAACACATCGTATTGCACTTAACGATGTACGTTATTTGGAAAAAGACGGCCATTATATTAGTTTCTACTTAAGTGACAAAAAAGTGGTTGCACGTTTAAGCATGAAAGATGTTTTTGAAGTGATTCCTAAAGCAAAATTTATACAAGTACACAAGTCGTTTATAATTTCCATCTCTCATGTAAAAACTATTGAAAGGCATCAAATAAAAATAGAGGAACTTTATATCCCCATTGGTAAAACCCACCGAAAAGCGGTCCATGAGTTTTTTAAATCTGATTTTTATAAATGATTAATAGTGCATCAAAATCACAAAGCCTTCCTAAAACAACACAACTAATTTATATTGCCCAAAAAAGCTCCAATCTCTTGGAGCTTTTAAATATTTATAATGAAACCAAAACTCCTTATTGAAATCAACTAAGCCTTCTTGTTTAAAATAAAGAGCTTATATACACAGGGAATAACCAATAGATTTAAAACGGTTGCAGACAAGAGCCCACCAAGTATCACTATTGCCATTGGGCTTTGAATTTCACTACCTGGCTCTCCTCCTTTTAATGCTAAAGGAACCAATGCCAAACCTGTTGTAAAAGCAGTCATTAAAATTGGATTTAATCTATCTAGAGCTCCTCTTTTTAATAATTCAATTCCAGAAACTCCTTCCTTTTTCAAATCTTCATACTTCGAAACCAATAAAATTCCATTTCTCGTTGCAATTCCAAAAAGACTAATAAATCCAATCGTTACAGCAATACTTACAATTCCTGATGTGAAATAAACAATTAAAATACCACCAATTAATGCCAATGGTAAATTGACCAAGACAACAAATGCCAATTGCATATTTTTGAACTCAAAATAGAGCAATAAAAAAATAATAAGTATCGCAGCAAAGGCTGTTATAAATAGCATTCTTGAAGCTTTTGCTTCACTCTCAAATTGTCCACCATACTCAATACGATAACCTTCGGGCAAAACAATTGTATTAGCAATGGTTTCTTTTATTTCTTGTACTGCACCTCGTAAATCTCGACCCTGAACATTAGCTGCAACAACAATCTTTCGCTGCACATCTTCTCTACTTATTGTGTTTGGACTACTTAATGATTCTACCAAAGCCAATTCGTTAAGTGTTGTTTGTCCGCCATTTGGCAAACTAATCAATGCTGTTTTTATAGTTTCAATACTGCTTCGAAATTTTTTCTGGTAACGCACTACAAGGTCAAAATAACGTTGACCTTCATAAATTTCCCCAACATCTTCTCCAGCAAATGCAATATCAATTTGTTTCATTAGGCTTCCAACTGTCATTCCATATGCCGCTAGAATTTGTCGTTTTGGTTTAATACGAATTTGTGGAACTTCAATTTGCTGGTCTACTGCTACATCAGCCAGCCCATTAATAGGTTTAATATTCCCTTCAATACGTTTTCCAAAGTCAAATAATCGCTGCAAATCTGAACCAAATATTTTAATTGCAATATTAGCACGCGTTCCTGATAACATATGATCTATTCTATGTGCTAAGGGCTGGCCCAAGGTAACATTTACCCCAGGAACCAAGCTTAATTTATTTCGAACTTCTTCAAAGAATTGCTCTTTGGTTTTATGCTCTAAAATAAACGGGGCTTCTATTTCTGCCGCATTTACACCTTGTGCGTGCTCATCTAATTCTGCACGTCCCGTACGTCTTGTAATCGTAGGAATTTCTGGGAATTCCATCAATAATTTTTCGGTTAACACACCTACTTTGTTACTTTCTTCAAGAGACATTCCAGGTGGTCCAACTACACTAATCACCAATGAACCCTCGTTAAACTCTGGCAAAAAGCTTCTCCCTAATTGAGTCACCATTATCAAACTTAAAACAAAAGCTATAACAGTTGTCCCGAGGACTGTCTTAGGCATACTTAATACTGCTTTTAAAACTACACTATAACTTTTTTGAAGCCATTGTTCTACTTTTGTTCCTTCTGCTTTCCTTTGCAAAGAAGCCTTACTCTTTAATAAATACGAACATAATACAGGTGTTACCGTTACAGCAACAAGAAGCGACATCAGTACAGATGTTACAAAAGCAATCCCCAATGGCTTTAATAAACGACCTTCCATTCCTCCTAAAAAAAATAGCGGAATAAATGAAACAATAATTATAAGCGTTGCTATAATGATTGAACTTCTAATCTCAATAGAAGCTTCTTTCACAACTTGAATTGTAGGCAGCCTATCTTTCTTGGGCTTTAGAATGTTTTCCCGTAATCGCTTATATACATTCTCGACATCAATTATCGCATCATCAACTAAAGCTCCGATGGCGATAGCCATACCACCCAAACTCATGGTATTTATAGTATATCCTAAACTTTTAAGGATAATTACGGAAGCCATTAAAGAAATTGGAATAGCCAAAAGTGAAATAATAGTAGTTCTCCAATTCATTAAAAAGACAAACAAAATGACAACTACAAAAAACGCACCCTCTAAGAGTGTTTGATTCAAATTACTTATGGAGGCCTCAATAAAATCTGACTGTCTAAAAATATTTTTATGAATCTTTACACTTTGAGGTAAAGTGCGTTGTAAATCTGCAATAGTTGCATCCAATCGTTCTGTAAGATCTAATGTATTTACATCTGGTTGTTTTGATATGGTTAACACCACTGCTGGAGAAGCATTTAATGAACCGTCCCCTATTTTATCGGAAGCTCCAATCTTCACCTCAGCAACATCTTTAACCCTAATTGATTGTCCTTCTATACTTTTAATAACGGTTTCTTTCAAATCATCAATAGCATACGCTCTACCACTGCCATTAATTATATATTGGTTTCCATATTGATTTATAAATCCTCCCGAAACATTAATATTAGTTTCTTTAACCTGCTCAACAACAGTAGCTAAATCAATCCCATAATGTTTCATTTTTTCGGGATTCACCAAGACCTGATATTGCTTATAATCACCACCAATAACAATAACATTGGCAACACCTTTCATAGCTTTTAAACGCGGACGAATACTCCAATCAGACATTGTTCGCAATTCCATAGCGGACAAACTATCAGAAGTAATGGCTAACAGCATAATTTCGCCCATAATAGATGAAATTGGCGCCATAGTAGGAATACTTACGCCTTGAGGTAAATTTTCACGAACCATTGGTATGCGTTCGCTCACCACTTGTCTTGCTCGATAGATGTCTGTTCCCCATTCAAATTCTACCCAAACAATAGAGATACCAGCAGCAGACGACGACCGAATACGGCGAACATTTGGGGAACCATTAAGGGCGGTTTCCAACTGATATGTAACTAGTTTTTCAACTTCTTCAGTTTCCATACCATGTGCTTCGGTCAAAATAGTAACTGTTGGGGCTGAAAGATCAGGAAATACATCGACATTCATCGTACGCGTAAAATACACGCCTAATGCACTTAAAATCACTGCTCCAAGAAGAATTAACATCCTATTGTGAAGCGAAATGGATAATATTTTATTTAACATATCACTATATTTTAATGCGCATGTCCATGTGCAGGTGCTGTTCCAGACATTGAAGCCATCTTAACTTGATAAGCGCCTTTAGTAACCACAACATCTCCAACCTCTAACCCAGAAGTAATTTCTACTGAAGTACCATTCTGTCTCCCAATTGTAACTGTTCGCCTTTCAAATGTCTCCCCAGAAAGTTGAAGAATTACAGAAAAGCTTCCGTAGTTTTCTAGCAAGGAATTTTCAGGAATTATGATACCTGATGAAGCCTTACCAAAGCCAATTTGAACTTCAGCAAAACTTCCTAAAGTTACATTATCATTAGAATTTACCAGAGCAAATATGGAAACCAATGGGTTTCTTTTATCCACACTTTTTCCAATCGATAAAATTGAACCAATTTCGTTTACACCTTGCCATTTATTTGACTTTGTGCGATACCAAATATTCGTAATATCACCAACCTCAACGTCATAGCTAGCGCTCAATTGAGCCTCTAAAATTTTAGAATTCTGGCTAATTATTTCTATAACAGTTGTACTTTGATTTACAAATTCTCCGTTTGAAACATGAAGCTTCTTAATAAAACCATCAAATGGAGCTCTTATCAACTTACTGCCTCCTGAAACGCCATTAGAGAGTGTTTCAAAGTTAGATTTAGCAATGAGAAAATTATTCTCAGCTTTTTCAAAATCACTTTTGGACACTATCTTAGACTTGTAGAGTTCCTTTTTTCGATTGTATTCAGAATTTGCTTGATCATAATTCGCTTTAGCCTTATCGATCTCACTTCCGAGATTATTGCCGACCAAACCTTTACTACTAATTTGCAAAAGCAATTGCCCTCTTTTAACCAACGTTCCTTCGGTAAGATTTTTAGCTTTATACTCGACAATACCTTTACTTCCAGCAGACATCACTTTACTCGCATCTGGTGAAGGCTTCCAAACCCCAGAAGTGTTTATAACATCAAAAATATCTCCTTTGGAAATAACGGCTGTCTGAAAGTCAATTTTCCATGCTTGCTCTTTAAGAAATGAAATTCCGCCGTCATCTGTAACTCCGTCTAAGGCATTAATTGCCGCCTCTTCATTTGCATATACAATGACGTCCTGAACAACGAGATTGTCGTTATAAGTTGTGGTAGTTAATTCGAAAACAAGCTGGTAATTTCCTGCAGTATTTGGTTGTAACGTTGGGGAAAAAATACCAGGAGAAGAGGGTGATTCAGCTGTGGCTCTAATACCACTGACCCCTTTTATTAAACTCACAGTAACACTGCCGTCCTCTACTGGTTTATGATTTTCTAGAATTGTAAAATGAGCCGCAAAACGACTTGGCTTACCAACTACTAGTGCCGGAAACTCAACAAACATTTCTGTTTTGTCGCTCCATATTGTTACGCTCTTCGTTGGAAATTCTATTTCAACTTTTGAAGCCTGAGTTGTATCTTGATTTGTGTTACATGAAAACAGTATTAATGAACACAAAATTATAACTATATGTTTCATAATGTTTTCTATTGTAATATTCCAATAATATTGTATTTCCCCTTTGTTGCAAGTGTTATACTAATGTCCTTGTCGCTTTCATTTTTCCAATACCAACCATGAGACCCTTTATAAGGTATAGTAACCATTCCTTTTGCATGATCGGAATCGCCAATGGCATAGCTTTCAAAATACCCCTGAGGATAATCATTTTTAGCTTCTGGGTCACCATGAAAATCGTAATGCAATGCACCATCCGCTTTCCATTCGTAAGTCAGTTTTTCGTATTGGTCAACCTTAAACTTATACTCTAAAGCCTTTTTAGCCTTTACAATAATAGTAGCTTCATTGCTTTGCTCATCTAAGGCGCTTTTTTCCGTCTTGGCTTCTGTGCCATCGACATTAAATTCTTCTTGTACTACTTTGGTATTAGTTTCTGATTTTTGATCTATGCTTTGATTGTTTGCATTGTCTTTGCACCCAACAAGAGTTAAAAAAGAAAATGCTAATAATGTTATTGTTGTTTTTATAGTTTTCATAATAATATAATTAATAGTTATAGTTTGTGTTTTAATAATTCTGCTTTGACCTGCTGAAGTTCTAATTCCATAGCTAACATTTCATCGTATGCATCATGAAAGAATTCTAATTCAATATAATATTGCATAAACGAAAACTCACCTAAAGCATAGGCTTTATAAATTAATTCTTCACTGTTTAATTGCTCGATTATTGTTTTGTATGCTTTATACTTTTTGACTAGAAGTACATACGTATTATATAGCTGATAATAAATTGCTTCGTGCTTTGAAACTTCAGATGTGGTTTTAGCAATTTGATACTTGTGATTTTCTTGAGCTGCTTTTACCTTGTTCTTATTATTCCACAACGGAATTGAAACACCTCCCAAAACCCCCGAAACTCTATCGCCTGAAATGCCCTGATTATTATACCCTAAAGTTAGATTTGGTAAGGTCTTTTGTTTTTCAACCTTTATTCGTTGTAAAGATGCGGTTTCATTTGCCTTTAAATTTCCAAGTACTGGGTCACGTTCTAGTTTTTCAATCCAAAGCGTTTGAAAATCAGTTAAATCGTTTTGATTTAGAAAATCATTTTGATTAAAAAATATGGTCTCTCCACCGTTTAAATTTTCCAATTGATTTAAAACAGAAGCCTGATTTAAATATACCCTTTCGACATGAAATTGAATTTGCATCCAAGCTACTTTGGCCTTATTCAATTCTAGTATACCTACTTGTTCTTTGTTATATAATTCTTGTACTTGCTCGTATACTTTTTTGCTTTTTTGATGTCTGTGAACTTCAATATCTCGTTGTTTTTTTAATGAGATTAATTCTATAAGGAGCTTGCTAGATTGCAATAACACATTTTGCCTTAGCTGTAAATATTCGTTTTCTAGCTGTTCTGCTTTTATGGAATTCCATTTTTTTCGAGCACCATAAACTGTTGGAAATTCAAATGATTGTGAGACTTCAAATTCTGAATAGTCAGGCGAGGATTTATCCGAGCTAAACGGTAAATAATAAGCGGACAACTGAGGGTCAGATAGATTATTTTTAGTTTTATTCAAAAGATTTTTGCCCTCGACGAATGATTTAAACGCCATTAATTCCCTGTTGTTTTGTTCTATTACAGAAAGCACGTCACCGTATGTGTTACTTTGTGACAAACCAATGGCATAGAATAAACATCCGCAAATTGCGAATGCAATATTTTTTTTCATAATATGATTGTTTGATTAAACCTGAGATTAGAACATGACATTTACTAAACATCATGCTAAAAATATGTTTAACCTAAAAGTGGAGGGCCTCTTAATTCGGGCCTGACTAAACTAGCATTATAAGGAGTAATTACAGAAGCATATAGTATTTTACTGATTAGCTGATAATCTACAATAGCTATGTATTCAACTTCAATTTTAGCTTTTAAAACATTTAAGTCTACAGACTTCTGTTTTTTAATAATCGTATTTGCATAGGTATACGAGGCATTGCTATTCCCGTGTGAATGGATTTCTAGAAAAAAGTCTAACAGAAGTGACTTAGTACTCTCTTTTTTTTCGTTATCATCATGGTCATGACTATGTCCATGAACAACTGCTTCATGATTATGAGCAATTTCATTTTGGGATTCGTGGTCATGATGCTGGTGCGGAACAATTTGATGTAAAATAAGTAGGCTAAATATGCCTAACAACAAACTTGCTTTTATTTTAATCCTTTTTTGCATCTCAACAAATATAGTACATTTTATGGTTGCAGTTTTTATCATGGGCAAAGCCTTTATATTTTGCAATTTCAACACTAACAATTGCTCTAGAGATTAGCTTGACTGATTTTTTTGAGTTTGAGATATAATACCTTTATTCATCGTTAGGCTTATTATTTACTACTCTAAATACTACCTTTTAGTTAGATTTAAACACCATGCTCTGCATTACATCTTTGGGGTCATTGTCACTTGTAATACCTTTTATTGTATTGGATAACTTATGAATCCTAACATCATATTTGTAGTGCTCACTAGGGTTATTTAATTCCTTCTTTAAGTCCAATAGCTCTTGTAATCTTCCTTCTAATGAGACTATATTCATCAGCCTAGCATATTCCTCCACATTCAAGTTTGGAGTGCCCTGGTTCCTTAATACACCACTAAAATACTTTGTATACTTCATTAAATACAAAGCTAAATAAGAACTGATAAAGTTGTTGCTTGAGATTGTAGTATGTGGATAAAAAAGTTGACTACTTGACAAGTTTATTATGACTTTAATCTACCTAGGATCTTCCCAAACGGTTTCTATCATCTCAGCTTGATCAAACCCATCACATACTAACCCTCCAATTCCTCCTATTGAGCATGTTAGTTCACAGTTTTCACTGACGATAGTAGTCATTCCATCGGCATATCCTTGTGGCATATTTATCTGATAAGCCACTTGCTGCTCAAACATCCATTTTTTAATATAAGATCTAGGAGAAGTAGGTTCACGGTTCAGGGCTGAATCTATACTTTCTTGTAAACAATCTGGATAATCAACATTATCATTCTTATCACAAGAAAACAATGCAAAACCAACTAAAACAAGTAAAACTTTAAATTTCATAGTAAATAGGCTTTTTAATAAGATGCCGATTTATAAAAAGGTTGCTTTGAATTAAAGATAACTTGTCATCTTGTCAAGTTTTAAGTAATCTTTTTAACCACTGTAATATTAGTAAAAAAACTTGTTTTTGACTCAGTGCTTAGTTAGCCTTCCGATATTTTTCTGTATATTTTCAAATAATTTTACTGACTCCACTAATTCATTTTTAAAATAGTTGATGTATTCATTAAAATTATGCAATCTAATATATAGATTACTAATTGCTGTTTTTATGGAATCATTTCGAGTTCTCTAAAAAGTACCATTAGATAGAGTAATAGTTATGTTTGTATCTTAAAATGTACATATTTGAAATATTTATTAGTACCCTAAACCATTAAACTTGATTAGGACAACAAACAAAATTAGCTGGAAAGTAGGTGCTGCCCTGGTGGTTGCTAATATGATTGGGATGGGTGTTTTTACTAGTCTGGGGTTTCAGCTTCAGGATATAACAAATTCTTGGTCTATCCTAATCCTTTGGTTACTTGGTGGGGTTATGGCTCTTGCGGGGGCATTTTGCTATGCAGAGATAGGAAGTGCAATTAATAAATCTGGAGGTGAATACATTTTCCTATCTGAATTATTTCACCCTATCCTGGGCTATCTTGCGGGCTGGGTTTCTCTCATTATTGGATTTGCAGCACCAGTAGCTCTTGCTGCGATGGCTTTAGGCGTCTATTTAGGGAATGTATTACATGTAAATCCAACACTTTTAGCTATTTTGGTTGTTTTGACAGTATCCGTAATACACTCCTTTAATCTGAATATTAGTAGCAAGTTTCAATCTTATGCAAGTTGGTTCAAAGTCTTACTGATAATTTTTTTGATTTTGATTGGGATTTTCTTTAGTCAGGATGATTCTGCCCTAGATTTTTCCAATTCTTGGACCATAGAGGTTCTTACACCTTCATTTGCGATAGCCTTTGTGTATGTAAGTTATTCCTATACTGGCTGGAATGCTGCGGCATACATTATTGAAGAGATGGATAAACCTCGGATTAACCTTCCAAAGGCACTAATTAGAGGTACACTTTTAGTGACTATTCTATATGTTCTTTTACAATTGGTATTCTTAATGCACGGTACGCTTGACAATCTCCGGGGGCAACTTGATATAGGTCATGTCTATGCAACTAATATCTTTGGTAGTGTCGGCGTTAAAGCCATTAATATCCTAATTTCCTTCTTCCTAATCTCGAGCATTAGCGCCATGATATGGGTAGGCCCAAGGGTTTCACTGGCTATGAGTAAGGATTATAAACTCTGGAAATTTTTGAATAAGAAAAATAAAAATGACATTCCAGTGTCCGCAATATGGTTTCAGACTGTCTTGAGTTTAATATATGTACTAACAGGCACGTTTGAAAGCGTATTGCTTTATTGTGGTTTTGTTTTACAATTAAGCGCCGCAATCACTGTTATTGGAGTATTTGCATTGCGAAAAAGAAAACCAAAAATTTCAGGTTTTAAAGCTCCTTTTCATCCTGTCTTGCCCTTAATCTTTACATTGTTTAGTATTTGGATACTGATTTATCTGTCCATAAGTAAACCTATGGAGTGTTTAATAGGACTATTCATCATAGCTTTGGGTATACTTACTTATTTTATAAACAAAAAGATTTCAAAGGCTTCCCCTTAGAATGTAAGATTATAATTTGGCAATAACCATGTAAATTAATTTATCTGTTTCCATTCCATAATCTGCAATTCCTTCTTTTTCTTCATATAATAAAATTTCAAAGCCAACTTCTTTTGTAAACATATCTCTTATCGAATTTTATTCCCATCCAAAATCAGGGCGTTTCATTTTTATACCAGCTTCACGATGAAAAAACTCAAATACAAAACAATAGAATATTTCCCACAATACGTAACGTTACTTATATTTATAAAAATTGGAATTGATGATTTCCTAACTTTTAAGTATAAAACTCACCTCCCCTCAACCTCAACATCTCTAAACTAATCCTTTTCTCTACTACCTTACCATAATGATCTTGGGTAGTTTGTAGTTTACTATAACCTAACAACCTTGATACTATTTACTCAAGTATTAATGCATTTGGAATCAACTTTTAATTTACTTATCTTAAACAGATTATATTCTCCAAAACAATCCACCATTAGAAGTTACTCCCGCTTTTAAAATTTATCAAATGAAAAATTCAGTAAAATTATTTGCCTTAATGATTATAATGTTATTATTTATTTCTTCTATTACCAGTTGTAATGAAAAAGCAGAAAAAACTGAAGAGATTATAGTTGAACCTACATTTAATTTAACAATTGCCAAGACAGAAATTGTAGATGCTAACAAAGAGTTTATGGAACTTTTTGCCGCTATTGATTCCGTAGGACTGTCCAATTTGTATTCTCAAGATGCCAAGTTTATGATGAAT
>JQIA01000970.1_pt1 | contig 15289 bp, 10 predicted proteins | sample 811431 | NCBI WGS metagenome assembly JQIA01 (sample SAMN02998118, study PRJNA258478) | marine sediment metagenome | biome: marine; feature: seafloor; material: sediment; isolation source: oil-polluted sediment collected from 3 locations (0.5 km, 0.7 km and 0.9 km)... | place: USA: Gulf of Mexico ... | reverse complement strand
GCCGAATGTGCCAAAATTAACTCTGATCTATTAGAAAGCTTTGGTATCGTTGGGGAAGCTAAACGAACTACCCTAAATAATACTCTTAAAAAGAGATTTGGCTATTTTGCGTGATTTATTTTCTCCTCATTCATCTATATCGTTATAGATAGGTAGTTGCCAATTAAGAATTGCTATAACTTTACAACATTCTCATATTTGATATAAACGTTTATTAATGCTATATAGCAATACCAAAATTACAAAAGAAAATAGTAACATAAATCCAGACAAAATATGAGCTGATTGAAAGTCAGCCATTTCAACATGTTCATAAATGGCAATAGATAATACTTGAGTTTTACCAGGAATACTGCCACCTATCATCAATACAACTCCAAACTCTCCCACTGTATGAGAAAAAGTTAAAGTGGTTGCTGTCAAAAAACCAGGACGTGCTAGTGGTAAAATTACCGTAAAAAACCGATCTAAAGGGCTGGCTCTTAAGGTTGCAGCTACTTCTAAAGGTCTATTTCCCATAGCATTAAAAGAATTTTGTAATGGATGAACTGCAAATGGTAAAGAGAAAATTACTGAACCTATGACTAAACCAGTAAAGGTAAAAGCAAGATGTCCACCAGTTAATGATTGCCATAATTCACCAACTATTCCCTGTGATCCCAATATTACTAATAGATAAAATCCTAATACAGTTGGTGGTATTACTAAAGGTAACGAAACTAATGCCTCAATAACACTTTTACACCAACATTTAGTATTAGCTAACCACCATGCTAATGGAGTACTCACAATTAATAAAATAACAGTAGTAACAGTTGCTAATTGTAGAGTTAGCCAAATTGGAGCCCAATTAATATCGAACATTACCAGGGTTTTTCTGGTGGTGGTTGCTTGGAATTGTGGGCATCAATATAAAACTGACCACGCAATAACTGTTGAGGATTTTCTTTAATCCGCTCCAATAAGGCATCAGCCATCATGTCACTTTCTTGTGTCATTGTAGAACTTGCGGTAGCCTGCTCTGATGATTCATCTAACTCATCATTATTTTTAGCTGATATTGGATTCTCTTGCTTATCTTCCATGTCTGATGACATTTGTTTATCTTCTGGTTGAGATTGAGGATTTTGTTGAGAATCTGTTTGTTTATCCTGTGCAGATTTAGAATCTTGTTGAGATTGTTCAGAATTTTCAGAATTTTCAGATGATTGAGATTGTTCAGAATCCTTATTTGATTTAGATTGCTCAGATTGTTCTTTTTGATCATCAGAGTTATTGGATTCAGAATCTTCTTGATTTGAGTCTTGAGATTTTTCTAATTGTTGTTTAGCTAGGTCTAAATTATATTTAGCATCATCATTATTAGGTTGAGTTTTTAATACTTGTTCATAAGTTTGGATAGCTTTCTCATACTCTTGTTGTTGAAAATAAGAATTACCCAAGTTATATTGTGCATCTAAACTTATCTTAGAATTATTTACTTTAGCAAAAGCTTCAGCAGCAGCAATATATTTACCGTCTTGATATAATGCTACTCCACGTTTATAAGGATCATCAAATAATTTAACCGCTTCTGCATAATTTTTTTGATCAAATGCTATTTTCCCCTGTTGTTCAGAATTTTGAAACCAATTATTAGCATAAGCTATTGATGAAAAGGATAGTAATAAAACAATTTTAAATATAATCATTCGTAATTAATAATTTTTTAAATAAGTTGGCTATGAAGTTTAAATTCAAATCGTTATAATGACATATAAATTTATATTTGATAATATGATTTTAAACTCTTAATTGTATACTAAGAATATCACTATTGGATTTGTTTCACAAATTTTGGTAATCTTTAATTTATGCAAAATAAAAATATAACCAATTGATTTTAATTAAAGTTATAAAATTAGCAAAAGATTGTGATATTTACAAAAATTATACTCAACAATACCTTCGCCAATGTAAGAATTTATTGTTTCGGGAAATACGCTTCGCTCCATTCCCGAAATAACTATCATGGTAGCGAAGATATTAACTCAATGAACAGTGTTTTTTCTAGTTAATAAAATTAGAAGAAGTCAATTTAAACCAAATAACGCCAAAATTTAAAATAATGCCAAAATATGATGCTCGTAGCATAGCTACCAAAATATTAAGCCAAGTAATATGGCAGCGACGCTCTTTAACCGATTGTTTATCCAATCAGCTAGTTAATTTAAAAGATTCTCGTGAGCGTGCTTTAGCTCAAGAATTATGCTATGGAGTATTACGTTGGTTAGTACGATTGCAAGCTATATTGCAGCAGTTATTACATAAAAGATTACAAGATAAAGATATCCATGTCTTATTATTAATTGGTTTATATCAGTTAATATACTTACGTACTCCTCCTTATGCAGCAATAGCGGCCACTGTAGAAGTAACTAGAATCTTACACAAACCTAAAACTACTGGACTAGTAAATGCGATACTGCGTAATTTTCAACGTAAGAGTGATAAAATCTTAGCAACAGCAGATAATAAGATAGATGCAAAATTCTCACATCCTAGTTGGATTTTAAAACGTTTACAAACAGATTGGCCTGAACAGTGGCAAGCTATAGCAACTGCTAATAATACTCATCCTCCTATGATTTTAAGGCTAAACACTAAGCTAATAACCCGAGAAAAATATGTTGATGATTTAAAAGAGCTTGATATTGCGGCAAGTATAACTCCTTATACCAATTATGGAGTTACTTTAACTCAGCCAGTTGATGTACGAAAACTACCTGGGTTTGCTGGTAAAAATTCTTATGTATCAGTACAGGATGGTGCTGCTCAATTAGCTGCTGAATTTCTTGATGTACCAACTGATGCAAAAGTATTAGATGCCTGTGCTGCTCCTGGTGGTAAAACTGCTCATTTATTAGAATGTTATAAAATTGAGCTATTAGCATTAGATAATCAGCAAAACCGGGTTAATTTATTGCAAGATACATTACAACGATTAAATTTAACCACTAAAATAAAACAGGCCGATGCTTGTCAGCCAGATAGTTGGTGGGATGGTAAACTATTTGACCGGATTTTATTGGATGTGCCATGTTCTGCTAGTGGAGTTATTCGTCGACATCCAGATATTAAGCATTTACGAAAATCAACAGATATTGTTAACTTAGTTGCTCAACAAGCTTTATTATTAGAAAAATTATGGCCGTTATTAGCAGTTGGTGGAAAATTATTATATGTAACTTGCTCAGTTTTTGCAGAAGAAAACTATTTACAAATAAAACATTTTTTAGCTAAATATCCAGATGCCTATTCAGTGGAATTAATAACGGATTGTGGTCAAGCACAAATTTATGGTCGGCAAATCTTACCTAGTGAGTTTGATGGATTTTATTATGCTTGTTTATCTAAACACTAACACCACTGAATATGCCGAGCTTCTGGAACAACCATGTTAAATTTGCAGAATAGACTAGGGATTATTTTATTAATAGCATTATTATCTAACCTTAGTTTTGCCGAATTCTCAATCGATTATGCTGAAACATCTCTAATTGATGGTATATATATATTGGATGCCGAGCTTAATTTTCACTTGACTGAAGTTGCTATCGAAGCTTTACAAAATGGAGTATCATTACCATTAGTTTTTACTATAATTATTGAACGTAACCGTTGGTATCTATGGAATAAAAAAGTACTTATGATCAGACAGCCATATGAGTTAAAATACTATGCTTTGAGTCAACAATATGGCTTGAAAAATCTAACTACTAATACTCAAGATAATTTTGCTTATTTAGAGACTGCTATTGCTTACTTAAATAAAGTAAAAACTTTTCCTTTGTTAACTAAACAAGAACTAACTGATTCTTCCAGCGAATATTGGGTATATTTACAAATTCATTTGGATATAGAATCTTTACCTGTCCCATTACGTCCCATCGCTCATTTATCTTCTCAATGGCGTTTAAGTAGCAGTTGGTATTCATGTCCCTTGCAACCTTAAAAAATAGATTAAATATTGGTTTAATAATAAGCCTATTTATTATTTTATTAGTATCACTATTAATGATCGCTTCAGCATTGCAAAATTCGGAACGGTTTGCTCATCTTTATTCAATATTATTATTAATCAATATTATTGCACTAGTAATATTATTAACTTTAGTAATTTTTAATTTAAGTAATTTAATCCGCCAATTACACAAAAGACGAATTGGATCTAGACTGACTATTCGGTTAGTTAGTTTATTGATAGTATTGTCAATCATTCCAGTTATCATAGTATATTATTTTTCTTTAGAATTTTTACATCAACGTCTTGATAATTGGTTTGATATTAATGTGGAATACGCTTTAAAAGATGCTTTTGAATTGAGTAAAGCAACCCTTGATGATCGCATGCGAGAAGCTCAAAAACAGACTTTAGCGATAACTAAAGAAATTAGTTTTGATCATTATGATGATATAGTTCTATTACTCAATGAATTACGAGAAAAAAGTGAGGCTTCCGAATTAACTTTGTTAGCAACTAACGGGAGAATTATTTCATCTAATACTATCGATACTACCTATCTATTACCTAATCGACCGCATAATAGAATATTATTTCAATTAAAACAATCTGATATATATATCGGCTTAGAACAAATTGCAGATCGTGGTTTGCATATTAGAGTAGTAATTAAATTATCACAAACTAAACCAGTGCGTTTGCTACAAGCTATATTTCCAATTCCAAATCATATTAGAAAATTGGCCGGAAATGTTGAAAATGCTTATACTAGCTATAAAGGAAGAGCTTATTTATATCAACCTCTAAAAATAAGTTTTACTTTAGTTTTATCTCTAGTGTTATTGTTAAGCGTCTTTGGTATTGTATGGATAGCATTTTTTGTTGCTAATCGTTTGGTATCGCCATTAAATCATTTAATAGAAGGAACTATAGCTGTTGCTAAGGGAGATTATACTAAGAAATTACCGATAACATATATGGATGAATTAGGTGTTTTAGTGCAATCATTTAATGATATGACTGATAAAATAGCTCAAGCTAGAGATGAAGCAAAACAAAGTCAACAATTAGCTGATAGCCAACGTACTTATTTAGAAGTCGTATTAGAACGCTTGTCTTCTGGAGTAATTTCTGTAGATATGAAGATGAAATTAAGAACTGCAAATCCAGCAGCAGCTATGATTATGGAGTTGCCATTAAATGAATTATTAGGACAAACTCTGACTAATTTACAGAATGATTACTCTATATTACGTCCATTATGTAATGCTATTTATCCATATCTTGCTAATTATGCTCAAGATTGGCGAAAAGAAATTATTTTATTTGGAGCTAGAGGACGTAAAACTTTAATGTGTCAAGGTACTCAATTACAGCTATCTGTTGGACATGGATATGTAATTGTATTTGATGATATTACTACATTAATTCAAGCTCAACGTAATGCAGCTTGGAGTGAAGTAGCTCAACGTTTAGCTCATGAAATTAAAAACCCATTAACTCCAATCCAATTATCGGCAGAACGTTTACGATATAAATATTTAAATAAATTTCCTCCTGCTGAAGTAAAGTTGTTAGATCGAATGACACATATTATTATTCAACAAGTTTCTGCTATGAAGGATATGGTAAATGATTTTTCTAATTACGCTAAATCTCCATCTATCAATAAAGAGCCAACTAATCTGAACCAACTTATTGAAGAAGTATATGATTTATATCGTAATGTTTCAACACCTATTAATATTGGTTTAGATCAAAGCATCCCAAATATTGAAGCTGATCAAGGTCATCTACGTCAAGTTTTACATAATTTAATAAAAAATGCGTTAGAGGCTCAAACTACTGATAATGAAATTAATGTTACTACTGATTATTTAAAAAAATATGGGGTAGAATGTATAGAATTACGTTTATCCAATCAAGGGCCTATTATTCCAGATGATTTAATGGATAAGATTTTTGAACCATATGTGACAACAAAAGCTAAAGGTACTGGATTAGGTTTAGCTATTGTAAAAAAAATAATTGAAGAACATAATGGTACAGTATGGATAGAACAAGATGATGAAATTTGTATAGTTATCCGTCTTCCAGTTGCAGATATAGCTTGTAAGTTTATTGATAAACAATTTTAAATTTGTCATTAATGACTGAAATATACATGTAGAATGCAATGAAGTATGAATTGCATCAATCGTGTATCTAAATATAACTCGAAAGATGTAATTCGCAAACTCATTACATCCTACGTGAAATCTATTATACAATCTATATAAAAACTGTATGTTGTTTAATATTTTCTAGTACATTGGAGAATTCTGCTAAAGTTTTTTCAGTATTTACAATATCAAAACTTTGAGAAAATTCAAATAATTTATCAGCATAATTAGTTAAATATTTGGAATTGTGAGTATGGCCTAAAGTCATAATTTGATCAGCAAATTTTTCAACTGCATCCATTTCAATCACTCCTATTATGTCCTGTAATATTAGTTTCATATCCTCCAATTCAGTTATTAATAACGAAATATTAATAATATTTTTATCATAGTATTCTGGTTCATTTAAAGGTTTAATATTTTCTACATAGCCTAAGTAACGAGCCAATACATTAAAAAGCTGATTAATATTTAAGGGTTTACATAAATAACCATCAAATTGACTATCGTTTTTTTCTACTGCTGAAGCGGTCAAAGCAATTATTGGAATATTAGCAGTATCTGGATTAGTTTTTAAATTTTTAGTTGTTTCATAGCCATCCATTATTGGCATTCTAATATCCATTAAGATTACGTCTGGATTATATTCTTCAGCAAAAATAATAGCTTGTTGACCATTTTCTGCTTCAAAAATTGTTAAATCATGTAGTAATTCTTTAATAATATTTCGGTTATATTCAATATCATCTACAATCAATACTGTCCCTTTAATAAAAGTAATATTTTGCCAATTTTTTGATATATTTTCTGGTAATGGTTTAGGTAATGAAACTTCAACATCACGTAAAGTAATTTTAAAAGTACTGCCCTTGCTAACTTGACTTTCAATAGAAATTTGACCATTCATCATTTTTACTAAACGTTTAGTGATAGCCAAACCTAAGCCAGTCCCACCATATTTTCTAGTGCTTTGTCCATCTTGTTGACGGAAAGACTCAAATACAATTTGTTGCTGATCAAGCGGAATACCAATTCCAGTATCAGTTACAGAAATAATTAAATCAATTTTACCAGTAATGTTTTTCTCAATTTTACGGCAACTTAGTTTAATATAACCAGACTCGGTAAATTTTACTGCATTACCAATCAAGTTTAATAATACTTGTCGCAATCTGATTTCATCAAATAATAATGCCGAAGGTAAATCAGCATCAATATCTACGATAAAATCTAAACCTTTTTCAGCTAATTTAATCTCAAATATTTGTTGCAATTCAGAAAATATTCTTTTTATATAAACTGTTTCATAATTAATATCTAAACGACCAGCCTCTATTTTAGAGAGATCAAGAATATCATTGATTAAAGTTAATAAAGTTTTACCAGCTGTTTGGATTGAATGTAAATAATTTTTTTGTTTTTCATCTTTTACTAAAGATGTAAGCAATTCACTAAAACCAATAACTGCATTTAATGGAGTACGAATTTCATGACTCATATTGGCCAGGAATTCGCTTTTCGCTTGATTCGCTAATTCAGCTTGTTCTTTAGCACGATTTAATTCTAGTTCTGCTTGTTTATTTTCGGTAATATCACGATTACTACCACGTCGTCCTAAAAAATTACCATCATCACCAAATACTGGTTGGCACACATGACCAATCCAACGAATTTGTCCTATTTTATTAATAATCCGAAATTCTGAAAAATGAGTATCTAATTCTAAAGTTTGTAATTGATGATATTTTTGATAATTTATAAGATCATCGTAATGAATAATTCTTTCTAATAATCTAGGATCTATTTGAAATTCTTCAGAACGATAACCAGTAATTCTCTCACAAGAAGGTGATACATATAAAGGATTGTCATTTGGATCGTTCCAATATTCCCAGTTATAAGTAAAATCTGCCACAGTACGTAAACGTTCTTCACTATCTCGTAAAGCTTTTAAAGCATATTTACGTTCTGTAATATCTCGAAAAACTCCTTGAAGAATTGGTTTACCTCTGATATAAATAGTTGATGCCATAATCTCAACTGGTACTTCAACTCCATCAGAACGGATGACTAAATATTCTAATAATGCAATTTTACTATCTTCAGTTAATTTACCATATCTAATAGCTCTTTCTTCGGCAATTTTGTCTAATAAAACAGGATGTAGCTGTGATTGGTTAAGACCAATAATCTCTTTATATGGTTTTAATAATAGTCTAGAAGCAGCAGGATTAGCATCAATTATTTTGCCAGATTTCTGATTAATTAAAAATATAGCATCTGGTGCTCCTTCAAATAAAGCTCTGAATCGTTCTTCACTTTCTCGAATTTTTCGTTCAGCTTGTTTTTGTTCGGTTATATCAGTTGCTATACCACAAACGGCATATATTTTTCCATCAGTATTACGCAGTGGAAATTTAATTGAAATATAATTATGTAATCCATCATCTTGTGGAACTTGTTCCTCAATTTTTAATAATGAATTACTGGCCACAACTCTCTTGTCATTAGCAATATAAATATCAGCAACATCAGATGGAAAGATGTCATAATCAGTCTTACCAACCATTTGTTGATTAGAAATATTGAATATATTTTCATAACGTTTATTTATAAATAAATACCTACCAGACATATCTTTTAAAAATATAACTGTGGCACTATTATTTAAAATTGCATGTAATTGCTCTTTGCTTTCCTGTAAAGCTTGTTGAGCTTGTTTGCGTTCAGTTATATCTTCAGCAACTTTTATGAAGTTAGTAATATTCCCATTTTTATCTTTAATAGTTGAAATAGAAGCATATTCCCAATATAAAGAACCATCTTTTTTTCGATTGTGAAATTCGTTTCGCCATTCTTCACCATATGAAATAGTGTCCCACATATTTTGGTAAAATTCTTTAGTATGTTGGCCTGATTTTAGAATGCGTGGGTTACGTCCAATTGCTTCTTCGGCAGTATAGCCAGTGATTTGGGTAAACTTTGGATTTACATATTCAATATTACCAGTAATATCAACAATTACAGTAGTACTAGGACTTTGTTCTATTACAACAGATAATTTTTTGAGTTGGTTTTCAATTATTTTTCGTCCTTTAATTTCATTTCGTAATTGTTCTTTATATTGTTTTAATTCTTTAGTTTGTTGTTTTATTAACAATTCTAGTTCATTTTCATATTTAAACCACCAACGTACTAAGATAATTATTATTAATATTATAGAAATTAAATTAACTATTGTTGGTATTATTACTATTTCTGGACGTATTAAAATGGTATAGATATCTGGAATCAAGTAGCCTAGTTTAGAACTATATAAAATTCCAAAATAGATATTATCAAATAATGAACAAAATGATTCAATAGCTAAAATAGTTAGAAAAATTATATTAGGTTGTTGTAGTCGTAAGTTTTTTATACAGAATAGTAATAATAATATCCATATTATGACTAATAAGCAGTATGTGATGGGAGTTAGTATGGTAAACAAATTCATGGTGATAGCTATTATAAAATAGCATTTTATCGATGTTTTGAATTGTTCCTAAGTTTACTCTTGGGAACAATTTACATTCAATCTTTGAAAATTAAATTAATCCAGCAAAAGGTTCGATTAATACTTCATTACCAATTTCTACATTACCGCATTCTTTTGGTAGCACAATAAAGCAATTAGCTTGGCTCATAGAGCTTAAAACTCCAGAACCCTGTATTCCTGTAGAATTAACTACTAAATTACCCTGTTCATCAGTTGCCATAATACCACGTTGAAACTCCATACGACCTGGACTTTTTTTCAAAGTAGATAAACATTTTGCTGGTACTCTAACTGGAGTTATTATATCCTGACCCATCATATAACGCAAAGCTGGTTGTACAAATTGATAAAATGTAACTATGGCAGAAACTGGATTACCTGGTAAACCAAAAAAAGCCGAACCTTTTAGTTTCCCAAAAGTTAATGGCTTACCTGGTTTCATCGCTACTTTCCAAAAATTTACTTCACCAAGTCGTTGTAAAGTATCAGTAACATAGTCAGCATCTCCAACTGATACACCACCAGAAGTAATAATAACATCACTACAATCTGCTGCTGCTAAAAAAGCTTGTTCCACATCTTCTGGTTTGTCTAAAACTACTCCCATATCAATAATATCTACACCTAAACGAGATAAAACTCCGTATAAGCTATAACGATTACTATCATAAATTTGACCAGCTTCTAAAGTCTCTCCAACTGCACGTAATTCATCACCAGTGGAGAAAAAACTAACTCTTAAACGACGTTTTACCTTTACTTCTGGAATTCCTAAAGAAGCCAATAAACCGATATCTACTGGAGATAAATATTTACCAGTTTTTAATATAGTTTGTCCTATAGAAATATCTTCTCCAATGGGCCGTATATGTTGCCCAATTTTATTGCCTGTAGTAATGGTTATAATATTTTCTTGTTTATCAACATTTTCCTGCATAATTATGGTGTCTGTACCATTCGGTATAACAGCACCTGTAAAAATTCTAGTACATTGACCAGCTTGTACAGTTCCAGAGTAAGGCTGACCAGCAAAAGAAGTTCCTACCATAATTAATTCAGCTTTACCTTCAGTTGGTAAATCGCTTCCTTGTACAGCATAACCATCCATTGCTGAATTTGCATGAGGCGGTACATTTATTTTAGATGATATATCTTCTGCTAAAACTCGGTCTAAAGAATCACGAATTGCTACTTGTTCATTTCCATTTATAGATTTTAAATCATGGTAAATTCTAGTTAATGCTTCTTCAACAGTTAATAACTGAGAATCATAGTCGTTACTACTACAACAAGATGTCTGCATAATTTTAGAAGGTAATTAAATACTGTTAGTTTATGAAATTATATGTAATATTCAGTATAACATAAACTAAATAATGGAGAAAAGCAGGATTATATTGACTTGATTAGACATCTTTCCTAAATAAAGATATATAATGTAGGATGCAATGAAGAATGAATTGCATCAATCGTGTATCTAAATATGACTTGAAAGATGTAATTCATAAACTCATTACATCCTACATAATGCTGATGTTCGGTTTACAATCATACATGAATAGCTTTCATTATTTAGGAAAGATGTCTATTATAGTATTTTTCGATAGCGTAAGTTCTTTAGTTCTCACTCGCTTGAGTGGAAATCAGAAAAAAACTTTCAAGGTTTCCAAAATATTGAAGGTTTATATTATTTATCAATCCTTCCAATCAATTCCAAAGTTTTAAAACTTACCGTTGTAACTTGCTTCAATAAGTCAATAACTTCTGGCTTGTAGTTTGTAATCGCTCAAATCAGTAAAGTTTTTATAAAATGGAATTCTGGGTAAGCCTTGTTTTAAGTTGATAGCATATTTTTCCCGATATTTGGGAGAATGTAAAACTGCGTAACAATAGTTAAATACTTACTTTTTTAGTTTATAATTTTTACTTCATTTGTTATTACTCGTCAATTCTTTTGCGAAATTATAAATTTCTTCATCAAAATAATAAAGTAAATCAAATATTTCACTTTCAATTTTAGTAATATCATATTCTTTTCTATCAATAATTTTTTCATGATGAAATATTCTATTTCTAAGAATTCTTATAGGGTTTATCATTTGATACATTGTTTGTCGGTCTATTTTCTTTTCCTGTTTTGATGGAAGATTTGGAAAAATATCTTTTATATCAGGTATTCTCATTATATTACTATAACTTTTGTGAAATAAAGATGTCCAAAAACCAAATGATAATTCTGCAACAACTTTATTATGTGTTGCTTCTTCTTTTCTTTTTGATAATACTTTTTTAGCTGTTTCTACTTTATTTTCAATACTATGTTCAGGTTTTTTAGGATTAGGTAATTTAGGTAATTTATCTAAATTAAATAACCATTCATTAGAATATTTTTTACCAAAATGAAAGTTTATTGAATTTCTCAATGAGATTTCAAAAATTGAAATTAATATATAATATTTTTCTGAAATATAGAGATTTTCTTTATATTTTTCAATGTCATTATCATATTGTTCTAATCTTTTTTTAGATATAAATTGTTCAATTATTTTATCTTCCATAGCAGATTTTATTTCCATTAAAAAAATGAATAACATTTTGCAATGTTATCATATGTTAGAAGCATATAGAAATTATGATTTAGGAAAATTTAAATTGCTACTCTAAATAGGATATTACACAAATATGTCTATTTATTTTCTCAAAAATCACTTGACAATTTTAAAAAAATCTATAATATGGTGCAGGTAATACCTAATAAGCCTTTGACCTGTTAAGTGTTAGTTTACTTAATTGAGTTAAAGCTTAGGTAATTTTCCTCCCCATTATTATTTATCAATCCTTCCAATCAATTCCATACTTTTCAAACTAACTGTTGTAACTCGTTTTAGTAAATCTATTACTTCCAATTTGTAATCGCTAAATTTATAATTGTTAAACATTTTATTGATAGTTGGGTCTTTGATTTTCTTTTCTTTGTAGCCGTCTAAAATCCATTCTATAGCACTGCGATTGCCTAGTTTATAGTCTAAAGCTTGGATTGGAAAGTTGGTTAGAGTGGTGATTTCGTCGATTAAAATATTACTTTTATCTGTGGATAGTTTTAATTTTGGAGTGTTGGGTTTGTTAGTTTCATGCGATAATTCAGTTAAATTATATGGTTCTACTTGTTCAAAATTCACGTGTAAATTAATTAATTCTGCTCCAATTTTTACTAAATCAGTGAAGTTTTTATAAAATGGTATTCTTGGTAAGTCTTGTTTTAGGTTTACTGCATATTTTTCTCGGTATTTGGGAGAATGTAAAACTGCGTAACAATAGTTAAATACATCTTTTTTGGTTATGGTTGTATATTGGTAGTATTTTTTAAATTGATTTAAGCCCCAATTTGTGATGTTATCAATACGGTTTCCATCAGAGTCATAACGGTATATTGGAATAAATTGAGGTATATGATGATAAAAATTTCTATCAAAAACTAAGTTTGTTGAAAAAACAGTAAACTGCGATATTGATGATAACCCTGTAAAAGTTAATACACAATTTTTATATTCAAATTTATTTCCAAATGCATCGAAATGATTTTGTGATAGAACGTCATTCATTATAATTTCAGAGTAGAAAGAAACTTTTCTGAAAGGTCTATAATAGGCTTTTGTAACTAATTTAGGTGAATATTTTATTAAAATTTTTCTTTTTAATTTATTTTTTAAATCTCTACTCCATTTTATTGTGTAATCTAATTCATTGTTATTGGTTTGTCCACAATTAACTTGTTTATTATACTTTTCAATAAAGTGTTTTACCTTATTTATTAGATTATTTTTACAAAAATCATAAACCCATTCATCTCTATCAGTCATTATCCCATTAGAAAAAAGCTTAAAAATAGCATTTTCAGTTTTATTTAACTTACATTCCTTAGTTCCCATAGGAATTAAATCATCCCAATCATTATCTGTTTGATTTAACCAATTATGTTTTTTATCAGGGATAATTAACTCAAATTTAGATTTTAATTGATTGAATTTATTATATTTAAGAAAACTTAGTTTATGCTCTTTTATATCTAAATCTGCAAACGGATTTAAATAAAACAACTTACATTTGCCTAAATCTGCTTTTTTAATCAAAAACATAATGGCAACTCCAGTTTGAATCCCAAACACATTATTTTTAGTACCGCTAAGTTTAGGATTCTTCCGTACATTACCACCCAAATCAATCACATAAATTTCATTAAATTCCTCAAACACAGTTTTTCTAAAACCATCAAAAGTTTTGCTATCAATGAACGATGAATTAGTCACAAACGCAATCATACCATCTTTAACAATTCTATCACTTGCCCAACGATAAAAACGGCTATACATATCTAAACTTTAGTCTTTTGAGCAGTCGAACTCTTTACATAAGTCTCTTTGATTTGCCTATCAATAAATATATATTCCTTGTTCTTATTATTATCATTCTCATTTTGTTGATTCGCATTATACGGTGGATTGCCAATAATAATATTAATTTCAGCCTGTTCTTGCCGCTTAACCCGTTGCATATTCTCATCACTAAACAGCCCCAACAAATCCTTCTGACCTTTAGTAGATTCATTTAATTCCAAAGTATCAACAAAAGAAATATTATCAAACTCTTGATATTCATTCATTTTCTGCTGATAAAGATACTCCAAATTCAAATTAGCAATATAATACGGTAAAATCGAAATCTCATTCGCAAACAAATCCTGCGTATACTTCTGTTTTAACGCATTAATCGGAATATAATCAATTATTTGAGTCAAAAATGTCCCAGTTCCAGTCGCTGGGTCTAAAATTTTAACATTCTTATCAGCCAAAGTTTTATCAAAATGCTCATAAGTTAAAGAATCCACCGCATTTATCATAAAATCCACAATTTCCAATGGCGTATAAACTATCCCCAATTTATCAGCTTTTTTCGGATTATAAGCTTTATAGAAATTTTCATACAACACATTCAAGAATTTTTGCTTTTCTTTATAATCATTTAGAGCCAAAGAATGACTTTTAATCGCTGCATAATAATAACGAATACTAGCAAATAAAGTTCTTTTTTCACCTTTATCAATAAAAGATTGTTCCAATTTATTAAGAGTTTTCGCAATATTATTATCAACATGAAAATCACTATCATTAAAAACTACCCTAAAAATATCTTCCGTCAAAATATGTTGCAATAACATTTCAAAAATATCATTTTGAGTAATATTCTTATCAATCGAATGCTTACAAATAGCCACAAATTCTTGATAAATACTCTGAAATTTCTTATTAGTTTTAGCTGCTGAACTTATTTTAGCTTTAATCGGTTTAATAATTTGGGGAATATCATCCCGAAACTGTTCAATAGCTTTATGAAATTCAGTTATTTCCGGTTTTTCATAAGTAAAAAAGGTATTTAATAGCAGTCCCAATTTTTCTGAGTCCTGCATATCAATATCAAAAACAGTTGCTTTATTTTGGATTAAAACCGCACGTTCACTATAGCGAAACCAGTATAAAATGATTAAATATTATAGAGAGAAAAAATTTCAGAAACGGAACAGTGTTTTTG
>JQIA01000969.1_pt1 | contig 15301 bp, 17 predicted proteins | sample 811431 | NCBI WGS metagenome assembly JQIA01 (sample SAMN02998118, study PRJNA258478) | marine sediment metagenome | biome: marine; feature: seafloor; material: sediment; isolation source: oil-polluted sediment collected from 3 locations (0.5 km, 0.7 km and 0.9 km)... | place: USA: Gulf of Mexico ... | reverse complement strand
TTTACCTTCAATAGCAATTTCTTTTCCTTTGGTTACATATTTCTCAACAATATCTGCTGTCTTATTCCATGCAACAATATTATGCCATTGTGTATCTGTTACTTTTTCTCCTTGGGCATTTTTATAACTTTCATTTGTAGCAATAGAAAATTTCGCTAATTTCTTTCCACTTTCTAAAGTGATGATTTCTGGGTTGTTTCCTAAGTTTCCAATTAACTGTACTTTGTTTCTTAACGTACTCATAAGATAAGGTTTTAAATTAGTATTATTTGTCAATTCGTTTTGACTCTGCAAAGTTGCGACATCATTACAGTTTTAATCGGTTGCAAAACAATTACTTTCGGTTGTAATTATTTGTAGTCGTTTGTAAACGGATATTTTTTAATACTTTAGCGAAATGAAAGTTTACATAGAAACCGAAAGATTAATCATTAGAGAAATCAGAGAATGTGATATTGATGGAATGTTTGAACTAGATTCAAATACAGAAGTACACAAATATTTAGGAAATAATCCTATAAAAACAAAAGAGGAAGCAAAAAAACAAATTCAGTTTATTAAAGATCAATATAAAGAAAGAGGAATTGGGCGTTTTGCAGTACTAGAAAAATCTTCCGGTAAATTTATTGGTTGGTCTGGGTTTAAATTGAATAAAGGTAAAAAAGAAGCTCTTAACGGTTTTGATAACTTTATAGACATTGGATATAGACTAATTCCGAACTATTGGAAAAAAGGGTATGCTTTAGAATCTGCAATTGCTTGTTTAGATTTTGGTTTTAATACATTAAATTATGATATTATTTATGGAGCCGCAGATACAGAAAATACAGGTTCTAATAAAATTTTACAAAAAATTGGGCTGCAATTCGTCAATGAATTTGAGTATGAAAATGTGAAAGTAAATTGGTATCAACTTAAAAAAGAAAATTATGGAAAGTAAAAAGTGTTTAGAATGTGAGGAGCTTGTAAAAGGTAGAATAGATAAAAAATTCTGTTCTGATTATTGCAGAAATGCATACAATAATCGTGTAAACAAAGACAGTAAAAACCTCATTAGAAATATTAATAATCGACTTAGAAAAAATCATAAAATTTTATCAGAATTAAATACAACAGGTAAAACAAAAGTGACAAGAACCAAGTTGTATGATAAAGGTTTCGACTTTCAGTTTTTTACATCCATCTATAAAACAAAAACAGGAAACACTTATTTTTATATCTATGACGAGGGCTATTTAGCGCTAGATAATGAAATGTTTTTATTGATTAAAAGAGATTAAAACTGTAACTATTTTATAAAAATTGATACTAATAGTTAAACTTATACCATAATGTTTCTAGCTTCAAATTCTTTTATTATTCCAACAACTATTATTTCTATTGCTGCGTTTATAGGAGTTTTAATCTATTATTTTAATACAAAACAAAAAATTATTAGAATACTTTCTAAACTACCAATTAAACAAATAGGTAGCTTAAAAATTAATGAATTTACACGATTTTCGGGAAAAGCTCTTCATGTAAAAGAACCTTTAATAGTTCCTATTAGCAAAAGAAGATGTGTTTTTTATGTGATGAAAATTGAAAAGAAAAAGAGTAACGGTAAAAGCTCTCATTGGGACACTATTGTTAAGGAAGAAAAAATTCAAGAATTCTTTTTAGAAAAAAATGGTGATTTTGCAATTGTTAGGCCTTCTCAAAATCCTAAAAATTACATGAGTCATTTAGTCGTTGATAAAAAAGCAAATTCTGGTACTTTTAATGATCCAACTCCTGAACTTAATGCACTCCTAAAAAGTTATGATATTAAAAGTGAAAATTTTTTGGGCTTCAATAAATCTTTACGTTATTCTGAAGCAATTATAGAAATTGGCGAACAAATTACAGTTGCAGGCATTGCTAAATGGAAAAGTTTAAAAGAACCAATAGAAGGCTATTCATATTCTAAAATAGCCGAACTAGAGAGTTCTGATAAACAAAAGTTAATTATTACAGATTTACCAAACTTAAAATCTAAAAAAAGATAAGTTATTATTTATAAAAAAGTAAAATCACCTAACTATTTCCAAGTATTTCCTTTTACACTAATTGCTGCTTTTAAAACATCTTTCTGACTTAATTGCCCAATTAATTTTCCGTTCTCAACAACAGGAAATCTTCTTCTATGTGAGCTTATAAATTTAAAAGCGGCATCAAAAATGTTCATATCTTTATCAATTGTATCCACATCAGTAACCATATATTTACCTACAGTATTATTGGTATCTGTTGGCATATTGTAATATTTACTCTCAGAAATATGCTTTATACAATCCGTTTCTGAAATAATACCTATTAAATCGTTTTTATCATTTACAACTGGACCTCCAGAAATTTTGTATTTAATCAGTAAATTTATAACATGATCTAAAGAATCTTCAGCCTTAAAAGTGATGAGTTTTTTTGTCATGTAATCAGAAACTAAAATTTGTTCCTCATTCTTCCCTTGAGATTCATCTCTTTTTCCTTGAAAACTTTTTATTCCCATAATCGTATCGTTTTTTAGTTTGATTTAAATTTACTAATTTTTCTGTCTTATACAATGTTTACACTATCTTTTTTTTATTTCATACATTTATAAAAAATTCTAGTGCAAATGAAAAGAATATCTTCTATCATATCAATCCTCATAATTTTAAGTGTTATTTATTGGAGTTTTTCTGATCAAAAGCCTTCTTTATCCAAAGAAAAAGCAACACTAGCCACAGATTTCTCTTTAGATAATGCGCTTTATCATTTAAAAAACATCTCTCAAAAGCAACACTATGTAGGTTCTGAAGAGCATAAAATTGTTCAGACCTATATAGTTAATGAATTACAGAAAATGGGGCTTGAAACCGAAATTCAAACCCAAACAGCAATCAATAGAAAATGGTTTGCAGCTACAACCGCCCAAAATATCATTGCAAAAGTAAAAGGTTCGGATACAGGAAAAGCATTAGTACTACTTTCACATTATGATTCTAGTACACATTCTTCTTTAGGCGCAAGTGATGCTGGCTCAGGAGTTGTTACTATTTTAGAAGGAATAAGAGCATTTTTAGCAAGTAATAAAACACCTAAAAATGATATAATTATTCTAATTTCTGATGCTGAAGAATTAGGTTTATTAGGTGCACAGGCTTTTGTTGATGAGCATCCTTGGACAAAAAACGTTGGTTTAATTTTAAATTTTGAAGCTAGAGGAAGTGGTGGCCCAAGTTATATGTTAATGGAAACCAATGGCAAAAACAGCAAACTATTATCAGAGTTCTTAGCAGCAGAACCAAACTTTCCTGCTGCAAATTCTTTAATGTATAGTATTTATAAAAAGTTGCCTAATGATACTGATCTTACTGTTTTTAGACAAGATGCAAATATAAATGGATTCAATTTTGCCTTTATTGGCGATCATTTTGATTATCATTCTGCACAAGATTCTTATGAAAGGTTAGATAGAGAGACACTATTACATCAGGCAGATTACTTAACAACAACTCTAAACTACTTTGCTTTTTCGAATTTAGAAGACCTAAATTCTGAGGAAGATTTTGTGTATGTAAACTTTCCATTTTCAAAACTACTTACGTATCCTTTTTCTTGGGTAATGCCTATGCTAATTATAGCTATTGTGATATTTCTTATTTTACTTTTCTTCGGATTTTCTTTAGGTAAAATTTCTGTAAAAGATGTTTTAAAAGGATTTGTTCCTTTTCTTATTTCAGTGATATTATGTGGTGGTATATCTTTTGGATTATGGAAATTACTACTAATTATTCATCCTCATTATAATGATATTCTACATGGTTTTACATATAATGGATATACCTACATTATTGCTTTTGTTTTTCTAAATCTGTGGATTTTACTTAAAACTTACAAATATTTTTCTAAAGAAGAAAAGACTACTAACTTAATAATTGCACCTATTTTTATTTGGCTAATCATAAACGTATTAATTAGTCTTTCTTTAAAAGGATCTGGATTTTTTATTATTCCTGTTTTTTCTGCTTTATTAATAGTAGCGATTACCATTTTTATGGACATTGAGGAGCGCTCTAAACGTATTTTATTCACAATTATATCTATACCAACCATCTATATTTTTGCCCCAATGATTAAAATGTTTCCTGTTGGTTTAGGTTTAAAAAATATATTTATCAGTTGTGTTTTAATTGCTTTAATTTTTGGATTGATGATTTTTACTTTTCATCAAAAGAAAGCTTCTTGGATGCTAAAATTATCTGGAATTTTAACCATTATATTCTTTGGAACTGCAACTTATTATAATGGCTTTTCTATTGATAACAAAAAACCAAACAGCATTGTTTACATTCAGAATTCTGATGATAAAACTGCATATTACGGAACCTATAACACTGATCTAGATAGTTATACAAAACAAATTTTTGATGAAACGGCTACAAAAGGTGGTCTTAAAAATGCGGAAACAAAAAGTAAATACAACACACATTTTAGTTATCATAAAAAAACAGATTATAAAAACATTTCTTCATCAACTATCAATATAGAATTCGATACAATTATTGGTAGTAAACGCTTATTAGAATTGGTAATAACTCCAACAAGAAAGGTAAATAAATTTGAATTTATTACGAATAACAAAATTACTTTACAGCAATTTAAGGTAAATGATGCTCTTGTAAATAAAGGCAAAAACTACCAAGCAAAAAAAGGAACCTTTTTAATTTATTACATGTCAAATACGGATAAAAATGTAACACTTTCTTTTACGATAAACAAAGATGAAAGATTAGACTTCGTTTTAAATGAAGTGACTTATGATTTGTTAACAAATCCAAAGTTTTCTATAAAACCAAGATCAGAAGAAATGATGCCAATGCCTTTTGTAACCAATGATGCTATTATCATTAGTAAAAAGATAAAAATTTAAAGATCAATTTATATCAAAAAAAAAGCGTTCTAAAATTTAGAACGCTTTTTATATATATTAAAATTTCTTTTAATCAATTTCAGTAACTCTTAAAGTATTTACCATTCCTCTAGCTTCAGCAGGCATAGATGCAAGGTTAATTACTAAATCTCCAGATTTCACAAAACCTTTCTCCTTAATAATTCTATTAATATCTTCAACAGTATCATCTGTTGTTAAGTTTTTATCATAGTAGTATGCTTTTACACCCCAAAGTAAATTCAATTTCCCTAAAATTCTTTTATTTGTAGAAAAAGTTAAAACATGAGTTCTTGGTCTCCATGCAGAAATTTGAAATGCGGTATAACCACTATTTGTTAAAGTAGATATTGCTCCTGCATCTGTATTATTTGCCATCATAGCGGCATGGTGACAGATTGCTTTTGTAACAAATCTATTCGTTCTAATATGCGGTGCATCCTGTGGTACTTTAATCATCCTAGAGCTTTCAACTGCTCTAATGATTTCTGACATTTTTTGGATAACCTTAATTGGATGTTTACCAACAGAAGTTTCACCAGAAAGCATCACTGCATCTGCACCATCCATAATAGAATTGGCAACATCATTAACCTCTGCTCTTGTTGGTACAGGGTTATCAATCATTGTTTCCATCATCTGAGTTGCAATAATTACAGGAATCCTTGCTCTTTTTGCTCTTCTTACTAATTTCTTTTGAATTAAAGGAACTTCTTGCATTGGAATCTCTACTCCTAAATCTCCACGTGCAACCATTAATCCATCACAATAAGGAATTAAAGCATCTAAATTTTTAACTGCTTCAGGCTTCTCTATTTTAGCAATGATAGGAATTCTATAATCTGAGTGTTGTGCAATTAAATCGCGTAACATTCTTAAATCTTCTGGAGTTCTTACAAAAGAAAGCGCCATCCAATCTACTTCTTGAGATATTGCAAAAACAGCATCTTCCTTATCTTTTTCTGTTAAAGCAGGTAAAGAAATAGCTGTATTTGGTAAATTAACACCTTTCTTAGAGTTTAAAGGTCCACCTACTAGTACATTTACAACAACTTCTGTCTCTTTATTAGTAGAAGCTACTTCAAATAAAAGTTTACCATCATCAACCATAATGTGCTCCCCAACTTTCACGTCTTTTGGAAAACGTTTATAGGTCATAAAAGCCTTTTCTTTGGTTCCAATACATTTTTCTGTAGTAAATGTAAAAGTATCTCCATCCTCTAAAACAACACCTTCTTCCATTACTCCAACACGTAATTTTGGGCCTTGTAAATCTCCAAGGATTGCGATGTTGAAATCATTTTCAGCATTTATTTCTCTAATGATTCTTACTTTTCTTTTTACATCTTCGTAATCTGCGTGTGAGAAGTTAATTCTAAAAACATTTACTCCGTTGATCGCTAAATCTGTTAAAATTTCTTTTGTGTCTGTAGCTGGTCCTAAGGTGGCAACTATCTTGGTCTTATTATTATGTGGCATATATTCTAAAATATTAAAAAGTCTTTTGACTTTAATGTTTTCTTATCAATTGAATAAGAAGTTATTATTTGATCTATTTTTTTAATTTTATCTACTATTTCTATGACGTAACTATATTTTAAGTCTCCAGAAATTTTAATAAAAAAATCTACCTTTTTTTTTTCTGGTATTAAATATGTCTTTGTCTCAGATGTTAAGAGAAGTTCGTTTGATTCTGTTTGGTTTTCTCTTTTAGAACTATTCGCTATTAAATACCAATCATAATCATACTTTGTACTAGCATAATTAAAAATTGAAAAGCATGCTTTTTTTTGCTGATCTTCAAATTTTAAATCTTCTCTTGATTTGTAAAAACTTGTTCCTAAATTTCTATTCAATAAATAGGCTAATTTAAAATCTTCTAGTGCTGTATGAATACCAATTAAAGAATATTCGTCTTCACAGAAATCATCTAAACCTAATGAATGAATTTGCATAAATAGTAATTAGTTTTAGTTCATCTTTGAGATGCTAAATTACTAATTGTTTATGAATTTTGCAGGAATATTAACGAAAACGTTGTCGTATCTAGCTTTCTGAAATTTGTTTTTGGAATGCGAAGTAAACTCTCTTCGAAGCTTGTTCTTCTGCCTTTTTTTTGGAAGTTGCTCTACCCTTTGCTATTTGCTCGCCATCAATACTAATCTTAACACTAAAGTGCTTTATAGATTGATTCCCAGAATCCTCATACGTATCAAATTTATACGTCTTCTTCTGTTTTTGACACCATTCTATAATTAGGCCTTTATAGCTAGTTATTTTTCCTTCTAGCTTCTCTATATCAACATAAGGAACAATTACATTTTCGTAAATGAACCTTTGACAATACTTATATCCTCTGTCTAAATAAATAGCACCAACTAATGCTTCAAAAATATTACCATGAATATTATCTCCTACATTTGCTTGATCTATATTACTTTTTACAAAACGAATTAGATTCAAATCTTTACCTAATTCGTTTAAATGCTCTCTACTAACAATTTTAGAGCGCATTTGAGTAAGATACCCTTCTGTACCTGTTGGGACTTTTTTGTATAAATAAGCTGCTATTACAGAGCCTAAAATAGAGTCTCCTAAGAACTCTAAACGCTCATAATTAATAGGAATACCACTTTTATCTAGCATTTGCACAGATCTATGTGTAAATGCCTTTTTATATTTATTAATAGTTCTTGGAGAAAAGTTGAGTAATTCTTTTAATTCGCTACGTAATTTTTGATCTTCTTGAGATCTAGATTTAACTATTTTACGAATAAAATTCATACGCTATTCCTCTAATTTCTTAAAGGCAACACAAGCATTATGACCTCCAAAACCAAATGTATTACTCATTGCTATTTTAATATCTCGCTTTTGAGCTTTATTTAAAGTTAAGTTTAAATCCGGATTAATGTTCTCGTCTATATTAGAATGATTAATTGTTGGTGGTACAATACCGTGTTTCATCGCTAAAATAGCAGCTATAGACTCTACAGCACCTGCAGCACCCAATAAGTGTCCTGTCATAGATTTAGTAGAATTTATATTGATATTTTTAGCATGATCACCAAAAACTGCTGAAATTGCTTTTAATTCTGCAACATCTCCTAAAGGTGTAGAAGTACCATGTGTATTAATATGATCTACATCTTCTGGATTAATCCCTGCGTTTTCTAAGCAATTTTTCATTACAGCCATCACACCAATTCCTTCTGGATGAGGTGCAGTCATGTGATATGCATCAGAAGACATTCCTCCTCCAATAACCTCAGCATAAATTTTTGCTCCTCTTGCTTTTGCGTGTTCATAACTTTCTAAAACCAAAGCACCTGCTCCTTCCCCTAATACAAAACCATCACGTTCTGCATCAAAAGGTCTAGACGCTGTTTCTGGGCTTTCGTTTCTTGTTGATAAGGCCTTCATAGCATTAAAGCCACCAACACCAGAAATTACAACTGCCGCTTCAGAGCCACCAGTTACAATTACATCACAAGTACCTAAACGAATATAATTTAAAGCATCTATCATAGCGTTAGCAGATGATGCACATGCAGAAACTGTAGTGTAATTTGGTCCCATAAATCCATTTTTAATGGAAATATTTCCTGGCGCAATATCTGCAATCATTTTTGGAATAAAGAAAGGATTAAATTTTGGTGTACCGTCTCCAGCACCAAAACTTATAGCTTCGTTTTGAAAAGTTTCTAAACCTCCAATTCCTGCTCCCCAAATTACACCAACGCGTAATTTGTTAATTTTTTCTAAGTCTAGACCTGCATCTGCAATTGCTTCATCTGAAGCAACCATTGCATATTGCGTAAATCTATCCATTTTACGCGCCTCTTTCCTATTGATGAAATCGGTCACGTTGAAATCTTTTAATTCACATGCAAAACGAGTTTTGAACTTGGCAGCATCAAAACTTGTGATTGGCGCTGCTCCGCTAACTCCGTTAACTAATCCGTCCCAATATTCTTCAATATTATTACCAATAGGCGTTAATGCGCCAAGTCCAGTTATTACAACTCGTTTTAATTGCATATAAATATTACTTTTTTGCTGCTTCAATATAGCTTACTGCTTGCCCTACTGTCCCGATGTTCTCAGCTTGATCGTCTGGAATTTGAATATCGAATTCTTTTTCGAATTCCATAATTAATTCAACAGTATCCAAAGAATCTGCTCCTAAATCGTTTGTGAAGCTAGCTTCTGTTGTTACTTCATTATCGTCTACTCCTAATTTGTCTACGATAATAGCTTTTACTCTTGATGCAATGTCTGACATAATTTTGTTGTTTTTTAAAATTTAAATCGAGGCAAAAATACGAATCTTATTAATTCTAACTAACTTTTGCTCGAAAAATGATTATTAAAGATAAATAAAAATGTTTAATCTCTTCTAAAAATAACCCGTTTGTTAATAATTATTCTTTTTTTTGTACTCTAGATATATAGATATGAAGCGTATTGTTGTTTTTGCTTCTGGTTCTGGAACGAACGCAGAAAATATAATAAAATTTTTTAATCACACTAAAACGGCTAAAGTTACTCAAGTACTGTGTAACAATGAGCATGCCAAGATTTTTGAACGATGTAAAAACCTTAAAATGAACTGCTTGTACTTTAAAAAAAGTGAATTCTCATCTTCTGACACTATACTAAATATATTAAAAAAAGAAGCAGATTATATCATTTTAGCAGGTTTTTTATGGAAAATTCCACAAGGTATAATTGATGCTTTTCCGGATAAAATCATAAATATCCACCCCGCTTTGTTGCCAAATTATGGTGGAAAAGGGATGTACGGAATGAACGTTCACAGAGCCGTAAAAGAAAATAAAGAAACTGAAACTGGCATCACAATTCACTTCGTAAATGCCAATTATGATGAAGGAGCCATCATTTTTCAAGCAAAAACAGCACTTTTAGAAGAAGATTCTGCTGAAATTATTGCAGAAAAGATCCATATTTTAGAACAAGAACACTTTCCAAGAGTCATTGAAGAGGTAATTTTAAAAAATTAATGGGTAAAAAGAAGTTTTATGTTGTTTGGAACGGACGAAAAAAAGGAGTTTTTACTTCTTGGAAGGTCTGTAAAAAGCAAATTGATGGTTTTGAAGGTGCACAATACAAATCTTTTGCAGATTTAAATGAAGCTGAAATAGCTTCTACCAAAAACTATGCAGATTATATTGGTAAAAACACCAAAAAACCAACTTTATCAACTTCTGAAAAAGCGAGTTATGGATCTCCTAATTTAGAAAGTATTTCTGTGGATGCTGCTTGCTCTGGAAATCCTGGGAAAATGGAATACAGAGGGGTTTTAACTCATAATAAACAGCAAATTTTTATAAAAGGACCTTTTAAAAAAGGAACTAATAATATAGGTGAGTTTTTGGCTTTAGTGCATGGAATTGCCTTATTAAAGAGTAAAAACAAAGAAGATATTCCTATTTATTCTGATTCTAAAATTGCTATGAGTTGGGTAAAACAGAAAAGATGTAAAACCAATATGCATTTTGACGCTTCTAATAAAGATTTATTAGATTTGATTAAAAGAGCCGAGAAATGGCTGAAAGAAAATACGTACAAAAACCCAATTCTTAAATGGGAAACCAAAGCTTGGGGAGAAATTCCTGCAGATTTTGGGAGGAAATAAAAAGAATTAACTATTTAAAGTTCAAAGGCTAATTTATTTATAAAATCTTTTTTGATGTAAAATACGTTGTATATAAACAGTCTCTTTTTCAAATATGTAATGAATTCCAAAAGGAAACCTTTTAGTGAAAACAATATTTATATTACGATAACGTTTTTGAAAATGATTAGGATTTAATTTTAAACGCTCTATACTTTCGGTGAGTTCTGCATCAAACTTTTTTAAAATACTTTGAGATACTTTAGAATAATAAGCTCGTGTTCCTTTAATATCCAAGAGAGATTCATCACTTAAATTTATCATAAAAACCATTACTCTAAAAAGTCTTTTTTAATTGCACTCCAAGATGTGTAATTCGTTTTACCATCATTATGATTGCTTATCATTTTATCCATCATAACTTTATACTCTTCAGATGGTTCAAAAGCATAAGCGTTTTCTTTTAGAATACTTTCCATGTAATTTTTTAAATTCCGACCTTCTCTTTCGGCTTTATATTGTAAAAGAGAAAGTGTTTCTTCGTCTAAAACAACTTCTTTTCTTTTTTTAATAGACATCTGTTTAAATTTAAACTACTTGATAAATATACGTATATTATACGGAGAACTATTTCTTTTAAGAAAAATTTACAAATTATACCCAATGCTAATCATAATTATTCTTGGTAGAATAAAGGTTTTTGTATCTAAAACTACATAATCGGAAAAACCATTGCTTTGTTTAAATTGTGCGTTAAATAAATTTTGAGCACTTATTTTATAAGACCAGGCAGAATTCTCTTTTTTGTAAGACAAGGTTGTGTTTGCTATTTCATACACATTTTTTTGCCCCAATGTTTTATTCTGATAATTGCTTCGTTTATAGTCAAAATTAAAAATAAATCCTTTTAAAAAATCGTAATCTATTGTTATAAAAGGTTCTGTTGTAATAAATTTTGACGTAGTATTACTAGAAATAAAACGTCCAACACTTCTTTTTAAACCGACTTCTATGGTTGGAAAATCATCAAACAAAGTTTCAAAACCAATTTCATAATCGTAATTATTATTTTTATTGGTTTGTAAATTACTATTCAGTTCTTGAACGTATTTTGAGTTGTTAAAACCAACATCAAATTTATATTTAATCGTTTTAATCGTTTTTTCGAAATGTATATTTCCACGTATTTCTTCTGAGGGATTGTCAAACATTTTTACTGTTAAAAACTGATTCACATCTTTAAAATCTACTTTATTTCTAACTCCTTTTATCTGTTTGTTATAATTTACACTTGCATGTAGCATTATACCTCTATATAAACTAAATCTGCTATAACGGATTCTCGCTGCATGATATAAATTGTTTTCTAAGCTTTCATTCCCTTTAAAAACAGAATTATACGATTGTAAATAAAATCGGTTTGCAAATCTACTAGCATCAGAAAAAGAAGTTTTTAAATTATAATTCAGTTGAATTTTCTTTGATTTATTAAACTCAATTTTTGCTGAAAAATCTGGTAAAACAACCCATTTACTTTTATCAAGAACAGTCTGGTTGTTTAATTTCCAATGGTAGTTATGTACATACGCTCCTTGTTTTAGGGTGAAAATCCCTGTTCTAAATTTATAATGAACTCCTAAAAATAAATCATTCAATTTAAAATTAAGATCATTGCCAAATTCATCCGAAGAAAAATCATTTATGCTTCCATCATCTAAAGCTTGGCTATCATCACTTAGAAAACCTTCATTTAAAAACTTGTTACCAACCGTTGTATAGATATGATTACTGTTATTAATCTCCCAAAAGTGTTTAAAAACAGCATCAATATTTTGCTCTTGAGTGTTTTTAAGTTGGTTAATTCTATACAATTTTTGTTTTTCTGCAACAGGAATCAATCCATTAAAAAGAGTGTCTTTTGTTTGCCAAAAATTAGTTTTATCACTTTTATCATATACATAATTAAAAACCGAAGAGAACGTGTGTTTATCAGATTGTCTTTTGTGCCACTCTATATTTTGGTTGATATACGTTGCATTTAAATCTCTATCGGTTAAGATTGTATTCGCATTGGTATCTATCAAAGAAGTTAACGTGTTATTCTTTGTGTTATTTGTTCTTTTTACCTGTGATCTTACATACCATTTCTCTTTATTGTTAGGTGTGTATTCAATATTTAAATTTCCAATACCTAGTAAATTATCTGCATTTGTGTTATTTGTTCTATGTTCTGAAAACGTGGTGTATTCATTAAAGTTCTCTATAAAACTGCTAGTATTTGTGTTCGAAAAAATGGCATAACCAGAAATATCTAACTTTGAAGTTGCTGTTTTTGTAATATTTAATGCGCCAAATTTTTGCTTACTTGTTAGCAAATCATTGCTTTGCATAAACTGAGAAAAATCGCCACCTTTCCAATTAAAGTTACCACTAAAAATGGCATTCATTCCTCCAGAAAAACTCATATAATCTTTAAACGTAAATGTTTTTTCGCCAATATTATTGATGTTTCCTATAAAATTTACATTGGTTTTGGGAGAGTAATAGAATAAATTGGCACTGGTTTTATAAAATTCTATATTACCTTTACCAACTTCTACATCACCAAAAAGAAAACGTTTTTTATCTTCTTTTAATTGGATGTTCATTGCCATTTCATCAGAATCGGTTAATCCTTTTAAAAATGAAACTTCATTATAATTATCGATTACCTCAATATTACCAACAGCATCTGCAGGAATATTCTCTACGGCTAATTTAGAATTTCCTCCAAAAAACTTTTTGCCATCTACCAGCATTTTAGTTACTTTCTTGCCTTGAACAGTAACCGTTCCGTTTTTACTTACTTCTACACCTGGCAACTTCTTTAAAACGTTTTTTAATTTACGTTCTGAGCCGTTTATAAATTTACTGGTTTTATAAGTTGTGGTATCTCCTCTTACCGTTACTGGCATTTCTATAATTACCTCTTCTAATTGTTCTGAAGATTGTTGTAATACAAAATCTTTTTTTGTTGATTTTAAAGCGATGAATTCATAATCAATAGGTTTATAGCCCAAATAAGAAATATTAATAACAATGGTATCATTTTTATCTAATACTAATTTATAATACCCTTCATTATCTGTAATTGCAAATTGTAAGTTTTTAGATACATCTTTAGGTTTTGCAATTACATTTGCATACGACAAAGGGTTTTGTAGGCTGTCTTTTACTGCACCAGAAAGTGTTACTTTTTGGGAGAAAGTGAATGCTGAAACACCAAAAAAAATAAAAAAAAGAGTCTTTTTTAGTGTCAATTGCGTTTGTGTTTTTTGTTAAAATCTTTTGCTAAACCCATTATAATACTATCATATTTACTTTGTGTAATTTTAATGCCTTTTTTTGGTTGTAGCACTTTTTCTTTACTGTCTTTTTTGTTCAATTCAATTTTTGAAACATAAAAGATTACTTTGTCATTTTCTAGTTCTAAAATCAAACCAGGTAATCCGTTATATTTAATAGGGCCATAAGAAAAGGGGATTTCTGGAGTGTACCAAGCAATGATTTTTATAGTTATAATATTTCCTGAACTTCCAACAAAGGTGTCGTTTTTAGTTGCTTTGAAACAATTGTAATTTCCAATTTTTTTCTTTTCTTGCGTCAATGTCCAATTAGATATTTTATCCTGTTCAACAAGATACAATTCTGATTCAAACTCACGTTCATGAAAGGTTTTATTGGTTTTTCTGTTTACATAATAAATACCTTCACCCCCACCAAGTGTTTTACTAAATTCTACTACTAGCGAATTTTCATCTTTTTCTAAACCCATATTAGAATAATCAAAAAACACAGAAGTATCTTTATTGAATACCAAAGTATATTCAACCTTTTTCATTTCATTCATAATTTTTTTCACAAAAATAACTGCTGTAGTATTCTCTTTCTTTGGATCAACTATAGTATTACTTTTCTTTTTATATCTAATTATAGAGATATCTTCTTGTGCTTTTATACTTGTTAGATTAATTGTAATTAAAAAAAATATTATTCCTTTTTTTAAATTTGAAAACCTCATTTTATAAACTTTGTAAAAGAACATAAGCTTGATAAATATATCTAACTTATGTTCTTATCTGTTAGTAATTATTAATTAAATCTAGCTTCACAACTGTCTACTGTTCTAGCGAATTTTTCATAGGTCATTGTATATTCTAAAACCTCTTCAACTTCAAATGCAAATGCTATACAATCTATCTGTTCTTTCTCTACTATAGAGTTCGCATTCACTAAACTACTTGTCGCTAGCACAAAAACTAGACTTAATAAAACTTTTTTCATTTTTCTAAAATTTTGTAATCCAAACTTATATTTGGATTCGTTTATTAAAAAATATTTAGAATTCTATATGAATTAACAAGTTTAAAATTCTCTAAAAACTTGTAGAAAAAGGGTTACTTTTGTAGCCTTCCTCTGTTTGTCTTTGTTTATTTACATAAGCAATTGTTTTAAGTTGTACACTTATTTAGTAATTTTTATATTTCTTAATACCGCAAGCGGAGGTTTTTTGTTTTTATGTTCTCTTCTTTTTATTTCCGTTTTCATGAGAATCGCAAAAAAATAAGTCAATCATCAGAATGACATATTATTGAAATCTGTATCATACCAAAACAAATTCAGCATCAACATCAGAAATTATAATTCGTTAAAATTTTGAGATTTCTTCTCAT
>JQIA01000965.1_pt1 | contig 15302 bp, 20 predicted proteins | sample 811431 | NCBI WGS metagenome assembly JQIA01 (sample SAMN02998118, study PRJNA258478) | marine sediment metagenome | biome: marine; feature: seafloor; material: sediment; isolation source: oil-polluted sediment collected from 3 locations (0.5 km, 0.7 km and 0.9 km)... | place: USA: Gulf of Mexico ... | reverse complement strand
AATTTAAATTAAGAAGTTTTGGGAAGAATTTTGGCCATTGATTATGGTCGTAAAAGAGTTGGTATTGCTATAACAGATCCTTTACAAATGATAGCAAATGCATTAACTACTATTCATTCTAAGGATATTTGGACTTTCTTGGCAGAATATTTTGAGAAAGAAGAAGTTGACTGTGTTGTTGTAGGATATCCAAAACAAATGAACAATCAAGCTTCTGAAGCTGTTAGGTTTATCAATCCATTTTTGCAACGATTTACAAAGCTTTATCCTGAAATGGAAGTGAAACTTGTCGATGAAAGATTTACCTCCAAAATTGCATTTCAGACAATGATTGATGCAGGATTAAGAAAGAAAGCAAGACAAAATAAGGCACTTGTTGATACAATAAGTGCAACAATAATTTTACAATCGTATTTAGAACAAAGAACAAAGTATTAAAATGATTTATCCAATAGTTGTATATGGCTCTCCGGGTTTAAGAAAAGTAGCTCAGGAAATCGATAAAGAATATCCATCATTAGAAAAATTTATTGATGACATGTGGGAAACGATGTATTTTTCAGATGGACTTGGTTTAGCTGCACCACAAGTGGGCAAACCTATTCGCTTATTTGTAATTGATGGAGCACCTTTAGAAGAAGAACATCCACATTTAAAGGATTTTAAAAAAGTTTTTATTAATGCGAAAATAACAGAGACAAATGATGAAGATATATCCATGAATGAAGGTTGTCTTAGTATTCCTTTATTAAGAGAAGATGTAATAAGACCTTCAGAAATTAGACTTGAATATTATGATGAAAATTTTAAATTTCATGATGAATGGTTTGATGGAATGGCTGCAAGGGTTATTCAGCATGAATATGATCATACCGAGGGAATTCTTTTTACTGACAAAGTAGCTCCAATCAAAAAACGATTAATAAAAGGTAAACTTCAATCTATTTCGAAAGGTAAATTTAAAGTTGATTACAAGGTGAGATTGCCTAAGTGATGATTATTACACAATATTTTAAGAAGAGCGTTTTGATAATTCAAAAGGCTCTTTTTATTTTAATTCTAGTTTCGAAAAAGGATAAAGTTTATAATCTTTACTTTAGTTTTTAGTTTGTTTGTAAATTGCCGTGTAACAACTAAGCATTTTGACTAAACAAGATAGAATGACTATGTTAAGTTGAGTGAACAATATTAAAATAAGAATGTTTAAAATTAAGACTTGATTATCTCTTATTTTTTTCTTAATTTGACAGACGGTACGATTTTGGTGATGAATAGCATAGATAAGTTTTTAAAAGAAAAAACTATTGTTTTGAACTAGCGTATATACTCATAGAAATCATTAAAAAAATATTAAATTAAAATTTGGAAAAATGAAAAAAATTGGAGTTCTATTTGTAGCGTTGGCATTAGTGGTGTTGTGTAGTTCGTGTCATTCAAAAAATTGCCCTGCGTATTCTGATAATACCATTGAGGTTGAGCAGAACGTTTAAATTTTCTTTTATAGATTTTTTTTTTTAGATTTGGTGTCATCAAATGAATTTGAAAAATAATAAATAACTATATCATTATGAAAAAAATTATTGTAGCAGTTTTGTTTTCTTTTTTTGTACTTGCAATGTTAAGCTCTTGTAAAAGTAAAGATTGTCCTGCATATGGACAGGTTGAAGTTGAGCCAATAGAAATTAATGCTTAGTATAATTTGATAGAAATTAAATAAAGGAATATACAAAAACAACATATAATCTGTCTCAAAAGTAGTAATTTTACTTTTGAGACAGATTTTTTTATTTATGAATCTAAGATTTTTAATTTTAGTCTTTTTTATTTTTACTACTACATTTAATACGTATTCTCAGGATCCATCTGAAGATATGCCTAAAATCTTTTATCGTAACGAGAAATCAATTGGACTTCAACTTAACACAAATGGATGGGGCCTTGGTTATAGATATGGGAGTAGGATCAATTATTTTGAAAAGAAAAATTTAGAGGTTGATGTGACTTTAATTAAACATTCCAAGGAAATAAAAACAACATCCTTGTATCAAGGATCAGAGTCCTTTGTTTTTGGTAAATTGAATTATGTATTTGATATTAGGGCTGGTTTTGGTAAACAGTTTGAGATATTCCAAAAGAGAGAATATGGAAGTATTGCTATTCGCTATTTTTATGCATTTGGACCATCCTTAGCAATTAAAAAACCAATTTATTATGAAATTGATGATTCTCTTAATAATAATGTGAAAAATGTAAAATTTAGCGCTGACATTCATACTTCTGATGAAATAAGAGGAAAATCATCTTTTTTTGATGGATTTGATGAAATAAAACTTGTTCCCGGAGCATATTTGAAAATGGGTGTGAATTTCGAATTTAGTAGGAGAGAGACTTTTATTCATGCACTTGAAGCCGGCGTTATGTTACAAGCCTATTTAAGTGATTTGGAAATCATGTCGACTGACGATAATCAACAATTTTATTTTACATTATTTGTAAGTTATAGGTTTGGCAAAATTGTTAACGCTCAAGAGATTTCGAAAGACTATATGAAAAGAAGAAAAAAAAGATTGAGATCGCTGCAAAGAAATAATTAAAGTAATTTGAATACTTATTAATTATATATATTTATTCTTTTTATTTACTTGATGAAATCCTTTTTAATACATAATTTTGATCTATAAATAAATTTATCATTTCTAAATATCTAATAAAATGTCAAAAATAAAAGTTGCAATTAATGGATTCGGAAGAATTGGCCGAAATGTTTTTAAAATCGCCTTAGAACGTGACAATATTGAGATCGTAGGAATTAACGACTTAACCGACACAAAAACATTAGCACATTTACTTAAATATGACTCAACACAAGGAAGATTCAATGGTGAGGTGTTATTTGATGAAGATGGTATTATTGTAAATGGAAAGAAAGTTAAAGTTAGTGCAGAAAGAAGCCCTTTGAATATTCCATGGGGAGAAACACCTGATGTAGTAATAGAATCAACTGGTATTTTCAGAAGTAAAGAAAGTGCAAAAGGTGGTTATGGTGATCACTTAAAAAATGGAGCAAAAAAAGTTATTCTTACGGTTCCTGCAAAAGATCAAATAGATAATATGATTGTTCTGGGTGTGAATACTGAGGATTTAAAACCAGAAGATCTATGTGTATCAAATGCTTCATGTACTACAAACTGTTTGGCACCTGTTGTTAAAGTTCTTAACGATAAGTTTGGTGTTGAAAATGGCTTTATGACTACTATTCATTCATATACTAATGATCAGGCAATTTTAGATGCACCTCATTCTGATTTGAGAAGAGCGAGATCTGCTGCCGTTTCTCAAATTCCAACTACTACTGGAGCTGCCTCTGCTGTAGGTAAAATTTTACCTGAACTTAAGGGTAAACTTGACGGAATGGCCGTACGTGTACCAACGGCTACAGGTTCAATGATTGATTTAGTTGCTAACTTAAAACAAGAAGTTACAATTGAGCAAGTAAATGCTGCAATGAAAGAAGCTGCTGAAGGATCAATGAAAGGTATTTTGGAATACACTGAAGACCCAATTGTTTCTGTTGATATTATTCATAATTCACATTCATCAATTTTTGATGCATTGAGTACTATGGTAATGGGAAATATGGTAAAAGTTATTTCGTGGTATGATAACGAATGGGGATATTCATGTCGTGTAGTTGATTTAATTGAAAAACTAAAATAAAAATCAAAAAAAAAGCCTGAAACAATTTTGTTTCAGGCTTTTCTTTATAATGATTTTATTTAATAAGTCTCTATTAATTTAAAAGGAACATCAATAATTGCCTGATAATGTTTCCCTAATTCAAGAACAGCTTCATCATCTTCTTCATAATACCAGTTTACTTTACAATTAATTCCCTTACTCTTTGATTCTTGGATTAATTGAAAAAATTCTAGAATAAATTTTGAAGATCCGCTATTTATATATTCAAGCTGAACATTTATTAAAGTTTCGTTTTGAGGGCTTTTAAAATATATATTTAACCATTCAAATAATTGTCTGTAAAACTCTTCTGGATTTTCAGGAATAGATCTGCCTATTAATTTTAATATTCCAGATTGGGCATCGAAATTAATATATGGAGTTTTAACTGTTTTTTCAATAACCAATTCATTCATAATTAATAATTATTATTCGTAACGTAATGATATAATAGGATCTAGTTTCGATGCTTTAATTGCAGGAAATAGCCCTGATAATAAGCCAACTACAAAACAGAGCAATATTCCGCCAAGGATCCATAACCATGGAATAATAAATATTCCGTTCGTTATTAAAGATACAACATTTCCGATAAAAATACCTAAAATTATACCAAAAAATCCTCCTAACTGACCAATTAGAATTGATTCATAAAGAAACTGTCTTCTAATGGTTTCTGCTTTTGCTCCAATAGCTTTACGTATTCCAATTTCTCTTGTTCGTTCAGTTACGGAAACAAGCATGATATTCATCAAACCTATTGCTGCTCCTAGTAACGTAATTATTCCTATTATGGTTGCAGCAAGAGTGACATATCTTATATTTTTTATCAACAAATTAGATAAACTGTCGCTTGTTTCAATCGCAAAATTGTTATTTTCAAAACTACGTAGTTTCCGAATGACTCTAAAAATACCTTCCGCTTCATTAATTGCAGCTTTTAACAATTTAGAATCATTGGGAAGAATTGAGATATTAAAATTCATATTAGGTCGAGAAAAATATTGGCGAACACTTGTTATTGGAAGAATGCATATTTTATCTCCAGTAGATCCAAAACTTGATCCTTTTTCATTTAAAATACCAATAATTTTATATTTTCCATTTCCGATTCTTATAATCTTATCAATCGGATCTTCGTCATTTGAGAAAATATCTCTGATAAGACCTGAGCCTATTATTACAACATGAGCATTAGAAGAAATATCATGTGAAGAAAAATTTCTCCCTTTATTTATTTCATATCCAGAAGTTATTAGATAATTTTCATCTGAACCCACAACAGGAATATTGGGATTTGTTTTTTCTGATTTATATTTTACTGTTGCTATTTGAGAAGCATATGTTGAAATAGAAACCAATGCAGGAAATTTAAATTCCTCTTTAAAACTCATTGCCTCTCTGTACTCTATGCTTATATGTCTTTCAACTCTTCCACCAACACTAACACGACTATCTCTATTCACAATAGAAATGGTATTTGCTCCCATACTTCTAAACTGATTACTAATGGATCCTTTAATTGAATCAATAGCGGTTAGTATTCCTACTAAAGCCATTATTCCAAAAGCAATAATAAAAACAGTCAAAGTCGATCTTAATAAATTAGATCGAATAGAACTAAAAGCTAGATTTAAATTTTCTCTAAATAAATTTTTTGAAATCATGATTTAACTTATTACTTCAAAAATAATATAAAGGATTAGATTTAAATCAAAATAAGCTTTTTTTTAGTTAGTTTAAAGATTGAACTTGGTTAATGTAATTCGTAATTTTACTTCAATATATGGTAAAAAGTGTGAAAATTAATATATACGGCAAGGTGCAAGATGTAGGTTTTAGATATAGTGCATTGCAAAAAGCAAATGAACTGGGCATAACTGGATTTGTAAAGAATAGAAGTGATGGAAGTGTATATATTGAGGCCGATGGTGAAACAGAAATTCTTAATCAATTTATAATGTGGTGCAAACAAGGGCCGCCATGGTCTCAAGTTGATGAGATAAAGGTTGTTGATATTCCATTTAATAATTACAAATGCTTTGGAGTTAAATAAGCTATGGAAGCACGGTTTTATAGCCATTTAGAGGATGATAAGATAATTTGTGAATTATGTCCTCATAAGTGTATTATTAGTAAGGATGAGTCCGGGATTTGCAAGGTTCGTTTAAATCAAAACAATAAACTTATTTCTAAAAATTATGGTGTTATTTCATCAATAGGATTTGATCCTATCGAAAAAAAACCTTTATATCATTTTTATCCTGGTTCAGAAATATTATCGATTGGCAGTTTAGGATGTAATTTACAATGTAATTTCTGTCAGAATTGGCAAATTTCGCAAACTTCAGTAGAGAATTTTAAAAGAGGAAATAATAATTTAAAAGTTGATGATGTTATTGAACTGGCTCTTTCAAAAGAAGGAAATACTGGAATAGCATACACTTATAACGAACCTACTGTGTTTTATGAATTTATGATTGATGTTGCAGAAATAGCCAAACAGAATAAACTTAATAATGTAATGGTTACTAATGGTTTTATTAATCAAGATCCTTTAAATGAACTGAATAAATTTATTGATGCTTATAGTGTGGATTTAAAAGCATTTAATAATGAGTTTTTTATTAAACACACAAAATCACAATTGAAGCCAGTAAAAGAAACTTTAAAAAACATTGTTAAAGCTGGAAAGCATTTAGAAATTACAAATTTAGTAATACCAGAATTAAATGATAACAAAGATGAATTTAAACAAATGCTTATTTGGATTCGTGAAAATTTAGGGAAGGAAACTGTTTTGCATATTTCAAAGTATTATCCAACATATAAGATGAATATAGAATCAACGTCTGTTAAATCTATGTTAGATTTATATGAAATTGCAAAAGAATATCTTGATCATGTTTATTTGGGAAATGTAGATTTAACTGAAGGTAAAAATACTTCTTGCCCAAATTGTAATGAAGTTTTAATAAGTAGAATAGGGTATATGACTCAAAAAAAATCTATTAATAGCGAAGGAAATTGCAATAAATGTGGAGCTCATGTATTTAATCATATAAATTAAAAAAAATGAGAATTCGAAAGTCTACTGTTGCCGGAAAGTTTTATCCAGCTGAAGAAAAAGCATTAAAAATACAAATAGAATCAGCTAGAGAAAAAGAGTTAGCCACAATTAATCTTGATTTAAAAGAAAATAAAATTTTGGGTGGTGTTGTTCCGCATGCTGGTTATATGTTCTCATCTTTTCAGGCGGTTCATTTTTTCGAAATCATTAAGCAATCAAAACAAAAATACGATACTATAGTTATTGTAAATCCTAATCATACCGGATTAGGGCATCCAATTTCATTTGATTCAAATGAATTATGGGAAACACCATTAGGGCAAGTTTCTTTAGATGTTGAATTTGGGCAACGACTGGGAATAGATATCTCTGACGTAGAACAAAAACATGAACATTCTGGTGAGGTGATGCTTCCATTTTTACAATATTTTTTAGATTATGAATTTAAAATTGCACCAATTACATTATCAGATCAATCATATAAAAATGCAAAGTTACTGGCAGACCGTATATTTGAAACAGCTAATATATTAAGTAGGAAAATACTAATAATAGCTTCTTCAGATTTTTCGCATTTTTTATCACCTGAAAAAGGGAGAGAAAAAGATGCACTTGTATTAGAAAATATTATCACTTTTGATTCTAGTGCAATTGAAAAAGTAGTGCGAAGTAAGAATATTTCTGTTTGTGGATTTGGCCCAATAATGACAATAATTGAGTACTCAAAATTAATCTCTCAAAAACCAAAGGCTGATATATTAAAAATTGGTCATTCCGGAGAAATAATACCTTCAAATGAAGTTGTAAATTATATCTCGATTCTATTTTCAGAAAAGTGAAGCAATTAGTTTCTTAAGTTAAAAAAAAGATTTATTTTTAATAAATCATAAAGAGTAATAGAGAATTAATAAGTATAGAAAAATTACTTTGTCTTAAATTGTATTATTTATTAAACTTAAAATAAAGAAAATGGATTCACAAAAGGTAGATATGTTTATCATGGCTAATGGTAAATTTTTTGAAAGTCATCAAGTTATGCAAATTAGAGAACGCCTACTAGAGATTGACGATTCTAAGTGGAGTATAATTCAAACACTACAGTTTAAAGACCCAACAGTAAGCATAATTGTCTCATTACTTGCAGGAAGTCTAGGTATCGATCGATTTATAATAGGTGATACCGGTATGGGTATAGGTAAATTACTAACCTGTGGTGGTTTAGGTATTTGGACAATTGTTGATTGGTTTTTAATAATGGGAGCAACAAGAGAAAAAAATTACGAGAAATTATATTATATGTTAAACTAAATGGCTTTAACTAAAAGGAAACTATATCCTTTTATACTTGCATCCACAATAATAGGTTATTTATGGATTGGGATAATTCTTGTTAGGTCTTCGCATAATGGAATTAGCACTTGTATAATTAAAAATGTTACAAATATACCTTGTCCTTCATGTGGTTCTACAAGGTCAATTATAGCATTTTTAAATGGAGATTTTATTGAATGTATTTATTGGAATCCGATAGGATTGATATTATTATTTGCATTAGTTATCCTACCACTTTGGTTATTTTATGATCTTGTTTATAAAAAAGAAAGTTTTTTGAGATTTTATCTTAAAGTCGAATTTATTTTAAAAAAACCAAAATATGCTACTTTGGGAATCATATTAATAATTGTTAATTGGATTTGGAATATTTTTAAGGGATTATGATTACAACAAAGAATTTTATTTACGAACCAGGGGAGCATGAAGCAGAAAAAGCTTCAAATAGTTACTTAATGTCGTTGATAGCGCTTATTGCAGGACTTCCTCTTCCAATTATTAATTTAATAGCAACTTTTTTCTTTTATATTGGAAATAGGAAAGGGACATTCTTTGTAAGGTGGCATTGTACTCAGGCATTATTGTCTCAATTATCAATGTTAGCTATAAATAGTTTTGGTTTTTGGTGGACTATATCGGTAGTTTTTGGTGAAGAAATCATTTCAAATAAATTTATAGCCTATATTATTACAATGTTAATGTTTAATGTAGCCGAATTCATTGCAACAATTTATACGGCAATTAATACCCGAAACGGTATTCATGTTGAATGGTGGTTTTACGGAATTTTAACAAATTTAATTTGTAAGAATTAATATGAAAAAGGCGGTATATCAAGGACTACTTACTGTTATATTGTTTTTTGCAATATTGTTAGTGCTAAATCAAGTTAATTGGATGAGTATATTAAATATTGAACAAGTAAGTAAATCTATTGATGAAGAATTAGGTGAATTATATTGGGAAATATTCAGGGAGTCAGAAGAAGAAATTAAGGATGTTACAATAACTTCTATTCTCGATAGTATTTTAACTGAAATTTGTAATTCAAATTATATTGATAAAAATAAGTTTAAAATACACCTACTTCATAAAGATGAAGTAAACGCTTTTGCTTTACCTGATGGACATATTGTAATTTATAGTGGTTTGTTATTAGCTTCTGAAAACGAGGCTGAGTTTAGTGGTGTTCTTTGTCATGAAATAGCACATATTGAGCTTGACCATGTAATGGAAAAACTAATTAAGGAAGTTGGCTTATCTGCTATATTATCTATTACTACAGGAAGTAATGGGAGTGATGTGCTAAGTGAAACGGCAAAAATATTGTCTTCAAGTGCATTTGATAGGAAGTTGGAAAGAGAGGCGGATGTTGAAGCCGTAAATCTTCTAATTAAGTCTAAAATAGATCCAGAAGCGTTTGCTTTATTTCTGTTTAGATTAAAAAATAGTACTCTTGAGAATAAATTTGAGGGATTAGCCTGGATAAATACACATCCTAAGATTGAAGATCGTGTAAAAAATATCGTTAAGCAATGTAATGAATCTGGAAGTACTTATAAGTCTATACTAGAAAATGAAAAATGGGGAAAACTCCAAGAATTACTGAAGAGTTACTAGTTTGCAAACTTAATAAATATAAAAAATAATGAATGGATGACTAACTTAACAAGTCATCCATTTTTCATTTATATTGAAAAGATGTAATTTTCGCACATGGATTTATCACAAAGGATTGAATCATTTATAAGTTTGGGTATTTTTCTACGAGATTTTTCATTAAACAAGCAAAATGATAAATATTCGCTGCAACTAAATGAGATTGTCATAAATGATCATATATATAATCCCTGGTTTGTCGAAAGTAATATTCTTCAATCTATAAAAGCTATTGGTGATTCATTGAAGAGTGAAAATATAGAACAATGGGTAAAGAATTATTCTAAAATAAAGACCTATAAAGGCCTGAAAAAAATTGGTATTATAACTGCAGGTAATATTCCTTTAGTTGGCTTTCATGATTTTTTTACTGTGTTGATTTCTGGCAATACATTTTACGGTAAATTATCCACAAAAGACAATAGACTTTTGAATTTTTTTGTAGATTATTTAATATACTTGAATAACGACTTTAAAAATCTAATCAGTTTTACTGAAGATAAATTGGAGAATATTGATGCAATAATTGCTACAGGAAGTAATAACACTTCAAGGTATTTTGAATACTATTTTGGTAAATATCCTAATATCATCAGGAAAAACAGAAATTCGGTATGTGTTCTTACGGGGAATGAAACTAAAAATGACATTGAATTTTTAGCAAAAGATATTTTTAGTTATTTTGGTTTAGGATGTAGAAATGTATCTAAAATAATTGTTCCTAAAAATTATAATTTTGATTTCTTTTTTGAGAATATTATAAAGTTTGAGTCCATCATAAATCATAACAAGTACGCAAATAACTATAATTACAATAGATCGGTTTATTTAATGAATCAGATTAAACATTTGGATAATGGTTTTATGCTTTTAAAAGAAGATGATGGATTATCATCACCAATTGGAGTTTTGTATTTTGAATATTATAAGGGAATTGAACAAGTAGAAGAATATCTGACTTTTAATAAGGAACAAATTCAGTGTGTTGTTTCTAATTCTGAAGAATTAAATGAAGTATATCCTTTGGGAAAAGCGCAACAACCAGAGCTCTGGGACTACGCTGATAATATTGATACAATGGAATTTCTGTTGAATTTATAAACCTTAAGCATGAAGAATCTAATTGTCATTTTAGGTCCAACAGGAATTGGTAAAACCGATTTAAGTATTGATATTGCTAAAAAATTTGAAACAGAGATAATATCTTCAGACTCACGTCAAGTATACAGAGAACTTAAAATTGGAACAGCCGTTCCAATTGATGATCAATTAAAAAAAGTCAAACATCATTTTATTGGTAATAAATCAATTTACGATTATTATAATGCAAGCATGTTCGAAGAAGAAGTAATTGAATCATTAAATGTATTATTCAAAGACTTTGATTATGTAGTTATGACAGGAGGATCGGGGATGTATATTAACGCAGTTTGCGATGGAATTGATTATTTGCCTACAATCGATCAGAAATTAAGAGATGATTTAATTGAGAAATACAAAAAAGAAGGAATTGAAAGTATTCGTTTACAATTAAAAATGCTTGATCTTGTTTCATATAATAAAATTGATTTGAAAAATCCAAAACGAATGTTGAAAGCTCTGGAAGTTTCAATTCAAACAGGAAAACCATACTCTTCATTTTTATTAGATACAAAAAAGAAACGTGATTTTAATATTATTAAAATTGGTTTACGACGTGATAGGGAGGAGCTTTATGAACGGATTAATCTAAGGGTAGATCAAATGATTGAAGAGGGATTAATAGAGGAAGCTAATCGTTTTTATGAGGATCGTCATTTAAACTCTTTAAATACTGTAGGATATAAAGAGCTGTTTGATTGCTTTGCAGGAAATATTACTGAAGAAAAAGCCATTGAACTAATAAAAAGAAACTCAAGACATTATGCAAAGAGACAAATTTCATGGTTCTCACGCGATAAGGAAATAGTATGGTTTCATCCTGAAAATGAAGATAGAATTGTAGAATTTATAAAGTCGTGTTCGTAATGAATTCTAAAATAAATAGATATAATATACGAGTTTATGGCATTATAATAAATACAGATAATGAAGTTCTTCTTAGTGATGAGTTTCAGTTGGATATGCGAATGACAAAGTTTCCTGGTGGAGGAATGGAATTTGGAGAAGGCGCAATTGATTGTTTAAAAAGAGAAGGCATTGAAGAATTTGGACAAGAAATTGAAGTAATGGAACATTTTTATACTACTGATTATTTCCAAGCTACTCAATTTTATACAGATGCACAGTTGCTTAGTATTTATTACAAAGCCAATTTTATAAGTCCAATAAAGTTTAAAATATCAAATAAGTCCTTTAATTTTGGCAAAGAAGAAAACGGAGCTCAATCATTCCGATGGAAAAAAATAAAAGATTTGGAAACTGAGGAAATGACGTTTCCCATAGATAAAAAAGTTGTTGCTCTTTTGAAGGAGAAAATGAAAATGGAAAAATATGATTCAATTTAGTGTAATAATTCCCGTATATAACAGACCTGATGAATTGAAAGAGTTATTAGAAAGTCTGAAAAATCAGACGACGAAAAACTTTGAACTTGTTATTGTTGAGGATGGCTCTACGCTAAAAAGTGAAGATGTTGTTACAGAATATCAAAAGGATTTGGATATTAAATACTTCTTTAAAACAAATTCAGGACCAGGGCAATCCAGGAATTACGGGTCTGAGAGAGCAAAAGGTGATTATTACGTGTTTTTTGATAGTGATTGTATTATCCCTGAAAAATATTTTGAAATTGTAAGTAAAAGATTATCTGAAGAGCCTGTTGATGCTTACGGAGGACCAGATATGGCGCACCCCGATTTTTCCGCAATACAGAAATCAATTAATTATTCCATGACCTCTTTTTTTACAACAGGAGGTATTCGTGGAGGAATGAAAGATGAAAAAAAATTCCATCCTCGAAGTTTTAATATGGGATTCACGAAAGAAGTCTTTGAAAAAACGAAAGGCTTTTCAAAAATGCGTTTTGGCGAAGATGTTGATATGAGTTTAAGGATTATTGAAAACGGATTTTCTACTACTTTAATAAAAGATGCAGCCGTTTACCATAAAAGAAGAGTTGATTTTAGAAAATTCTTTAAGCAAGTTTACAACTCAGGAATTGCAAGAATTAACTTGTATAAAAGACATCCACAATCATTAAAAGTAGTTCATTTTTTACCAGCAAGTTTCTTGTCGGGAACAGTTTTACTTTTATTATTGAGCGTGTTTAGTTTATACTTCTTAATACCTTTGGGATTTTTCGCTTTTATAATATTCTTTGATTCATTACGCTTGAATAAGAACTTGAATGTTGCTTTATTGTCAATTGTATCAAGCTTTATTCAATTAACTGCATATGGTTTTGGATTTATAAAATCGTTTATAAAACGACTGATTCTTGGGCAAGGAGAATTTCATGCCTACAAAAAGAATTTTTATAAGTAGGCATAGTTTTATTGTCATGCCAGACGAAATGGAGTGAAGTTCTCGAATCTATTAATGTAAAAGAAAGATTCCCAACAAGTGCGGAATGACAAAATTGATAAAGTTTTAGTTTTCTGAAGTCATTCCTCTGAATACCATAAAGACTCAATTATATGGATTTGTCCATTTTCTTATTGTCATTCCTGCGTATGCAGGAATCTTTTAATGGATTTCGGATTTGTGCTTTATTATGTGTAGAATGAAATTATTGAGTATTTAAACTTTATCCTCAATTTTGTAGTTATTTCTATCGCTTGAACTTCTTGAAATTAGTTCCCCTAAAAATCCTCCCAAGAAAAATTGTGCTCCAATAATCATTGATGTTAATGCAATGTAGAAATAAGGACTTGAACTTACTAAAGGAGCTTTTATTCCATTCCATAATGAAAATAATTTTTGAGCGCCAAGCCAACCAGCCGCAATAAATCCAGCAAAAAACATTAAAGTTCCTAAAGTGCCAAAAAACTGCATTGGTTTTTTACCAAAACTCGAAATAAAAGAAATAGTCAGTAAATCTAGCATGCCACGAGCACGTCCAAACCCAAATTTTGAAACACCAAATTTTCGTGCTTGATGTTCAACGACCTTTTCACCAATATTCTTGAATCCTGCAGCTTTTGCCATTACTGGCATATACCTGTGCATATCACCATAAACTTCAATGCTTTTTACAACATCTCTTCTATATGCTTTTAAACCACAATTAAAGTCGTGTAACTTTATACCTGTTACCGTTCTTACAAGTCGATTATAAATCTTACTCGGAAATCTTTTTGAAAATGGGTCGTGTCTTTTCTTTTTCCATCCTGAAACAATATCAAAACCATCAACAGTAATCATGCGGTGTAATTCTGGTGCTTCTTCCGGACTATCCTGTAAATCAGCATCCATTGTAATAACTACATCTCCTTGTGCTTCTTCAAAACCCGTATGAAGAGCAGCCGATTTACCATAATTGCGCTGAAACTTTAATCCTTTTAAGGCGGGATATTGTGTTTTTAATTTTTGCACTACTTGCCATGAGTTATCCCGACTACCATCATCAACCATTATAACTTCATAGGTAAAGTTATTCTTGGTCATTACATTATTTATCCAAGTCATTAATTCTGGTAAAGACTCTTCTTCGTTATACAAGGGAACTACAATTGATATATCCATTTTCTTAAAATTAAAAAAGCTTGTCAAAAATACTCAAATATTTTTAACAAGCTTATCTGCAATATGCAGATTTTATATGTTTTAATATTTCTATTCCTCCAAATCTTGCATTGATTCTTGATATGGGTCTTCATTTTTCTTTGCAAACGCAGCAGCAATTAGTGCAGCAATTAATGCAAATATCAGATTACCAGCAAAATTTTTAATAGTTTTATTCAGAGTCGACTTTTCTAGCTGCTGCTCTGTTTTTTCCATTTGTGCCTCAATTGTAGCATCAGGAACTCCACTATTAATCATATATTGTTCTGTCATTTCCTGCATTTTAAGAGTTATGTTTTTTTCATAATCAGGATCTATAATATTATTAAATGTGTAATTATACGCGGATAATATCAGTGATGAATAGATTCCAAATATAAGAGCAAAGCCTAATGCTTTACCATATTTCATAACACCATTTAACTTTTCGTTACGATACGATTTAATTAGAAAAAACATCACTACTATATACAATACAAGCGAAATAATTCCAATTAAGGCCCCAGCAAAAAGGCTAATTGTTATAAGATCAAATACATATATTATTATCGAAAAGATAATAAAGACTAAGCTTAATATCAGCCCTGGCTTTAGGGCATCTTTTAAAATTGAATTTGGTTTTTCTTCCATGATAATTTGAGTTTAATTTTTAGTGATAAACAAATATATTAGTTTTTACAGAAAAAAATATCGAATTATTAGAAAAGATATAATAAAATGCTATTTTTGTGCCCTCGGGCAAGTCTTATACGACCAGCTCCTGTTGAACTCCCCCAGGACCGGAAGGTAGCAAGGGTAG
>JQIA01000968.1_pt1 | contig 15310 bp, 27 predicted proteins | sample 811431 | NCBI WGS metagenome assembly JQIA01 (sample SAMN02998118, study PRJNA258478) | marine sediment metagenome | biome: marine; feature: seafloor; material: sediment; isolation source: oil-polluted sediment collected from 3 locations (0.5 km, 0.7 km and 0.9 km)... | place: USA: Gulf of Mexico ... | reverse complement strand
AAAACAGGAGATACTTTAACTGCTGAAAAATTCCCTCTAGTATTAGAGTCTATGGATTTTCCAGATCCAGTAATTGGTATTGCTGTTGAGCCTAAAACGAAAGCAGATGTAGATAAATTAGGTATTGGACTTGCTAAGTTAGCGGAAGAAGATCCTACTTTTACTGTGCGTTCAGACGAAGCTTCAGGACAGACTATTATTTCTGGAATGGGTGAGTTGCATTTAGATGTGCTTGTAGATCGTTTAAGACGTGAATTTAATGTTGAAGTTAATCAAGGTCAACCTCAAGTAGAATACAAAGAGGCTATTACAGCTCAAACTGATCATAGAGAAGTTTATAAAAAACAATCTGGTGGACGTGGTAAATTTGCAGATATTGCATTTACAATTGGGCCTGCTGATGAAGGTGTTCAAGGATTACAGTTCAATTCTGTTATTAAGGGTGGTAATGTTCCTAGAGAATTTGTTCCTTCTGTAGAGAAAGGTTTCAAAGAAGCTATGAAAAATGGTCCTTTAGCAGGTTATGAAATGGATTCAATGAAAGTTACTTTAAGAGATGGGTCTTTCCACGCTGTGGATTCTGATGCATTATCTTTTGAGTTAGCTGCAAGAATGGGGTATAAAGCTTCTGCAAAATCTGCAAAAGCAAAAATCATGGAACCTTTAATGAAGGTTGAAGTGTTAACTCCTGAAGCTAACATGGGTGATATCGTTGGAGATTTAAATAGAAGAAGAGGTCAAGTAAATGACATGAGTGATCGTGCTGGATCTAAAGTTGTAAAAGCAATTGTACCATTATCAGAAATGTTTGGTTATGTTACAGCTTTGAGAACAATGTCTTCTGGTAGAGCAACTTCTACTATGGAATTTTCACATTATGCAGAAACCCCTTCTAATATATCAGAAGAAGTAATCGCAAAATCTAAAGGATAATCTACTTAATAATTACAAGATGAGTCAAAAAATTAGAATTAAATTAAAGTCTTACGATTACAACTTAGTAGATAAGTCTGCTGAGAAAATAGTTAAGACGGTAAAAAGTACTGGTGCTGTTGTAAATGGACCAATACCATTACCAACGCATAAAAAGATTTTTACTGTATTACGTTCTCCACACGTAAACAAAAAATCTAGAGAGCAATTTCAATTATCTGCTTACAAAAGATTATTAGACATTTATAGTTCTTCTTCGAAAACTATTGATGCTTTAATGAAACTTGAGTTACCAAGTGGTGTTGAAGTTGAGATTAAAGTCTAAGTAAATATTAACTTTCGGTTTAATTTTGTTAAACCGAAAGTTTTTTATACTTTTGCAACCCGAATTAGAGTAGGGTGACGCTGTTTTTTGTGTAAAATCGAGAAATAGTAACATGTCCAGAGCGTTTCGCGAAGGAAAAACGGAAAAAACAAAATCAGCGTTGAATTTGTTTTACGCTGTTTTTTTTGATCAAAACTCAAAAGGATGGAAATGAAACGGTAGTTTCAAACAAATAATTATTAATAGACGCGCTGGATAAATATCTATCGTCTAAAATTTTAACTAAATGTCTGGGTTAATAGGAAGAAAAATTGGAATGACCAGCTTATTCGACGAGAACGGGAAGAATATTCCTTGTACTGTAATCGAAGCGGGTCCTTGCGTTGTCACTCAGGTCAGAACCGAAGAGGTTGACGGCTATAGTGCGTTACAGCTTGGTTTCGATGACAAAAAGGCTAAGAGTTCTAACAAAGCGTTAGATGGTCACTTTAAAAAAGCAGGTACTACTGCAAAGAAAAAAGTCGTTGAATTTCAAGGGTTTGAGGAAGAGTATAAATTAGGAGATTCTATCACAGTAGGTCACTTTGAAGAAGGTGAGTTCGTAGATGTATCAGGTGTTTCTAAAGGTAAAGGTTTTCAAGGTGTTGTAAAACGTCATGGGTTTGCTGGTGTAGGTCAAGCGACTCACGGTCAGCATAACCGTTTGAGAGCTCCAGGTTCTATTGGTGCTGCATCTTACCCTGCAAGAGTATTCAAAGGAATGCGTATGGGAGGCCGAATGGGAGGAGATAAAGTGAAAGTTCAAAACTTAAAAGTATTAAAAGTAGTTTCTGAAAAGAATTTACTAGTTGTTAAAGGAGCGGTTCCTGGACACAAAAATGCTTTTGTAACTATTCAGAAATAATGGAAGTAGCAGTTTTAGATATTACAGGAAAAGATACAGGTAGAAAAGTTGAACTTTCTAGCGATGTATTTGGTGTAGAGCCTAATGATCATGCAGTTTATTTAGATGTTAAGCAATACTTGGCTAATCAAAGACAAGGAACGCATAAAGCTAAAGAAAGAGCTGAAATTAGTGGTTCTACTAGAAAGATAAAAAAGCAAAAAGGAACTGGTACTGCTAGAGCAGGTTCTATCAAGTCTGGTGTTTTTAGAGGTGGTGGTCGTATGTTCGGTCCAAGACCAAGAGATTATTCTTTTAAGTTGAATAAAAACTTAAAACGTTTAGCGCGTAAGTCAGCTTTAAGTATTCAAGCAAGTAATAAAAATTTAGTAGTAGTTGAGGATTTTAATTTTGATACACCAAAAACTAAGAATTTCTTAGATGTATTAAAGGCATTTGAATTAGAAACTAAGAAATCATTATTTGTATTAAGTAGTGAAAATGCAAATGTGTATTTATCATCACGTAACTTAAAAAAGGCTAAAGTTGTTAACGCTTCAGAAATTAATACTTATGGTGTTTTAAATGCTAATAAGATTATAATTACTGAAAGCTCTTTAGAAGGAATTAATACAAATTTAAGCAAATAGGGATATGAGTATTTTAATAAAACCTATTATCACGGAAAAAGCAACTAATGATAGCGAATTATTTAATCGTTTTACATTTGTTGTAGATAAAAAAGCTAATAAGTTAGAAATTAAAGGAGCTGTAGAAGCTGCTTATGGAGTTTCTATCTTAAGCGTGAAGACTTTAAATTATCCAATTCAAAGAAATACCAAGTTTACTAAAAAAGGTTTAGTAACTGGTGTTAAAAGTGGATATAAGAAGGCTATCGTTCAAGTAGCAGAAGGAGAAAGCATTGATTTTTATAACAATCTTTAAGAAAGACAAAAATGTCAGTTAGAAAATTAAAACCAATAACACCAGGTCAGCGTTTTAGAGTTGTAAATGGGTTCGACACCATAACAACTGATAAGCCGGAGAAAAGTTTACTTGCTCCGAAAAAACGATCTGGAGGTCGAAACAGTCAGGGTAGAATGACAACACGTAATATAGGTGGTGGTCATAAACAAAGATATCGTATTATCGATTTTAAGAAAGATAAGAGTGGTATTCCCGCAACAGTTAAAACTATAGAGTATGATCCAAATCGTACTGCATTTATTGCCTTGCTTAGTTATGCTGATGGTGAAAAACGTTATGTGATTGCACAAAACGGATTAACAGTAGGTCAAACAGTTGTTTCAGGAAGTGGAGTTGCACCAGAAATTGGAAATGCAATGCCATTAAGTGAAATTCCTTTAGGAACTACAATTTCTTGTATTGAATTACGTCCAGCCCAAGGTGCTGTTATGGCTCGTTCTGCAGGTTCTTTTGCTCAGTTAATGGCAAGAGATGGTAAGTATGCTACTGTAAAGTTACCTTCTGGTGAAACAAGATTAATCTTGTTAACTTGTACTGCTACAATCGGTGTTGTATCTAATTCTGATCATCAATTATTAGTATCTGGTAAAGCAGGTAGAAGAAGATGGTTAGGTAGAAGACCTAGAGTAAATGCAGTAAGAATGAATCCTGTCGATCACCCAATGGGTGGTGGTGAAGGTCGTGCTTCTGGAGGTCATCCAAGATCTAGAAATGGTATTCCTGCTAAAGGATTTAAGACTAGATCTAAGACTAAGGCTAGTAATAAGTACATCATAGAACGTAGAAAGAAATAATAAGTTATGGCAAGATCATTAAAAAAAGGACCTTACGTTCACTATAAATTAGAGAAAAAAGTTTTAGCTAATGTAGAAGCTGGTAACAAAACTGTAATCAAAACTTGGTCTAGAGCAAGTATGATTACTCCAGATTTTGTAGGACAAACTATCGCTGTTCATAATGGACGTCAGTTTGTACCAGTTTACGTTACAGAAAACATGGTAGGGCATAAGTTAGGCGAATTTTCACCAACTCGTTCTTTTAGAGGACACGCTGGTGCAAAAAATAAAGGAAAAAAATAGTAGGATATGGGAGTTCGTAAAAAAAACATGGCAGATCAGTTAAAAGCAGATAGAAAGACTCGTTCTTTCGCGAAGCTTACTAACTGTCCTACATCACCAAGAAAAATGCGTTTAGTTGCTAATCAAGTTAGAGGAGTAGAGGTTGAAAAAGCTTTACAAATCTTAAAGTTTAGTCCTAAAGAAGCATCTATAAATTTAGAGAAATTGTTATTGTCTGCAATTGCAAACTGGCAAGCTAAGAATGAAGAAGCATCTATTGAAGAAGCTGGTTTATTTGTAAAAACTATTTGTGTAGATAGTGCAGGGATGTTAAAAAGATTAAGACCAGCTCCACAAGGGCGTGCTCATAGAATTCGTAAGCGTTCTAATCACGTTACTTTGGAATTAGGTAGTAAAAATTTAAGTAATTAATCAAAGTAGAAATGGGACAAAAAACTAATCCAATAGGAAATCGTTTAGGAATCATCAGAGGTTGGGAATCTAACTGGTACGGTGGTAATGACTACGGAGATAAAATTGCTGAAGATTATAAGATAAGAGAGTATATTCATGCTAGATTATCTAAAGCAAGTGTTTCTCGTGTAATTATTGAGCGTACTTTAAAACTTGTAACCGTTACTATCACTACTGCTAGACCAGGTATCATTATCGGGAAAGGTGGACAAGAGGTAGATAAGTTAAAAGAAGAGCTTAAGAAAATTACAGGAAAAGAAGTTCAAATTAATATTTTTGAAATCAAACGTCCAGAATTGGATTCTAGATTAGTTGCAACTAGTGTTGCACGTCAAATTGAAAATAGAATTTCTTATAAGAGAGCTATTAAAATGGCTATCCAAGCTACAATGAGAATGAATGCTGAAGGAATTAAAATCCAAATTTCAGGTCGTTTAAATGGAGCAGAGATGGCACGTTCAGAGCATTTTAAAGAAGGAAGAATTCCTCTTTCTACTTTTAGAGCAGATATAGACTATTCACTTGTTGAAGCTCACACTACTTATGGAAGATTAGGTATAAAAGTGTGGATTATGAAAGGTGAGGTATATGGTAAAAGAGAATTATCTCCATTAGTTGGTTTGTCTAAAAAACAATCAGGTGGTAATAAAGGTGGTGGAGATAGAGGAAAGAGACCGCAACCTCGTAGAAGAAAATAATTTTTAAAATTAGAAATTAAAAATGTTACAGCCAAAAAGAGTAAAATACCGTAAGGTACAGAAGGCGAAAGGAAATATGACTGGTATTTCTGGTAGAGGGAATCAACTTTCTAATGGAATGTTCGGGATTAAGTCTATAGATCAAAACTTGTTAACTTCACGTCAAATTGAAGCAGCTCGTATCGCGGCAACTCGTCATATGAAAAGAGAAGGTCAGTTATGGATTAAGATATTTCCAGACAAGCCTATCACTAAGAAACCTTTAGAGGTTCGTATGGGTAAGGGTAAAGGTGCACCAGATCATTTTGTTGCAGTTATTAAGCCAGGTAGAATTTTGTTTGAAGTTGGTGGAGTACCAATGGATGTGGCAAAAGAAGCTTTACGTTTAGCAGCACAGAAACTTCCAGTAAAAACGAAGTTTGTAGTAGCAAGAGATTTTGATATTAACGCATAATTCTAAATAGAAATGAAACAATCAGAAATAAAAGAATTATCCATAGTTGATCTTAATGAGAAGCTAGGAGCGTTGAAAAAGAATTATAACGATCTTAAAATGGCTCATGCAATAACTCCTTTGGAGAATCCTTTGCAATTGAGAGGTTTAAGAAGAACTGTAGCAAGAATTGCAACAGAATTAACAAAAAGAGAATTACAATAATTCTATAGTCAATTTTAAAGATGGAAAAAAGAAATCTTAGAAAAGAGAGAATTGGTGTTGTATCTAGTAGCAAAATGGAGAAATCTATAGTTGTTGCAGAAACTAAAAGAGTAAAGCACCCCATGTACGGAAAGTTCGTATTAAAGACGAAGAAGTACGTTGCACACGACGAAAAGAATGATTGCAACGAAGGAGATACTGTTAGAATCATGGAGACAAGACCTATGAGTAAATCTAAGCGTTGGAGATTAGTAGAAATCCTAGAAAGAGCTAAATAATATGTTACAAACAGAATCAAGATTAAAGGTAGCAGATAATACTGGAGCTAAAGAAGTTTTAGTAATTAGAGTTTTAGGAGGAACAAGAAAACGTTACGCAAGTATTGGAGACAAGATTGTTGTATCTGTTAAATCTGCAACTCCTAACGGAACTGTGAAAAAAGGTCAAGTATCTAGAGCAGTTGTTGTAAGAACGAAGAAAGAAGTGAGACGTAAAGACGGATCTTATATAAGATTTGACGATAATGCTTGTGTACTTTTAAATCCTACAGAGGAAATGAGAGGAACACGTGTATTTGGTCCTGTTGCTCGTGAGCTTCGTGATAAACAATTCATGAAAATAGTATCATTAGCACCTGAAGTGCTTTAAATCATTAATAAGATGAAGAAGTTCAAAATTAAATCAGGAGATACTGTAAAAGTAATTGCAGGAGATCATAAAGGATCTGAAGGTAAAGTTTTACAAATCATTAAAGAGAAGGATAGAGTATTAGTTGAAGGTGTAAACTTAGTTTCTAAGCACACTAAACCTAGCGCTCAAAACCCTCAAGGTGGTATTGTAAAGAAAGAAGCTTCACTTCACATTTCTAACTTAATGTTAGTAGAAGATGGTGTAGCTGTGAGAGTAGGTTATCAAGTTGATGGAGATGCTAAAACTAGAATCTCTAAAAAAACTAAAAAATAATAATAATCATGAGTTACGTACCAAGATTAAAATCAGAATACAAAGAAAGAGTTGTTAAAGCTCTTACTGAAGAATTCAGTTACAAGAATGTAATGCAGGTGCCTAAATTAGAAAAAATTGTTGTTTCTAAAGGTGTTGGTGCTGCAATTGCAGATAAGAAATTAATAGATTATGCTATAGATGAGTTGACTAAAATCACAGGTCAAAAAGCTATTTCTACTTTGTCTAAAAAGGATGTTGCTGCATTTAAATTACGTAAAGGAATGCCTATTGGTGTTAAAGTTACTTTGCGTGGAGATAAAATGTATGAGTTTTTAGATAGATTAGTTACTGCTTCTTTACCACGTGTAAGAGACTTTAACGGTATAAAAGCTAATGGTTTTGATGGAAGAGGTAATTACAATTTAGGAATTACTGAACAAATCATCTACCCAGAGATTAATATTGATCAAGTGAAAAAAATTAACGGTATGGATATTACTTTTGTAACATCTGCAGATACTGATAAGGAAGCTAAGTCATTATTAGGAGAATTAGGTTTACCATTCAAAAAAAATTAAGAAATGGCTAAAGAATCAATGAAAGCTCGCGAACGTAAGAGAGCGAAAACAGTTGCAAAATATGCAGAAAAGAGAAAAGCTTTAAAAGAAGCTGGTGACTATGATGCATTGCAAAAATTACCTAAAAATGCTTCACCAGTTAGAATGCATAATAGATGTAAATTAACAGGTCGTCCAAAAGGATATATGAGACAATTTGGTTTATCTCGTGTTACATTTAGGGAAATGGCAAATCAAGGATTAATACCAGGTGTTAAAAAAGCAAGTTGGTAGAAATTTTAAATAAAGCTTAAAATTAAAAATAGAATGTGTATATTTGCGCGCTCTATTTTTTTTGAGTATAAGAATTTTAACTGATTATAGGTTCATTTATCACAGAGTAATCTGTAGTATAAATAGAGGTATTTGAAAACCGTAATCGCAATATAAATAAATATGTATACAGATCCAATCGCGGATTTTCTTACGAGAGTAAGAAATGCTATCTCAGCAGGACACAGAGTAGTGGAAATTCCAGCTTCAAACTTGAAGAAGGAAATGACTAAAATTTTGTTTGATCAAGGGTATATTTTAAGTTACCAGTTCAATGACGATAAAGTTCAAGGGACAATTAAGATAGCTTTAAAATACGAAAGAGACACAAAAGAGTCAGTAATTAGAAAAATTCAACGTATCAGTACACCAGGTTTACGTAAATATGTTGGCTCTACAGAGATGCCAAGAGTATTAAACGGACTTGGAATTGCTATTGTTTCTACATCTAAAGGTGTTATGACAAACAAAAAAGCACGTCAAGAGAATGTTGGAGGAGAAGTTTTATGTTACGTTTATTAATCTATAAGAAATGAGTAGAATAGGAAAAAATCCCGTTAGCATTTCACAAGGTGTAGATGTAAACATAAAAGACAATGTAGTAACCGTAAAAGGGAAATTAGGAGAGTTAACTCAAACTATTTCTGAAGGTATTACTGTTGTTATTGAAGATGGACTTGTCAAATTAGACAGAACATCAGAAAGTAAAAACCATAAAGCACAACATGGTTTAATGAGAGCTTTAATCAGTAATATGATTGAAGGTGTGAGTAAAGGTTGGACTAAAGATTTAGAATTGGTTGGTGTTGGTTATAGAGCATCGAATCAAGGACAAAAATTAGATTTAGCTTTAGGTTTCTCTCATAATATAGTTTTAGAATTAGCTCCAGAAGTTAAAATTGAAACAATATCAGAGAAAGGGAAAAACCCAATCATTAAATTATCTTCTTTTGACAAACAATTAGTTGGTCAAATTGCTGCTAAGATTCGTTCTTTCAGAGCCCCAGAGCCTTATAAAGGTAAAGGTGTTAAGTTTGTTGGTGAAATATTAAGAAGAAAAGCAGGTAAATCTGCATAATTTATAGCATTATGGCATTATCAAAGCTACAAAGAAGAGTTCGAATTAAGCGTAGAATTAGAAAAATCATTTCTGGTACAGCTGCTAAGCCAAGATTATCGGTTTACAGAAGTAACAAAGAAATTTACGCTCAATTAGTAGATGATGTAAACGGAGTTACAATAGCTTCTGTTTCATCTAGAGATAAAGAGATAAACGCAACTACAAACGTTGAGGCGGCAACAGCTGTTGGTAAATCAATCGCTGAAAAAGCTACTAAAGCTGGTGTAGAAACTATTGCTTTCGATAGAAACGGATATTTATATCACGGTAGAGTTAAGGTATTAGCAGAAGCTGCAAGAGAAGCTGGTTTAAAATTTTAAGAAATTATGCAAGGATATAAAAACGTAGAAAGAGTAAAACCTAGTGGGTTAGAGCTTGTAGATAGATTAGTAGGTGTACAACGTGTTACTAAAGTAACAAAAGGTGGTAGAGCATTTGGTTTCTCTGCAATCGTTGTTGTTGGAGATAGTAATGGTGTTGTTGGTCATGGTTTAGGTAAATCTAAAGATGTTGCTTCTGCAATTGCTAAAGCAATTGAGGATGCAAAGAAAAATTTAGTTAGAATTCCTATTTTGGATGCAACTTTACCTCATGAACAAAAAGGTAAATTTGGTGGAGCTAAAGTGTTTTTGAAGCCTGCATCACATGGTACTGGAGTTATTGCTGGTGGAGCTGTAAGACATGTATTGGAATCAGTAGGTATCCATGATGTATTATCAAAATCTCAAGGATCTTCAAATCCTCATAACGTAGTTAAAGCAACTTTTGATGCTTTATTACAATTACGTAGTGCAGCAGGAATTGCTAAACAAAGAGGTATTTCTTTAGAGAAAGTATTTAACGGATAAATCTAAGAACGATGGCAAGAATAAAAGTTACACAAGTAAAAAGTCAAATCGGGCGTCTTCAAAGTCAAAAAAGAACTTTAGAAGCATTAGGTTTACGTAGAATGAATCAAACTGTAGAGCACGAGGCAACTCCATCTATAGTTGGTATGGTAAATACAGTTAAACACTTAGTTTCTTTCGAAGAAATTAAATAAGATATTTATAAAACATGAGTTTACATAATTTAACACCAGCAAAGGGTTCCATTAAAAAAGGAAAGAGAATTGCAAGGGGTGAAGGATCTGGTAAAGGTGGTACCGCTACAAGAGGTCACAATGGTCAGAAATCTCGTTCAGGTTATTCTAAGAAGATTGGTTTTGAAGGAGGGCAAATGCCACTTCAAAGACGTGTACCAAAATTTGGTTTCACGAACATCAATCGTAAAGAATACCAAGGGATCAACTTAGATAAATTACAATCTTTAGTTGATGATGGAAAGATAACAGATACGGTTAATTTAGAAATTTTAATTGCTAATAGATTAGCAGGAAAAAACGATCTAGTAAAAATATTAGGTGGTGGTGAGTTAAAAGCTAAATTAAATATAACTGTACATAAGTTTACAGCAACAGCAACAGCAGCTATCGAAGCAGCTGGTGGTGAAGTTGTTACTTTATAACACTCCGTAAATGATGAATTTTATTAATAGATTAAAAGATATTTTTAGCATAGAAGAATTAAAGAACAAGATTCTTCTTACTATCGGTTTAATTGCTGTTTACCGTTTTATGGCATCTGTTCCTTTACCGGGAATTGATCCTTTACAATTAGCAGCATTAAAAGAAAGTACTTCAGGTGGTCTTTTGGGTTTATTGAATGCATTTACAGGAGGGGCATTTGCTAGAGCGTCAGTTATGGCTCTTGGTATTATGCCATATATTTCTGCATCTATTGTAGTTCAGTTAATGGGAATCGCGGTTCCTTATTTACAAAAACTACAAAAAGATGGAGAAAGTGGACGTAAAAAAATTACTCAAATAACTAGATGGTTAACAATTGCAATTACTTTGGTGCAAGCACCAACGTATATTACCGCTATTAAAACTCAATTTGGTCTAGGACCAGAAGCGTTTTTAGTAAGTGGAGCAACTTTTTGGATATCTTCTATTATCATTTTAACTGCAGGTACAGTTTTTGCTATGTGGTTAGGTGAGCGTATTACAGACAAAGGAATTGGTAATGGTATTTCATTATTGATTACTGTAGGTATTATCGCTAATTTTCCAGCTGCTTTTTTACAAGAATTTGTTGCTAAAACAACAAATGCAGGTGCAGGTGGAATTATGATGGTTTTAATTGAAATCATTGTTTGGTTTGTAGTAATTTTATTAACTGTGCTATTAGTTACTGCTGTTCGAAAGATCGCAGTACAATATGCCAGAAGAACAGTTGCAGGAAATACACAAAATGTTGCAGGTTCAAGAGATTATATTCCCTTGAAATTAAATGCAGCAGGTGTAATGCCAATTATTTTTGCACAAGCAATTATGTTTTTACCAGTTGCTTTAGCTCAAAAATTTCCATTTATGGCAAGTTTGCAAGATATAAATGGATTTGGATATAATGCTATTTTTGCATTTTTAATCGTTATTTTTAGTTATTTCTATACTGCTATCACTATTCCTACGAATAAGATGGCAGAAGATTTAAAGAGAAGTGGTGGTTTTATACCTGGAATTAGACCAGGTAAAGACACAGCAGACAGATTAGATTCTGTGTTATCTAGAATTACGTTCCCAGGTTCGTTATTTTTAGCAGCATTATCTATTTTACCAGCTATTGTAGTTCAGTTTGGAGTACAACAGAGTTGGGCTATGTTTTATGGAGGAACTTCATTAATAATTATGGTTGGTGTTGCCATTGATACAATGCAACAAATAAATTCGTACTTATTAAATCGTCATTACGATGGTTTAATGAAAGCGGGAAACAGCAACAGAAAATCGAATAAATAATATGGCTAAACAATCAGCAATTCAACAAGACGGAACTATTACAGAAGCATTATCTAATGCAATGTTTCGTGTAGAATTAGAAAATGGACATATTGTTACGGCACACATTTCTGGTAAAATGCGTATGCATTATATCAAACTATTACCTGGAGACAAGGTAAAGTTAGAAATGAGTCCTTACGATTTATCAAAGGCAAGAATTACTTACAGATACTAAAAAACAAAACAGATGAAAGTTAGAGCATCAGTTAAAAAAAGAAGTGCCGACTGCAAAATAGTTCGCAGAAAAGGTAGATTATACGTGATTAATAAACAAAATCCTAGATTTAAACAAAGACAAGGGTAATGGCAAGAATAGCAGGTATTGATATTCCAAAGAATAAAAGAGGAGTTATCGCTTTAACTTACATCTTTGGTATAGGAAGCAGCAGAGCAATTAAAGTTCTAGCAGAAGCAAAAGTAGATGAGAGCGTTAAAGTTCAAGATTGGACAGATGATCAAATCGCAGCAATTAGAGAACAAGTAGGATCTTTCACAATTGAAGGAGAATTACGTTCTGAGGTTCAGTTAAACATCAAACGTTTGATGGATATCGGTTGTCAAAGAGGTATTCGTCATAGACTTGGTCTTCCTTTAAGAGGACAAAGAACTAAGAATAACTCTCGTACAAGAAAAGGTAAGAGAAAAACTGTAGCTAACAAGAAAAAATAAGTTAGATAAAGTAATAAAGATCTAATAATAGTATATACTATAAAGTTAGAAAACTAAATTACTAAAACTGAAAAATTATGGCAAAAGCAAGTTCAAAAAAACGTAAAGTAGTTATTGATGCTATTGGAGAGGCGCACGTAACTGCATCTTTTAATAATATCATTATTTCTTTAACAAATAAAAAAGGTGATGTTATTTCTTGGTCATCTGCAGGTAAAATGGGTTTTAGAGGTTCTAAAAAGAATACTCCATATGCAGCTCAATTAGCAGCAGAAGATTGTGCAAACGTTGCAAAAGAAGCAGGTTTACGTAAAGTAAAAGTCTATGTAAAAGGACCTGGTAACGGTAGGGAATCTGCAATCAGATCTATCCACAATGCTGGTATTGAAGTAACAGAAATTATTGATGTTACACCTATGCCTCACAATGGATGTCGTCCTCCGAAGAGAAGAAGAGTATAATTAAATATTTTAACTTAATAGGAATCAGATTATCGAAGGAGAAAGCCTTAATTCATAATCCCTATTTATAACACAAAAAGAAATGGCAAGATATACAGGACCAAAAACAAAGATTGCTCGTAAATTTGGCGAGGCAATATTTGGAGAAGATAAGAACTTCGAAAAAAGAAATTTCCCTCCAGGACAGCATGGTAATGCAAGAAGAAGAGGTAAGAAATCTGAATATGCTACTCAATTAATGGAGAAGCAGAAAGCTAAATATACTTATGGTATATTAGAACGTCAATTTAGTAACTTATTTAAGAAAGCAAGTTCAGCATCTGGTATTACAGGAGAAATCTTATTACAATTATGTGAATCTCGTTTAGATAACGTTGTTTACAGAATGGGAGTTTCTAATTCAAGAAGTGGAGCGCGTCAATTAGTTTCTCACAGACATATTACTGTTAACGGTGAAATCGTTAACATTCCATCTTATAGTTTAAAAGAAGGAGATGTAGTTGCTGTAAGAGAAAAATCTAAATCTTTAATAGCTATTGAAGATGCATTAGCTTCTAACAGCAATGTTTTTGAATGGTTAACTTGGAATACAGATACTAAAACTGGAACTTTTGTTAAAGTACCAGAAAGATTACAAATTCCAGAAAATATCAAAGAGCAATTAATCGTAGAATTATATTCTAAGTAATAAATTAATCACATTGAGATTCAGCCAAAGGGTTTATAAGTATTTCTTCATACTTATAAACCGCGCAACTGAATTACAATTAAAACGAAGAAAATGGCAATTTTAAATTTTCAAAAACCTGATAAGGTTATAATGATTGAATCTACTGATTATAAAGGTAGATTTGAATTTAGACCTTTAGAGCCAGGTTTTGGTTTAACAATAGGTAATGCTTTAAGAAGAGTGCTTTTATCCTCTTTAGAGGGATTTGCAATTACATCATTAAGAGTTGATGGAGTTGAGCATGAATTTTCTACTGTTCCTGGTATTGTTGAAGATGTTACAGAAATTATATTAAACTTAAAACAAGTTCGTTTTAAGAAACAAATAGATGAAACTGATAGAGAAACTGTTTCTATCTCTTTATCTAATCAAGAGCAGTTTACTGCTGGAGATTTACAAAAATTTATTTCAGGATTTCAAGTTTTGAATCCAGAATTAGTTATTTGTAATATGGATAAATCTGTAAAATTAAATGCAGAAATTACAATAGAAAAAGGTAGAGGATTTGTACCAGCAGAAGAGAATAAAAAATCTTCAGCACCAATAGGTACAATTTTTACTGATTCTATCTACACACCAATTAAGAATGTAAAATATGCAATCGAAAATTTTCGTGTAGAACAAAAAACGGATTATGAAAAATTAGTTTTCGATATAGATACTGATGGTTCAATCAATCCTAAAGATGCATTAACAGAAGCTGCAAAAATATTAATTCACCACTTTATGTTATTCTCTGATGAGCGTATCACTTTAGAGGCTGATGAAATTGCGCAGACTGAAACATATGATGAAGAATCATTACATATGCGTCAATTATTAAAAACAAGATTAATTGATATGGATCTTTCTGTAAGAGCTTTAAACTGTTTAAAAGCAGCAGAAGTTGATACATTAGGAGATTTAGTATCTTTTAACAAAAGTGATTTAATGAAATTCCGTAATTTTGGTAAAAAATCATTAACAGAACTAGAAGAACTAGTGATTGTTAAAGGTTTAAACTTCGGAATGGATTTAACAAAATACAAATTAGATAGAGATTAACCTTTCATATTTTGCTCCTCAAAATGAGTTGATGCAAGATGAAAGTATAAAACAAACTTCATGAGACACGGAAAGAAATTTAATCATTTAGGAAGAAAAACAGCGCATAGAAAGGCGATGTTAGCAAATATGGCATGTTCTTTAATAGAACATAAACGTATTAACACTACAGTGGCGAAAGCAAAAGCAATTAGAACTTTTATTGAGCCATTAATTACAAAGTCTAAAGCAGATACAACACACAACAGACGTATTGTATTTTCTTACTTACGTGATAAATATGCTGTTACAGAATTGTTTAAAGAAATTTCTGTAAAAGTTGGTGATAGACCAGGTGGTTATATTCGTATTATTAAATTAGGAAATCGTCAAGGGGATAATGCTCCTATGGCAATGGTTGAATTAGTTGATTACAACGAAATTTATAATCCTAAAGGTCAAAAAGCTAAGAAAACTACTCGTAGAGGTAAGAGCAAGAAGGTTGAAGCTACTCAGGTAGAAGAAACTACAACAGAAGAAAAATCTGAAGAATAAAAAATGAAAATTTTTTA
>JQIA01000967.1_pt1 | contig 15323 bp, 10 predicted proteins | sample 811431 | NCBI WGS metagenome assembly JQIA01 (sample SAMN02998118, study PRJNA258478) | marine sediment metagenome | biome: marine; feature: seafloor; material: sediment; isolation source: oil-polluted sediment collected from 3 locations (0.5 km, 0.7 km and 0.9 km)... | place: USA: Gulf of Mexico ... | reverse complement strand
CGTGGCCAATTGTACCTACGTTAACATGGGGCTTATTTCTTTCAAATTTCTCTTTCGCCATTACACCCTCTCCTCAAACTTAATTAATGGCCGTTGATCTGTGTATCACTAGATCGCCAGCACTGTGTTATACACAACTAACCGTTGCGAGTTATGATTGCCTGACTAACATTTGCTGGCGCTTCTGAATATTTAAGAAACTCCATTGTGAATGTTGCACGCCCCTGTGTCGCCGACCGAACATCTGTAGCATAACCAAACATTTCTGCCAAAGGCACTTCAGCTGTTACAACCTTACCTGAAACGGTACTTTCCATACCTTGAATTACACCTCTACGCCGATTGAGGTCTCCAACAACATCGCCCATATTTTCCTCAGGCATGACAACCTCAACTTTCATACAGGGCTCCAACAAAACAGCCCCACCATCAATCGCAAGTTTTTTCGTTGCCATTGATGCCGCCACCTTAAATGCCATTTCATTAGAATCCACATCATGAAATGAGCCGTCGTATAATGTGGCCCGAAGCCCCAGCAGGGGGTAACCGGCTAAGACACCGTTTTGCATTTGCTCAGAAATGCCCTTCTCGATTGCGGGAATATATTCTTTGGGCACACTACCGCCAACAATTTCGTTAACGAACTCTAAGCCTTCTTCATCTTCACGCGGCTCGAACTTCAACCATACATGGCCATATTGCCCCCTGCCACCAGACTGCCGTACGAACTTGCCTTCTATTTCACAGACATTTCGGATTGCTTCGCGGTAGGCTACTTGCGGCGTACCAATATTAGCTTCAACACCGAACTCACGCCGCATACGGTCCACTAATATATCCAGATGCAGCTCACCCATACCTGAAATAATAGTTTGCCCTGTTTCCTCATCTGTACGCACCTGGAAAGAGGGGTCCTCTTGGGCAAGCTTACTCAAAGCAACACCCATTTTTTCCTGATCAGGCACCGACCTCGGCTCTACAGCAACGGATATTACAGGCTCGGGGAATTCCATTCTCTCAAGTGTGATTTTGTCGTCAATTGCACACAAGGTATCGCCCGTTGTAACCGCTTTCAGGCCAATCGCCGCGGCGATATCACCTGCGCGAACCTCCTTAATCTCTTCTCTATCATTCGCATGCATCTGGACCATTCTACCGATCCTTTCTTTTTTGCCTTTAATGGGGTTATAAACGGCATCCCCTTGCTTTAGCACGCCAGAATAAACCCGTATAAAGGTTAAGGTCCCGACAAAAGGGTCCGTAGCAATTTTAAATGCCAAACACGAAAATGCTGCATCATCATCCGCTTTTCGTAGAGCCGTCAAACCTTCATCATCAATGACACCCTCTATGGGCTTCACTTCGACAGGCGAGGGCAAGTACTCGACTACGGCATCTAGGACAGCCTGAACACCTTTATTTTTAAAAGCAGAGCCGCCTAACACGGGCACTATTTCATTCGCCAGTGTGCGGATACGAATACCTTCTTTAATTTCAGCCTCTGTGAGCTCCTGACCTTCCAAGTACTTATCCATAAGCACTTCATTTGCTTCAGCCGCAGCTTCAACGATATTTTCTCGAAATATCGCGCACTCACTTTGCAGCGCTTCCGGAATTTCAGCGTACTCAAATGTCATGCCCTGATCACTTTCAAGCCAATGTATAGCTTTCATTTTAATCAGGTCAACAACACCTTCAAACTTATCTTCAGCACCAATCATCAGCTGCAACGGCAGCGCATTTACGCCCAATCGCTCCGAGAGCTGACCAACAACCGAGGTAAAGTCAGCGCCCGTCCGGTCCATCTTGTTTACAAAAACTATACGCGGCACTTCATATTTATCCGCCTGACGCCATACCGTTTCTGTCTGTGGTTGCACACCTGATGAAGCACAGAGCACAACAACCGCACCATCTAATACGCGCAGAGAGCGCTCAACCTCAATGGTGAAATCTACGTGACCGGGCGTATCGATAATATTTATGCGGTGCTCATCAAACTGGCTATTCATACCACGCCAAAAGCATGTCGTCGCCGCCGAGGTAATCGTAATACCCCGCTCTTGCTCCTGCTCCATCCAGTCCATCGTGGCCGCGCCATCGTGAACTTCACCTAACTTATGCGATAGCCCGGTGTAAAACAAAACGCGCTCTGTTGTCGTTGTCTTGCCTGCATCAACATGGGCAACGATGCCTATATTGCGATATCGGTTTATATTTGTCTTACGAGACACTGTTTTCTCCGAAGCAGCCTACAAGCAACACGCACTTAAATCATTTCTTATAAAACACAAAAGGCAGCTACTTATCATAGCCGCCTTCTATTCAGGACATCTTAACAAGTTCTATATCTAGAACCTAAAGTGAGAGAATGCCTTATTAGCTTCCGCCATACGATGAACATCTTCACGTTTTTTAACAGCGCCGCCTTTCCCTTGCGAAGCGTCAATCACCTCACCGGCCAAACGTTGCGCCATAGACTTTTCGCCTCGAACTCTGGCGTAATCTACCAGCCATCGCATTGCTAACGCACCGCGACGTGACACTCTAACTTCTACAGGTACTTGATAGGTGGCCCCACCAACTCGTCGTGATTTAACTTCGACCATTGGCGCTATGTTTTCTAAGGCGAGCTCGAAAGCTTCAAGCGGGTCACTTTTCAAACGTTCTTCTACTGTATTCAGAGCGCCATAAACTATTCGCTCAGCGACAGATTTTTTACCGCTCACCATGACGTGATTCATGAATTTAGCGAGTGTTACATTCCCGTATTTCGGGTCTGGCAGGATTTCTCTTTTAGCTACTACGCGTCTTCTAGGCATATTTTACTCTTCTTCAGGTTATTCTGGCATTAGTATTTTACTAACCAGCCTTACTCGGCTTGAACCGAAATGAAATTTGGCTTTACCCTTTGGGTTTTTTAGTACCATACTTTGAGCGTCGCTGTTTGCGACCATCAACACCCGAGGTATCTAAGTTACCACGGACTGTGTGATATCGAACGCCGGGTAAATCTTTAACTCGACCACCACGAATAAGAACCACACTATGCTCTTGTAAGTTATGCCCTTCACCACCAATGTAGGATGTCACTTCATACCCACTGGTTAAGCGAACACGACAAACCTTACGCATTGCAGAGTTAGGCTTCTTTGGCGTTGTGGTATAAACACGTGTGCACACACCTCTTCGCTGCGGACAGCTTTGTAAAGCAGGCACATCACTTTTAACAATTTTTCGCTTTCTAGGCGTACGAACCAACTGATTGATCGTTGCCATGAACAATTCTCCAAATAAGAGGCCTTTTAAGTAAGGCCGTATCACCCATACTGGGCATTAATACCACCCCTGACTCTTGGGAGGCGGCATTCTAAAGACAGCACCTCGCAGAGTCAAGCGTAATTACCTGTACTACTCTTCGCTTAAAGCCTCAAATAATGCAGCTTCTACATCACTCGCCGAAACACTCGCATTATTAGCGCGAGCATCTTCTTTTTCTTTAAGCCTTTTGCTGTGGTAGGCAAGTCCGGTACCTGCCGGTATCAGTCGACCTACAACAACGTTCTCTTTTAAGCCACGCAACTTATCAAGCTTGCCAGTAACCGAGGCTTCTGTAAGGACGCGTGTTGTTTCCTGGAAAGATGCCGCAGAAATAAAGCTATCTGTTGCAAGAGATGCCTTGGTAATGCCGAGTAATTGGCGCTGATATTTTGCGGGTATTTTATCCGCAGCTACCAACTCTTCATTAGCTTCGAGTAAGCGGTTATATTCAACCTGTTCACCTTTCACAAAAGCAGAATCACCCATATCGGTGATTTCCACCTTCCTCAACATTTGGCGCACAATCACTTCAATGTGCTTATCGTTAATTTTAACGCCCTGCAGACGATAAACTTCCTGAATCTCATTAACGATATATTTCGCCAGCTCATCCACACCTTTAAGGCGCAGTATGTCATGTGAGTTTGCAGCGCCTTCTGAAATCACCTCACCTTTTTCTACGTGCTCACCTTCGTACACGCCCATTTGACGCCATTTGGGAATCAAGGCTTCATACGCCTCGTCACCATTGCTTGGTGTAATCACCAAGCGCCGCTTACCTTTAGTTTCCTTACCAAAGCTAATCGTACCGCTTATCTCAGCCAAAATTGCGGGGTCTTTCGGCTTTCTCGCTTCAAACAAATCCGCAACTCTTGGCAAACCACCCGTAATATCACGGGTCTTGCTGCCTTCTTGAGGTATACGTGCAACCACTTCACCAACACCCAGAGTACTACCATCTTCAATAGTAATAACAGCATTTGCAGGAAGCATATAGTGCGCAGGAATTTGGGAGTTCGGGAAAAACAGCTCGCCGCCATCTTCATCGACAAAGGTAACAACAGGCTTAACTTCTTTACCTGCTGCAGAGCGCTCATTAGGATCAATAACAACGGCACTTGTTAAGCCTGTCATCTCATCCGTTTGCTTGTGTACGCTCAGCCCTTCTTCCATACCGGAGAAAACAACCTTACCGCCCACTTCAGTAATAATGGGGTGTGTATGCGGATCCCAAGTAGCAACCACATCACCCGCCTCAACATTTGAGCCGCCATGAACCTTAACAACAGCACCAAAAGGCAACTTATAACGTTCACGCTCACGACCATTTTCATCAGCAATCGTTAATTCAGAAGACCGTGAAATGGTAACCAAGTCACCGTTTAATCGCTCTATCACCTTGGCATTCAGCAAACGGACAACACCCTTCGACTTCACCTGGATATTATCCACCGCAGATGCCCGCGATGCCGCACCACCAATGTGGAAAGTCCGCATTGTCAGCTGTGTTCCAGGCTCACCGATGGACTGCGCTGCAATAACACCGACAGCTTCACCCGCATTAATAATGTGGCCTCGAGCAAGGTCACGCCCGTAACACTTGGAACAAATACCGTAACGGGTATCACACGTTATTGGTGAGCGAACAAAAACCTCATCAATGCTTGCTGCTTCAATAGCATCGACCCAGTATTCGTCAACCATTGTTCCTGATTCAACAACCACCTCTGTTGTCCCAGGTTTTAATACGTCGCCAGCAACAACACGACCCAAGATACGATCGCCCAATGATTCGATGATGTCGCCACCTTCAATAACCGGCGTCAACAACAGACCTTCTTCTGTCCCGCAATCATCTTTTGTGACAACAACATCCTGAGAAACATCAACCAAACGACGTGTTAAGTAGCCCGAGTTAGCTGTTTTCAGTGCTGTATCTGCCAGACCCTTACGAGCCCCGTGCGTCGAGATAAAGTACTGCAGTACGTTCAAACCTTCTCGGAAGTTGGCGATAATCGGTGTCTCAATAATCGAGCCATCGGGTCTTGCCATAAGACCTCGCATCCCGGCAAGCTGACGAATCTGAGCGGGGGAACCCCTCGCGCCAGAATCTGCCATGATATACACCGAGTTAAACGATTCCTGCTCTTCTTCGACACCGTCTTTATTCATTACGGTTTCTGTCGACAAAACATCCATCATCGCTTTTGCGACTTGGTCATTTGCTCGTGACCAGATATCGATAACCTTGTTGTATTTTTCCCCTTGCGTAACAAGGCCTGAAGCAAATTGCGATTCAATTTCAACCACTTCTGCTTCTGATGTATTAATAATGTCGGCTTTTGCATCGGGGATGACAAAGTCGTTAACACCGATCGATGCCCCTGAGCGCGTCGAGAATTCAAACCCTGTGTACATAAGCTGATCAGCAAAGATGACGGTCGCCTTCAAACCCACAATGCGATAACACTGGTTGAGAATTTTTGAAATCGCTTTCTTTGTCATCGACTGATTAACAAGCTCAAAAGGCAGGCCTGCTGGCACAACTTGCCACAACAATGCGCGACCAACTGTCGTTTCTCTTAAGGTTGTCTCTTCCGTCTTCTCGCCATCAGCACCTATAACGGTTTCACTGATTCTGATTTTTATGCGCGCTTGAAGGTGAACATGTTTTCCGTAGTACGCACGAGAGAGCTCTTTAATATTGGCAAACACCATCCCTTCGCCTAAGGTGTTGATGCATTCACGCGTCATATAGTAGAGGCCAAGAACGACATCTTGTGAGGGCACAATAATCGGCTCACCACTTGCTGGCGAAAGAATATTGTTTGTCGACATCATCAAGGCGCGCGACTCTAGCTGCGCTTCAATCGTTAATGGCACGTGTACCGCCATCTGATCACCATCAAAATCTGCGTTAAATGCGGCGCAAACCAATGGGTGCAATTGAATGGCTTTACCTTCGATCAAGGTAGGTTCAAAAGCTTGAATACCTAAGCGGTGTAAGGTGGGCGCTCTGTTAAGCAGAACCGGGTGTTCGCGGATAACATCTTCTAAAATATCCCAGACAACACTTTCACTACGCTCAACCATTTTCTTAGCAGCTTTTATCGTTGTCGCCAAACCTCTCGACTCAAGCTTTGAAAAGATAAAGGGTTTAAACAATTCCAAGGCCATACGCTTGGGAAGGCCGCATTGATGAAGGCGTAAAGCCGGCCCAACAACAATAACAGAACGACCTGAATAATCGACTCGCTTACCTAGAAGGTTCTGACGGAATCGCCCTTGCTTACCTTTGATCATATCGGCAAGAGATTTCAATGGGCGTTTATTCGACCCTGTTATGGCTCTACCTCTACGGCCATTATCCAACAAGGCATCGACAGACTCTTGGAGCATACGCTTTTCATTGCGAACAATGATATCTGGCGCATTTAACTCAAGCAGACGCTTGAGGCGATTATTACGATTAATAACCCGTCTATAAAGATCATTCAAATCCGAGGTTGCAAATCGCCCACCATCCAGCGGTACCAAAGGGCGAAGGTCTGGCGGTAGGATCGGCAATGCCTCAAGCACCATCCACTCAGGGTTGCTTCCGGAATTAAGGAAGGCTTCCAGTAGTTTGAGGCGCTTAGCGTACTTTTTGTTCTTCGTTTCTGAACGCGTATTCGGTATTTCTGCTCTGAGCCGTGCAATTTCTTCTTTAAGGTCAACATCTTTCATCAAAGCTTGGATGGCTTCTGCACCCATCATGGCAACAAATTCGTCACCAAATTCTTCCATCGCCTCATAGTATTGATCATCCGTAAGCAGCTCGCCACGCTCTAAGGTGGTCATTCCCGGATCGACAACAACAAAGGACTCAAAATATAAAACGCGCTCTATTTCACGCAAGGTCATATCAAGCATCAGCCCGATACGCGAAGGCAGAGATTTCAGAAACCAGATATGTGCAACAGGGCTGGCCAGCTCTATATGGCCCATACGCTCACGGCGTACTTTGCCATGTGTCACTTCAACGCCACATTTTTCGCAGACAATGCCACGATGCTTCATGCGCTTGTATTTGCCGCATAAGCATTCGTAGTCCTTTACAGGGCCAAAAATCTTGCAACAAAACAAGCCGTCTCTTTCAGGCTTAAATGTTCGGTAATTGATCGTTTCTGGCTTTTTAACTTCACCAAAAGACCAGGAACGGATCATATCCGGTGATGCTAATGAAATTCTGATTCCTTCAAAGTCACTTCGCTGATCCTGGGACTTCAATAAATTTAATAAATCTTTCAAGATCTTTCCTCCAATAGGTGCTGCCTAATAAAGTTCTGTCGTTTAATCATTCAACTCTTTAACAGAAGATTATTATTCGTACTCCAGCTCCATATTTATTCCAAGCGATCGAATTTCTTTGACCAGCACATTAAATGATTCCGGCATCCCGGGGTCCATTTGATGATCGCCGTCTACGATATTCTTATACATCTTTGTTCGCCCATTCACATCATCCGACTTCACAGTCAGCATTTCTTGCAAGGTATAAGCGGCACCATAGGCCTCAAGTGCCCAGACTTCCATTTCACCAAATCGCTGACCACCAAATTGCGCTTTACCCCCCAGTGGTTGCTGGGTAACCAAGCTGTATGAGCCGGTTGATCGCGCATGCATTTTGTCATCGACGAGATGGTTCAGCTTCAACATGTACATATAGCCGACTGTCACAGCACGATCAAAAGCATCTCCAGTACGACCATCATAAAGTGTCATTTGCCCGCTCTCTGGCAAACCGGCTAGTGTTAATAACTGCTTGATCTCGCTTTCTGCTGCGCCATCAAAAACAGCTGAACCCATTGGCACCCCGCCCCTTAAATTCTCACTTAAGGTTTTAACCTCAACATCCGTAAAAGAGTCAATATCAACTTTCTCGGCACCGCCGCCAACATCATAGATGCTTTGCAAGAAGTCTCGGATGTCCCGGGTTTCACGCTCCTCTTTCAACATAAGATTGATTTGATTACCCAAACCCTTAGCCGCAAGCCCCAAGTGTGTTTCAAGAACCTGCCCCACATTCATTCGAGACGGTACGCCCAGCGGGTTCAAGACAATATCGACAGGTTCGCCATGCTCATCGTAGGGCATATCTTCTACCGGCATAATGACCGAGATAACACCTTTGTTACCATGGCGGCCCGCCATTTTATCACCTGGCTGTATACGGCGCTTAATGGCCAAATACACTTTTACGATTTTCAGTACACCCGGCGCTAAATCATCACCTGTCTCGAGCTTTCTCTTTTTGTCTTCAAAACGCTCATCAAGCAATTTACGCCGCTCAATTAGCCGTTCTTCAGCATTCGCTAATAACTGATTATCCGCGTCATCTTCCATGCGCACTTTAAACCACTGTTCGGCACCGTAGTTAATAACAACGTCTTCTGTTAACAGCGCGCCTTTTGCCACGTCGGGCGCACTAACAGCGGCCTTGCCGAGCAACGATGCTCGCAAACGCTCAAAAGTTGCGCTTTCCATGATTCTGTATTCATCATTTACATCTTTACGGAATTGATTTAACTCAGCCGTTTCAATAGCTTGAGAGCGCGCATCTTTTTCAAGGCCGTCTCTCGTAAAGACCTGTACGTCGATCACGGTACCTTTTGTACTACCCGGCACCCGAAGCGATGTGTCCTTCACATCACTTGCTTTTTCACCGAAAATCGCACGCAGCAGTTTTTCTTCGGGCGTTAACTGGGTTTCACCTTTAGGTGTCACCTTGCTCACCAAAATATCGCCGGCATTCACTTCAGCACCGATATAAACAATTCCGGACTCATCCAGTCTTGCTAAAGCTGACTCACCAACGTTGGGTATATCCGCCGTAATTTCTTCGGCACCCAGCTTTGTATCACGAGCCACACACGTCAGCTCTTGAATATGAATTGTCGTAAAACGATCCTCATCAACGACACGCTCTGAAACCAAGATGGAATCTTCAAAGTTGAAGCCATTCCACGGCATAAAAGCAATGCGCATATTCTGCCCAAGGGCTAATTCACCCAAGTCAACAGACGGCCCATCGGCAAGAATATCGCCACGGCCTACAATATCGCCCGTTTTAACAATAACCTTTTGGTTGATGCAGGTATTTTGGTTCGAGCGTGTATATTTTGTCAGGTTGTATATATCGACGCCCGCGTCACCACTCTCAACCTCATCACTGTGTACCCGAACCACAACACGTGCTGCGTCGGCACTTTCAATGGTGCCGCCGCGTTTTGCAACAACACAAACGCCGGAATCACGCGCAACAATTCGCTCCATTCCAGTCCCAACCAAGGGCTTATCAGAGCGCAATGTTGGTACAGCTTGACGCTGCATGTTTGAGCCCATCAAGGCCCTATTCGCATCATCATGCTCAAGAAAAGGTATCAGTGATGATGCGACAGAAACAACTTGGCGCGAGGAAACATCCATGTACTGCACATCTAACGGCTGCTTAACCGTTGTTTCACTTTGGTGTCGCACCGTGACTAAATCGTCACTCAAACGACCGTTCTCATCCATCGCAGCAGAAGCCTGCGCGATGACAAAGTCGTTTTCATTGATTGCCGACAAATATTCAATATCATCTGTCACCAAACCATCAATAACTTTTCTATACGGTGTTTCGAGGAAACCGTAATCATTGGTCCGCGCATAGTTTGCTAGCGAGTTAATCAAACCAATATTCGGGCCTTCAGGTGTCTCAATCGGACAAACACGACCGTAGTGCGTTGGATGTACATCACGAACTTCAAAGCCTGCGCGCTCTCTCGTCAAACCACCGGGGCCTAAAGCAGAAACACGTCGTTTATGTGTCACTTCTGACAGAGGATTGTTCTGATCCATAAATTGCGACAGCTGACTCGAGCCAAAAAACTCTTTCATCGCTGCAGCAACAGGCTTCGCGTTAATCATATCTTGCGGCATTAAGCCTTCAGATTCGGCGACAGAAAGGCGCTCTTTAACGGCACGTTCTACTCGCACGAGACCTATACGGAATTGATTTTCTGCCATTTCGCCGACTGAGCGAACACGCCGATTACCCAAGTGGTCAATATCATCAATAACGCCAGAGCCATTGCGAATGCCGACCAGCACTTTGAGCACATCAACAATATCTTCGCGCGAGAGGGTGCCTTCACCAACAGACTCATCACGCCCCAAGCGCCGATTAAATTTCATCCGACCAACAATGGATAAGTCATAACGATCACTGCTAAAAAACAAATTTTTGAATAAGTTTTCTGCAGAGTCTTTCGTTGGTGGCTCACCAGGTCGCATCATGCGATATATTTCGACAAGAGCATCCAGTTCGGTACGGCTCGCATCAACTCGCAGCGTATCTGAAATAAAGGGCCCACAATCCAAATCATTGGTATAAATAGTTTCTATAGACTTGAGTTTTGCCTCACGAATCAGCTCAACAACCTCTTCAGTAATCAAGCTATTACATTCAACTATTAACTCGCCCGTCTCTTCATTGACAATATCTTTAGCGACAGAACGTCCATAGATGTAGTCAACGGGTATATCTAGCTCAGCAATCGAATCTTTTTCAAGCTGTCTGATATGGCGCGTGGTTATACGACGGCCCATTTCAACAATAACTTTGCCGTCAGCACCTTTAATATCAAAACCAGCCAGCTCGCCTCGTAAGCGCGAGGGTTCCAATTCCAGAGTGATTTTATCATCATCCCCAAAATGGAAAATATTGGTTTCAAAAAACATTGCAATCATTTCTTCTGAGGTATAACCGAGCGCCCTCAATAAGATCGTTGCCGGCAATTTACGGCGGCGATCAATTCGTACATAAACCATGTCTTTTGGGTCAAACTCAAAATCCAACCATGACCCACGGTATGGAATAACCCGTGCAGAATAAAGGAGCTTGCCTGACGAATGTGTTTTCCCTTTGTCATGATTAAAGAAAACGCCAGGGGAGCGGTGTAACTGAGACACGATGACGCGCTCCGTACCATTGACCACAAAGGTCCCATTACCCGTCATAAGGGGCATTTCACCCATATAAACTTCTTGTTCTTTAATATCTTTAATTGTCTTATTCGCAGAGTCTTTGTCAATAAGAACTAAGCGAACTCTTACTCGCAGTGGAACCGCGTATGTTGCACCACGCAGCTTACATTCTTCTACATCGAAGACCGCTTTCCCTAGCTTATAGTCGACATACTCAAGTCGTGCATTACCTGAATAGCTTTCTATCGGAAATATTGACTTAAGCGCAGCATGTAAACCCACGGCAGCCCGCTCTGCTGGCGGCACACCGTCTTGTGTGAACTTACTGTAAGAATCGAGCTGAATCGCTAACAGGTAAGGTTGATCCATCACCTGTGAAAGCTTGGCAAAACCTTTGCGAATTCTTTTTTTCTCTGTATATGAATAAGTCATAAACGTTTCCCGACTCCTTATCTTCTGCAAATAAAAATGTCACTTCAAGCTAGAGCCACCAGACCCCAGCAAAACCCCTACCACAAAGCGCGAAAAGGCCGGTGAGCAAGCTCACCAGCCTTTTTCCGCTTGGCAACAAACATTCACCAGCGAGTGCGAAACAATCTACTTGATTTCGACCGATGCGCCAGCTTCTTCTAACTGAGCTTTAGCAGCTTCAGCGTCTTCTTTTGAAACACCTTCTTTAACAGCCGCAGGTGCACCATCAACCATGCCCTTCGCTTCTTTCAAGCCAAGACCTGTGATAGCACGTACCGCTTTAATCACATTGACTTTCTTGTCGCCAACTGCAGACAAAACAACATCAAACTCTGTTTGTTCTTCTGCGGCAGCACCGGCATCACCACCGGCTGGGGCTGCTGCAACTGCTACAGCAGCTGCTGCTGAAACGCCAAATTTCTCTTCCATTGCTTCAACGAGCTCAACAACGTCCATTACGCTCATTTCAGCTATACTGTTTAAAATATCATCTTTAGATAAAGCCATAACCCAATATCCCGATATAAAAGTTAATTAATTGAACACTGCCTAGACAGCATTTTGTTCTTTTTGGTCTCGAACTGCCGCAACAACACGGGTAACTTTAGTAGGCACTTCATTGAAGGTCCTTACTAACTTAGTTACAGGGGCTATCATTACAGAAACCAACTGACCGAGCGCTTGGTCAAGCGTCGGTAAGCTCGCCAGCATTTCAAGCTGCCCTTTTTCAAGCATCTGTCCACTGACCGATAAAGCCTTAACATCAAAGTTTTCATTTTGTTTCGAGAAATCCTTGAAAAGTCGAGCAGCCGCACCAGGGTCATCCATAGAAAACCCAAATAGTGACGGCCCAACTAATGCCTCTTCAACACACTCAAAATGAGTATCTTTAAAAGCACGTCTGGCTAACGAATTTTTTACAATTCTAAGGTCAACATTGTTTTCGCGAGCCTGCTTTCGCAGTGTTGTAATGCTCCCAACGTCAACCCCTCTCGCATCGGCAATAACCAGTGACAGAGCGTTGTTGGCAGTCTCGTTAACGTCTGCGACGATCGCTTTCTTGTCTTCGAGATTTAACGCCATATAACACCTCCTGGATTTGATTAGACTTAACTAATCCCAGCATCGCCCCCAACTAAAATAGGAGGCTATTTTGGTGATCACGCCCAGAGACTCTGGGCAAATTCACACCGTTTACGCGGGCAGCTCTATTGATTTAAACAATGGAACTATTAAGTTAAACACCTGCGGTCTTTAACGGATCCTGCTTCCTAAACACGAAAGCAGAGCATCAAAGTCTGTATTAGCCTTCAAGTGAAGACTGATCAATCAACAACCCTGGCCCCATAGTGGTAGACAGTGTTATCTTTTTAATATAAATACCTTTTGCTGAAGCCGGCTTAGACCTAGTTAAATCTACAAGCAAGGCTTCCAAATTTTCTTTAATCGCATTCAATTCAAAACCGACGCGACCGATACCGCCATGGACGATACCACCTTTATCTGCACGATAACGTACTTGGCCAGCCTTCGCGTTGTTTATAGCCGTAACAACATCAGGTGTAACCGTCCCCGTCTTTGGGTTGGGCATCAAGCCTCTAGGGCCCAACAACTGACCTAGCTGACCAACAACTCTCATCGCATCAGGGCTTGCGATTACAACGTCAAAACCCATCTCGCCGGCCTTAATATCTGCAGCAAGATCTTCCATGCCAACAAAGTCGGCACCTGCTTTTTTGGCTGCTTCTGCATTTTCACCTTGGGTAAAAACAGCAACTTTAACAACTTTACCAGTACCGTGTGGAAGCGTCGTCGCACCCCTAACAACCTGGTCAGATTTTTTAGGATCAATGCCTAAATTAACAGCAACCTCAACAGTTTGCTGAAAGCCGCCCTGAGGTAAAGATTTCAAAATCTCCAGCGCTTCATCAACAAGGTAGTACTTACCCGGCTGAACCTTTTCCTGAACTAGGCGCTGGTATTTAGTTAATTTTTTCATCAGAGCCCCTCTACATTCAGGCCGGCACTACGTGCACTACCTGCTATTGTTCGCACCGCTGCATCCATATCCGCAGCTGTTAAATCCGGCATTTTTTGTTTAGCAATTTCTTCGAGCTGATCGCGAGTTACGCTACCAACTTTATTGCTATTTGGGCGACCACTACCTTTTTCAATACCGGCAGCCTTCCTAAGCAAGACAGATGCTGGAGGCGTTTTCTGAATAAAGGTAAAGCTACGATCTGCATAAACAGTGATGACTACAGGTGTCGGCAAACCCGGCTCAAGACTTTGCGTCTGAGCATTAAAGGCTTTACAAAACTCCATGATATTAACGCCGTGCTGACCCAACGCAGGACCAACAGGGGGACTCGGATTTGCTTGTCCCGCAGGAACTTGCAACTTGATATACGCTTCTACTTTTTTCGCCATTTAAGGTCTCCTTTTGGGTATAACGCCTCGAGGCCATAGCAACCTGTCTTCAGCTCCCCTTTCTCACCATTTACACAGGTAAGGTTAAATTCAGGTTTTTTCAACCTGCGTGAAATCCAGTTCAACGGGCGTCGAGCGACCAAAAATCGAGACGGCAACTCGCAACTTACTTTTCTCGTAATTAACTTCCTCAACCGTCGCACTAAAATCATTAAACGGCCCGTCATTAATACGAATCACTTCACCCGGCTCATATAAAGTCTTAGGCTTCGGCTTTTCTTCTGCGTCTTGAGCTCTCATCAGAATAGCTTCTGCTTCTCGCTCAGTAATTGGTGCCGGCTTCTCAGCCTTCCCTCCGATAAAGCCAATCACTCTCGGCGTTTCTTTAACCAAGTGCCAGCTATCGTCGCTCAATTCCATCTGAACAAGCACATACCCAGGAAAGAACTTCCGCTCACTCTTACGCTTCTGCCCACCGCGTATCTCAACGACTTCCTCAGTTGGCACTAAAAACTCACCGAACTGCTCAGTCATACCCGCTAACTCAGCTCTTTCTTGCAAAGCAGCCGCTACTTTCTTTTCGTACCCTGAGTAAGCGTGAACTACATACCAACGTTTTGCCATAACGCTTAACCTATTATCATTGCTGCAAGCCAGCCAAAGAAAGTATCAAGAGCCCATAACAACAGGGCCATAACCAAAACAAAAGCGACAACGATCAAGGTCGTTTGATTTCGCTCTTGCCGAGATGGCCAAACTACACGGCCAGCTTCTGTTTTCGCCCCTTTTATCAGGGCCCAAAAATCCGCACCTTTCTCTGTCTGCAGAGCCACAGCCAAAGAAGCCACGCCTACAACAAGTAAGGCTAAAACACGATAGAGTAATGGCTCAGCGGAAAAATAATAATTCCCGTATATTGCCCCAGCAAGCAAGATAGCAACTAACGACCACTTAACATTATCGAGACGATACAGCTTATCACCTGCTATTGCATTCATTACAAATTGCTCAACCATTATGGCAGGCCAGGAGGGACTCGAACCCCCAACAGTCGGTTTTGGAGACCGATGCTCTACCAATTGAACTACTGG
>JQIA01000966.1_pt1 | contig 15329 bp, 18 predicted proteins | sample 811431 | NCBI WGS metagenome assembly JQIA01 (sample SAMN02998118, study PRJNA258478) | marine sediment metagenome | biome: marine; feature: seafloor; material: sediment; isolation source: oil-polluted sediment collected from 3 locations (0.5 km, 0.7 km and 0.9 km)... | place: USA: Gulf of Mexico ... | reverse complement strand
TTACTTTAAAACGCGTTTACAGAAATGTGCCTTGGTGGAAACGAATGGAGCTATTCTCCGGTCTTCTTGGTAGCGTTATGTTTGCCGAAAAAGTGAGCGAAGAGGATATTGAAAAACTCAAAGAAGGCGATGTTCTTGATGCAACCTTTTCACAATTTGCCGAGTCATCCAGTGAAATTTATCTACCCTTAGTCAACGAGCGTGACCAATATATGGCTCACCGCTTATTTGATGAAGCCAACTCCGGTAAACATAGCAGCATTCTTGCCGTTATAGGTGCAGGACACTTAAAAGGCATTAAGGCATATTTAGAGTCGCAACTACAAGACACGATCAGCCTAGAACAGCTAGATACCATTCCAGCCGCTAGTCGTTGGCCTAAGCTTATTCCATGGTTCATCGTTTTACTTGTCGTCACGGGTTTTGCCATTGGTTTTAACCGCGCACCGGAGCTTGGCTGGCAACTTGTTTTTGAATGGGTTCTGATCAATGGCGGCTTATCCGCACTTGGCGCACTGCTTGCCAATGGCCACCCGCTAACGGTTATTACCGCATTCTTAGCTGCACCATTAACATCGCTTAATCCAACAGTGGGCGCTGGCATGGTGACCGCCGCAACAGAAGCATGGATTAGAAAACCAAGAGTCGGAGATTTTTCTACCTTAAAGAAAGATACCGTAAAACTCACTGGCTGGTGGAAAAATCGCGTTTCTCGCACGCTACTCGTTTTCTTATTCAGCACTATCGGCTCTGCCGCAGGCACTTATATTGCTGGTTTTAGAATCTTTGAGCAGCTCAGCTAGCCAATAAAACAAGAGACTTCGATGACATGGCATAGCAAACCCAACCATCGACGTTCATTTTCGATACCGATTATTAATCGGTAATTTGATGAATATTCTTTCTAACCTGTTGGCTCATCACTAAACCAGCATCATCAATAATAGCTTCAAGTGCCTCGCCATAAGTTAGCTTGCCTTTATCATCCGCCCAAATAATACCTTGATTAAACAGCATCTCGATAAAGCCTTTAAAGGATGCTTTATCGAAGAACTCAGGAGAGTTCAAACCATTCAACTCCGAAAGCTCCTCAGCCGTTTTACCACAAATTCTCTCTAGCTCTAGACGTGTGAGCACGCCATGACCCTGATGCTTAAGCAAAACCACGGTTAAATAAAAGCGCTCCAAACTCAATAACACACCACCAGACAAACAAGCCATTAACGGTAAATTATCATCACTCACCGATAAAGTATCAGCCGTCTGATTAACCAAACCTTGCTCAACAAAACTAGCCAGCACTTTATTTGCCGCGTAACTAATTTGACGTTGCCGCCAATGCATGGATAACTCAATCTTTAAGAATGGGTAAACTAATTTAAACCAATGAATCACTTGTTTCTTATTTAACAATTGACTGCTCAAAAAACAACACGCAATAAAAGAAGGCAAGACAAATAAGTGAACAATATTGTTTCTAAAGTAAGTCATTAAAATAGCATCACTTCCTTCAATATATAGTTCACTTTCACGGCGCTTAAGAACACCAAACTCTTCACCATAAGCAATAATAGCTACTGCATCTAAATCAAGTTTGGTTACATTTTTAGCATACGGTGCCGCCTTTAAAAAGGCCAAATAAATGGTTAATTGTTGAATTAACTCAGCCTCGCTCATACTTTGCTTGGGTGCATTAAGCAAAGCCATCGCTAACAAACCAATCGCATTAACATGCGTTGCTTCGTTAATACCCGACATAATTAATTCACCTAAGTTATCCACCACCTTCGACACAACAGTTTTGTCACCAACCACGCCCTCTCTTCGCCAATTTGGCTGCTGCGCTTCAATAACCTTATCAAGATAAATAGGCGAACCAAAGTTAACGTGCACCTGACCAAAATTATCTTTTAGTGCTTTAAACGAGCGCAAAAGGCCCATCACCGATTCCGTCTTCTTCGGCTTCCCGCTCAGCTCATTAACATATGTTTCACCTTCCAACAGTTTTTCATACGCAAAATTAACCGGCACAAAGACTACTGAGCGTTTATGGTCACGAATATAACTCCTTACGCTCATTGCCAATAAACCGGGCTTTGCTTTCAACTTCCGCCCTGTTCGACTACGCCCACCCTCAACAAAGTACTCAACCGCCGTACCGTTGCTTGCCAAGTGACCCATATAGGCTTCAAACACAGAGCTATAAAGCACATCACCCTTAAATGTTCGGCGTAAGAAAAAGGCACCACAGCGCCGTATCCAAGGCCCAGCAATAGGAATATTTAAGTTAATACCTGCCGCAACATGCGGGGGAGCCAAGCCCCTATTAAATAAAGCATAGGATAAAACCAAGTAATCCATATGGCTTTGGTGACTAGGCACATACACAATTTGATGTTCACGCGATAAATGCTCAACACGTGAAAAATGATGTAATACAATGCCGTCATACAACTTATTCCACAACCAACCCAGCATTTTTTCCAAAACGATGGCTGCACGAATATTAATAACGGCAGCAATTTCTAACGAATATGCCTTTGCTTGCTTCTCGGCCTCCGCTCTCGTTATTTTTTTGCGGCGAACTTCTCGCTCTATCGCTTGTTGCACAATATCCGCCTGAATAAGCTTCTTTGCCAATTTTTTAGGTGACGGTTGATCTGGTCCTGTCGTTGCTAAACGCGTGCGGGCAAAGTGAACACGTAATACCCTAGACAGCTTACGCGTTAATAATCGTGAACCTTGGTCATCTGCTACAAATTGCCTTAATGAGACTGGCTCACCAAAACGTAACAAGGTTTGTCTACCATTAAAAATAATGGACAGTAAGCGCGATAATCTAGTCGAGCTTACTCCTTCATCGGTAAACAAAGCTCCCCAAAAACTATCTGACTTTAATGGACCTCTGCCCCAAAAAATAGAGACGGGAACAATCAATACATCCTCATCAGACTTAGATGTTTTTACTGCATCAATAAGCTGGTTTAAACAAACCGGCGCTGGGTCTACATAATGGCTTTTACTACATTCGATACTACACACTGCTGATGATCGTTTAAACTCATCAAACTGAAGACCTGATGCGGGTAATGGCAACGATTGCTGCGCACAGACTCGCTCTAAAACCCATTGCTTAGATAAGGCATCACTGCGAGTGACGTAGCATATTTTTTTGTTTTTTAATGATGATATTAACGTATCATCTTTTGGCAGCACCTTAACCCTAATCCATAAGTGCAATAACCATCGTAATATTGAAAAAAAGACATTCATTGTTTATTCTGCCCGTATTGCCGAGAAGACGATCGGCTGTGATTGTACAGGCACTTCTAGCTCATTATCTTCCTGACTTAAATTCTCAAAATCAAACAGTGTTGAATCCAATAACTGTGAGGGCCGAATATTTTTTAAACTATTGAAGATCGTTTCAACACGACCGGGAAACTCACGATCCCAAGTGGTTAACATCTTCTTCATTTGCACACGTTGTAAACTGTCTTGGCTACCACATAAGTTACACGGAATGATGGGGTAGCCTTTTAACTGCGCAAACTCCTCAATATCTTTTTCGCGTGCATACGCCAATGGACGAATCACAATATGCTTACCATTATCACTCTTCAGCTTTGCTGGCATCGCTTTCAACTGAGCACCATGAAACATATTAAGGAAAAAAGTTTCTACAATATCATCACGATGATGGCCTAGTGCAATTTTATTGTAACCATGCTCTTCAGCATACGCATATAAAGCCCCTCGTCGCATTCGTGAGCAAAGGCCACAAGTGGTTTTACCTTCAGGAACAACACGCTTCACTACGCTATAAGTATCTTGCTCAATAACATGATAATCCACCCCTAATGACGATAAATAGTCCGGTAAAATATGCTCAGGAAAATCGGGCTGTTTTTGATCCAAATTAACGGCTAATACATCAAAATTGATGGGCGCACTTTGTTTCAAATTAAGCAGGATATCGAGCATTGTGTAGGAGTCTTTCCCTCCCGACAAGCACACCATGATCCGGTCGCCATCCTCAATCATGTTGTAATCAGCAATCGCCTGACCCATTTCGCGCCGTAAGCGTTTGTGTAACTTATTAAATCGTAGCTTTATTTTATCGTCTGTATTCATTTAGTTATTTTACCAGAGATCATCCCTCACCAGATGCCGATACGCCTTAAGCAAGTAAAATGCTATAACATACAAAACACTGTTACTCGCCACCTAACAAGAGCACGCCCACCAACCCGGTAAAACCTAATGCCCCTATCTAACGCGCCCACATGGGCAAACCACCTCGACGAAGAGCTCAATAAGCCTTACATGGTTCATTTAAAAGCGTTCTTACAGCACGAAAAAATGGCACATAAAACAATCTACCCGCATTCATCCAACTGGTTTCATGCCTTAGAGATGACGCCTTTACCCGATGTAAAAGTTGTTATTATTGGACAAGACCCTTATCACCAGCCAAAGCAGGCTCATGGCTTATGTTTTTCTGTACTGCCCGGCGTTAAAGTCCCCCCGTCTTTACTCAATATTTATAAAGAGCTTGAAAGCGACCTAAAAATACCCCGTAGTTACCACGGCTATTTAGAAAGCTGGGCGAAACAAGGCGTTCTTTTACTGAATAGCGTATTAACGGTAGAGCAAGCACAAGCTAACTCACACCAAGGCAAAGGCTGGGAGCAGTTCACCGACAAAATAATACGCTTAGTGGCTGAACAAAATGAACACGTTTGTTTTTTGCTCTGGGGTAATTACGCACAAAAAAAAGGACAATTTATTGATGCCAAACGACATTGCATCCTAAAGGCCCCTCACCCCTCACCTTTATCAGCTCACCGTGGCTTTTTTGGCTGCCAACACTTCAGTAAAGCGAATACCTACTTAGAGCAGCATGGAAAATCAACTATTCATTGGCAATTGCCATTATTGAGTGCGCCGGCTTAAAGTGACTCAAACACCTCACCTATGAAGAAAATCTAGGGCTCCTCTAGTCAAAGCTGATGCTCTCTATTTTGTGGGAAGTAGAATCTCACCGTAGGCTCCTTAAGACGCTCGCACCATATAATTAACACACCAAAACTTATTATTTCAAGTCATTTAGAAAGCACGATATCCACGAGTAAAAAGACTTAATTTCAAATAATTGCAAAAACTATCGACTTATTGTTGCAAATGATAATTATTCGCATTAGACTAATTGTCACAATAAATGAATTAACACAGGATGTAAAACAACAAACGGATATCAAACTCATGAATAGACTTGTTAAGAATACTAAAAAGCCTCAAACCCTACGCTTTGAAATAGATGCAGACAAATTATCGGCTCTATTCTCTCAGCAGCTAATTTGTGCTGCCGATATTCGCTGCCTAGACCATTCATCGAAAAGCTGTTTACAAACTATTTGTTTAAAGTCATTACTGGCAAGCCATTCATAAAAAATTGACCGCTAGCACCATCTATTTGCAAAAACTTTAAGGAAAAAAGATGAGCAAGAACCCTTACCCTGTATTTACTGTCTCCAACAAAGATCAACCAGAACGTTTAAAAATGAAGTTAAAAATGTTCATTCGACTTTACAGTAAGAACCAGTCCGCAATAATTGCCGATACTGTAGTGATGCATCTTGGCGCATTATTGGCTCACAGTAACTTTAAAGAAAGTGCTGAGCAGCGCTATCAATATAAAACACTCGAAATGCACTGGCGATGCCTAGCGTGGAATGCTCGTAACTAATTGACCTGAAAACATTATAAGCAAACCCCTGTCCCACCGAGTCCGCAGTAACCTAGTGGATTCTTTGCTAAATATTGTTGATGGTAATGCTCTGCATAATAAAGCTCCGGAAAGGCAATGAGCTCAGTTGTAATACCCCCATAGCCCATCTTTGAAAGCTGTTGCTGGCACGCTAAACGACTCTCTTGCGCCCTAAGCAACTGCTCATCAGTCTGATAGTAAATACCAGAGCGGTACTGCGTTCCAACATCATTGCCTTGTTGCATACCCTGCGTTGGATTATGCGATTCCCAAAAAACTTTCAATAGACTCAAATAAGAAATAATCGCAGGGTCGTAAACAACAAGTACCACCTCATTATGTCCCGTCATACCGGAACAAACCTCCTCATATGTTGGATTTGGCGTTAAACCAGCCGCATAGCCAACCGCCGTAGAATACACCCCCTTAAGTGACCAAAACTTTCGCTCTGCGCCCCAAAAGCAACCCATACCGAACAGAGCCTTCTCTAAATTTTGCGGGAAAGGTGCTTGTAAAACATGCCCCTTATGAACGTAATGTTGGCTGGGTGGTATTATTTTTTCATCACGACCTATTAGCGCATCAGCTGCAGATGGTAAATTAGATTTATTCATTGATTAAGCAACACTAGGCATTTTAAAATAAGCATCAATTATAATGCTTTATTAACGAATGAGTAGATAGTCTCTTTAAGGTCAGCCATGACGATCAAATGATCCATAGAAAACACCATAAATTAGTTTTTTCATTTTTTATCGCCTTACTCATGTCGGGAATTATGTCCTTTGTTATCTCCTTATTTAATCTAGGATTTGTAAACGATATCATTCAACGCTGGCTACAGGCATGGGCTTTTGCATTTTCAATTGCATTTCCCACCGTTATCATCATATCTCCCCTCGTTCACAAACTAGTGGAGTTTGTGTTACATAAGGAGGGGGATAATTAATGTCTATTTTTCAGCTTAAACTATACTTGAGCAAACTCTGATCAAATCATGATTGTTTTATTCTGAGATAAAATTCAACCAGACTTAACCAGAGACTCCTTCAGTTGAACTTTGATAAAACTTGAGCATATGGCAACCATTGATAAAACACTATTTCAACGCATCGGCGGCTTAGATACCCTTAAAAAGGTGCATAAAATATTTTATGACAAAGTATATGCCCATGAATGGCTCAAGCTCTATTTCACCGATAAACCGCAAACACTTCTGGAAGACCAGCAAACAGATTTCATGGCTCAACTGATCGGCGGCCCTAAGAAATATGCCGGAAAAACCCCAAAAATGGCTCATCAACATATCCACATTACTGATGAGCTATTCCAGCTACGACAAGAAATACTAGAAGAATCTTTACGTGACTTTGGGCTTGCCGACAACCTATCCAAGGAATGGATCATGGCGGATGCTGCATTAAAAAAAGCCATTACAAAAAAAACAGTTGATGAATGTAAGCGATCTTACCCCTCACAACCTATTCTTGATTTCCCTAGGCCTAAAAACATTTAACCTGAGCGTTTATTCGCTAGTAGTCGAGTCGATTTAAACACAGGTTCAGTTAATACAAACGTCTAATAAAGCTTTAGAGCGAACAGTGCATCATGTAATACAATAGCTGGTTACAACTCATCCTCAACCGAGCAATAAAAGGAACCATGTTGATAACAGATAATGACAAAGACCGGCTTTTACGCTTCCTATTCACTGAGCATGGTGTACGCGGCGAAATAATATCACTTGATTCAAGCTGGTTAGCTGCTCAGGTTAATCATGAATACCCAAAACGTATAGCAGAGCAATTAGGCCAAGCATTAGCCGCCTCGTTACTTTTATCAGCCACGATTAAATTTAATGGCAAGCTAACCTTACAAGTGCAGGGTGATGGGCTCATCAATATGCTCGTTGCTCAAGCAACAGACAGACAAGCCGTTAGAGGCTTAGCACACTGGCAAGAGGACACTAGCGAGACAAAAAACAGCTCATTATTTGGTAATGGCCGTTTAGTATTAACCATCAAGCCGGATCAAGGAGAACCCTACCAAGGCATCGTTAGTTTAGAAGGTGACTCCATTTTAGAAGCAGTACAAACTTATTTTAAACAATCAGAACAGCTAAAAACTCGGCTGTGGTTTGCCATTAATGAGGGTCGAGCCGTAGGTTTACTGCTGCAACAACTACCCGCTCAAGAAGACGAGCAACAAGATGGCTGGCAACACTTAGAGCTGCTTGCTAATACCATTACTAATGCTGAGTTATTAGAACTACCTGCCCAACAAATAATTCACCGATTATTTCACGAGGAAACCATTCGTTTATTCGACCCTGAACCCGTCAAGTTCCAGTGCGACTGCTCTAATGAAAAAGTTGAAGCCAGTCTTATTAATTTAGGTCATTCAGAAGTTTTATCTATTCTAGAAGAAAAAGGTGCCGTAGAAGTAGACTGCGGGTATTGTAATAAGCACTATAAATTTGACTCTATTGATGTTGAGAAGCTATTTAGCGATACGCCAAACGCAGCGGCTCCGGTACTACATTAACCCCTTGCCAAAAATAGAACTCTACAGCAAATAAGGTTTTAACCACGCTTCAAACTGAGGCATGTTCATTGCACCAGCTTGCCTCGCAACTTCCTTACCATTTTTCATAATTAATAAGGTAGGAATGCTTCTTATTTTAAAGCGAGAGGCCAGCTTCTGTTCCTTCTCCGTATCCAGCTTTACAAACCGTGCCTTAGGCTCCAGCTTTTTAGTAGCCGAATCATACGTAGAGGCAAACGATTTACACGGGCCACACCAAGCTGCCCAACAGTCTACCACCACCGGAATACCACTTTGTTCAAAGTGGCGCTGGGCATTTGCTGCTGTTAACACCACCGGCTTCCCAGCAAATAATTTTTTCTTGCACTTACCGCATGTACCCCCAGAATTTAACTTATCTTCGGGTAATTTATTAACAGCATCACAATGAGGGCAAACAATTTTTATTGATTCAGGCATAGTTCGTTGATGATTGGGTTATTAGGTCTTTCTTCAAAGTTCGAGACAATTTTTTAATTTGTGCCTCTCGTATACTAGCAGAACTCCGCGTATGGTTCTTTTCAGTAAACACAAAACGTACGGGGCGGCGGCCATTAAAATATTTGGCTCCCGACCCTTGCAGGTGCTGCTGAAAACGCCGATCAAGATCCGTCGTGATACCGGTATATAGCGTATTATCGCTAGCCTCAATAATATAAACAAACCAATTCATAGCGGTTTCAACAGCTCACCACAACGGCGACAAGAATACCGAGCCTCTTTTCGAAGCAATTTATTATGCCGTCGAATACCTAATTCATGTCGCTGACAACGACAAGTATAAGCAACCGTTGAATATTGTCGTTTGGGAATATCACTTAAATCATACATAGCGGTACGGTTAGCCTCAACGCCAAAGTCTGACATCACTTCACGCCATTGAACGCCATGCGGGCGAATATTTTTCCGCTTAAAACGCATATCAACAATATAATGCGCCACCTCATGTGGAACCGTCTCACGCAGGTTAGCATCAAAATATTTCGCAAACACTGTTGGGTTATAGCGAATAAATCGCCGCAACCTCAAGCGCTTATACATGCCGATGGTATGCCCCGTTAAGTCAAAGTGAATATCAATAGCAGGAAAGGCTAACTCATATAACTTACAGGCTAACTGAATGTAACGATCAGTTTCTTCAACAACCGTTGTTTTTTGCTCTGCCGTTAGTACTGCCAGCATTTAAATTAGATTAAGGTTCTCAACCAATGAACGTACATCTTGCTTAGCAGCAACATTTGAGAGGCTATTCGCATTATCTACATCCAAAATAGTCAAACCACTTGGAAATAGCTCCTTATAGATCACACGCTCGTACAAACCCGGCAAATATCTAAACATCACCCGTTCCTGCAAGGCATCCAAGGCAGCATGAACTCGTTTATTATTTCTAGAACCCAACGATGCCAAGCGGTTACGCACCACAACCCAATCCATTGGTGGAAGCCCACTGGCCGCACGAAACTTCCTACTATCCCATACCATTTCGCTATAGCAACTTAACTTCTTTACTTGATAGTCGCTTGCCGCTACTTCACCAAGTAAGTCTAAATCAACAAAACTATCGTTAAGTGGGGTAATTAAAGTATCAGCCAAAGCATGTGCTAAACGGGATAAATAAGTGTCGTTCCCTGGGCAATCAATAACAATAAAGTCCATGCTATTTTTATACTTTTTTAATGCCTTTTGGAACTTTTTCTGATCATCTGCCTCACGATCTTTAATAGAACCCGCTGCTGACTGAGGAACGACACGAAAGGCAGGCATTGCAAAATCAGTGCCCGTACTTTCAATATAGAGCTCTCTATTTTGTAAATAACGGGCAACACTCTTTTGTCGTGAGTCTAAATCAATAACGCCGACCTTCTTCCCAGCATTCAGCAAACAAATGATGATATGCATGGCTAACGTGGACTTGCCAGTCCCTCCTTTTTCATTGCCTAAAACAATGATTCGAGCTTCTTTTTTATCCATAAAAAATAACGTCCAGCGGGATTATTAGAGTGTTTCCAATTCAAATTCAACCAGAGGGTTACTGTCTTCCTCATAATTGATTGCCTCTAAACTAAAACCAAATAAGTTTAAAAACTCTTTTTTATAGCCAGCGTAATCTGTTAATTCAAATAAGTTATCAGTTGTCACTTTTGGCCAAATATCACGGCATTGCTGTTGAATATCATCACGCAGTTCCCAGTCATCTAAACGCAAACGATTGGCTTCATCGAGGTTTTTATCAGCAGCATCATTAAATAACTGAGTGCGAAATAAACGGTTAATTTGCTCAATACACCCTTCATGCACACCTTCTTCTTTCATCACTTTAAAGGCCATAGAAATATATAAAGGCATCACTGGAATCGCTGAACTAGCCTGAGTAACAACCGACTTCAACACCGCAACATTAGCACTGCCATTGTTCACTTTTAAATTTGCATCAATCGTATTCGCTGCACGATCAAGATCCATTTTTGCCTTACCTAAAGCCCCATCCCAATAAATTGGCCACGTAATAGCCGTTCCAATATAGCTATACGCTATTGACTGACAACCTTTTGCAAGCACACCAGCTTCTGCTAACGCGCTCATCCATAGCTCCCAGTCTTGTCCACCCATCACGGTAACGGTATCTTCAATTTCTTGCTCTGTTGCAGGTTCAACAGAGGCTTCAATGATGCAGTCCTTGTTGGTATCAATAGCTGTAGATGTGTACGTTTCGCCAATGGGTTTCAAACAAGAGCGAACCAATGTATCAGTACCTGGCACTTTTCGTACCGGTGACGCTAACGAGTAAATCACTAAGTCAATTTGACCAAGGTCTTCTTTGATTAGCTCAATGGCCTTTTCTTTTGCTTCATCTGAAAAAGCATCGCCATTGATATGTTTAGCGTATAAACCAGCTTTTTTAGCTTCGGCATCAAAAGCGGCTGTGTTGTACCAACCCGCTGAACCTGCCTTTTTTTCTTTGCCAGGTTTTTCAAAAAAGACCCCAATCGTTGCAGCACCTGAACCAAAGGCAGCCGTAATTCTAGATGACAGCCCATAACCACTTGAAGAACCAATAATAAGTACTTTCTTCGGCCCGTTATTAACGGCACCTTGCTGCTGCGTAATACTAATTTGGTTTTTTACATTTTCAGCGCAACCAACTGGATGTGCGGTTGTACAAATAAAGCCACGAGTTTTTGGTTTAATAATCATAAGACTGCCAATTTTTTATTCTAATGTGAACATGCCATTCTAAAGGCATAAGGTAATATTTTATAGCGCTCAATGCATGATTTTTTAGACACTGAAACTGAAGCCGTTAGCGAAAGCGCGGCTTCAACAAGCCGGTTATCGATGACCAACGGTTAATAAGAAGCGATAGAAAAACCAACAAACAGCCAACAAAATCTCTACTTGATAAGCTCTCAGAAAACCATAGTGCAGCAAATAATGCTGTCCAGATCGGCTCAACCACCATAATGACAACACCATGACTACTGGCCGATAAACTTTGTGCATAGGTTTGAATAAAGAAGCGAAGCCCCGTCCCAATAAAGGCACTCGCCACAACCCAAGTAACAACATCCGTAGTAAAACCAGACCACAATACCGCCCAAGATTCTAATATAAACGATAACCCACCAGATAATAGCCCCACCGTTAACAAACTAATAGCCGTTAAAGGTAAGGCAGGCACTCGCTCAGCAGGCCGCTGACCTTCAACGTACTCACGCTGATTTGCTGCTCGCGCATTAAAAATAAAGAAGAATGCAAAAAAGAACGCTGAATAAATAAAATAGAGTTGCCCGGAAGCCCAATCAAAATCATTATTAAATGACAAAACAGCCAAACCAGTCGCAGCAACAGGCATCGCTACCCAAGTACTTTTAGGCAACTGTTCATTAAAAAACAAACTCGAAAACACTGGCACAAAAACCACCGCTAAGCTGGTTAAGAAACCACCAATACTCAGGCTAACACCGGAGTTAACCCCCATAATCCAAAAGCACATACCAACAGTGAACACTGAGCCCACCGTCATTGCCTGTCGGTATTGCCCCCAACGCAATGCTTTTATTTGGCGCCAACCTAACACTGACAATAGCAAGCCCGCCAGTAAGAACCGGAGGCTAGTAAACAATAATGGAGGCATAATCAAAATAGCTTCTTTTGAAAACATCCAAGAAACGGCTGCCAGAATGGTCACCAACAACAACCATAAATCGGCTTTCGCTGTATTAGATAAATTCACCATTAATTATTAGCCATAATGGGCATACCAATATTCAAACTTGTTACCAAGCTAACCTTCTTTTTTGGCGGCCTGACTCTTTAATTCTTCGACAACCTCCTCCGTCACTTCAACTTCAGCCGCTAAAGGGATATCGTTATCGGCAGAATTAGTATCCGTACTTGCAATTGAGCCTTCTTTCTCAACAGCATTTGTACTCATTGATGGCTCTACAAAATCACTAGGCTCTTCGATGGCATCATCTAATGGCTGAACTAACAAAGCCGTTTCTACCAAATCAGTCTGTAGAGCTTTAGCTTCTTCTGAGCAAAGATCACCTGCACCTTGTGAGATATGCTGATAGACATCTCGATACTGCTCCGTCAACCCTTTAAATAACACGGCAGTATTTACGAAGTGATCATCCACCTGCTTACGGTACGCATCGTGCTCAGCTTCCATCTGTTTAACTTTTACAGTGTCACCACCCTCTTTTGACTTATCAAACAAAATAGATATAACAAGACCAATGCCTAAGCCGATTACTACACCAATTAAAACACCAACGCCAATACCCATTTAACTCACCTTATCTATAAATTTAAACCATATAAACGAAAAATATAACGAGCTTTTCTACCTAAGCCCCGTCTCTCATTTTCCGTTTCCAGCACGACTAACACATTGTTAATGTGCCTCAGCATAACGTAGCAAACCTCAACAAGACAAGGCAAAATTATCCAATTTATTATCTTCGCCCTTGCCACTCTGATACCATAATAAAACTGTTTCAGTTTTAGGCTCACCCAAGTGAGTTTGGGTAGAGTCCCTCCCTTATTTCAAGCTTTTTCGGGCTATCTTATTACCCCCGCCTTCATATTTAGAGAATACAACTTGCCCAGACCAACAAAAAACGAATCAAACCCCAACCTTACTCCACCTAATACGGCAAGCTATCAGTGGGGCACGATACTGAATATGGCTAAGGCTCATAAGAAAACCTTATTAACCGCTAACCTTATTGCCATTTTAGCGGTTGTTGCCAGCGTCCCCGTTCCCTTATTAATGCCTTTACTCGTTGATGAGGTTTTACTCAATCAACCCGGCATAGCCATTAGTACGGTACAAAGTATTTTCCCAACTAGCTGGCATGGCCCCACCCTATACATTTTAGCCTTGTTATTACTAACCCTTGTTTTACGTGGGATATCACTGTTTTTTAATGTTATTCAGACACGGTCATTCTCCCTTACCGCCAAAGATATAACGTTCAAAATACGCCATGATTTATTAAACCGACTGCAATATATTTCAATGGCTGATTTCGAAACAGTCGGCAGCGGCACTGTCGCTACCCACTTTATAACCGATATAGAAACTATCGATCACTTTATTGGTGGCACGATTAGTAAGCTACTCGTTGCCATATTAACCGTACTAGGAACATCGGTCGTTTTGCTTTGGATGCATTGGCAGCTGGCTGTTTTTATATTACTACTCAACCCTTTGGTAATTTATTTCACCATATTGCTGGGCAAACGGGTTAAACACCTAAAGGCTCATGAAAACAAAGCTTTTGAAGTATTCCAACAAGCACTCACTGAAACACTTGAAGCCATTAGCGAAATTCGCGCTAATAACCGTAGTAAACACTACACCACTTTGCTAACGTCAAAAGCGCAAGATATAAAAATACATGCGAGTAACTTCTCATGGCGTAGCGATGCCGCTAATAGACTCAGTTTTATGGTTTTCCTCTTTGGCTTTGATGTTTTTCGTGCCATTGCAATGCTTATGGTTGTCTTTTCCGACCTAAGCGTTGGCCAGATGTTCGCCGTCTTTGGCTACTTGTGGTTCATGATGGGCCCCGTACAAGAAATACTCACAGTACAATTTAGTTTTTTCTCCGCCAAAGCAGCCCTCACACGAATAAACTCACTCGTTGCTTTAAAAGAAGAGCCGCGCTACCCACATCAAATCAACCCCTTTAAGAACAAACACACCGTCTCCATACAATTAAATGATATTCATTTTTCTTATGCCAATAAAGCAGACGTCCTTAATGGTATTAGCCTAACGATAAAAGCTGGTGAGCAAATTGCCCTTGTTGGTGCTAGTGGTGGTGGAAAATCAACCATGGTACAAGCTCTTCTAGGGCTTTACCCCACCAGCCAAGGAATGGTCTGTTTTGATAATGTACCTGTCAATAAAATAGGTCTTGATATCGTTCGTGATAATGTTTCCACCGTTTTACAGCACCCTGTTTTGTTTAACAGTTCAGTACGCGAGAACCTCTGCATTGGTCGCCAACTACACGATGAAGAGTTATGGGAAGCACTCAATATTGCACAGCTAAAAAGCACGGTAGAAGCCCTACCACAGCAACTAGATACATTAGTTGGCCGCCAAGGTATACGGCTTTCTGGTGGGCAACGTCAGCGACTAGCCATAGCAAGAATGATTTTAAGCAAACCCAAAGTCGTTATTTTGGATGAAGCTACATCGGCACTTGATAGTGAAACAGAGTTCCAATTACATAAAGCAATGAAGGACTTTTTACACGATAGAACGACCATTATTATTGCCCACCGCTTAAGCGCTGTTAAACAAGCTGACCATGTTTATGTCTTTGAAGATGGAAAAATTAGTGAGCAAGGAAGTCATAACACACTAATCAAACAACAAGGCCTATATTCAAAACTTTATGGTGACAGGCAAAGCTAACGCACCTATTTTAAGCCCAAACATAATAAATAAAAC
>JQIA01000960.1_pt1 | contig 15335 bp, 13 predicted proteins | sample 811431 | NCBI WGS metagenome assembly JQIA01 (sample SAMN02998118, study PRJNA258478) | marine sediment metagenome | biome: marine; feature: seafloor; material: sediment; isolation source: oil-polluted sediment collected from 3 locations (0.5 km, 0.7 km and 0.9 km)... | place: USA: Gulf of Mexico ... | reverse complement strand
ATCTACACTCTTTCCTCACCACGAACCATGTCTGTTAGGCAAATATAATCTTCCCCATCTACTTGATGCACTGTAATTGAGTGATTAGAAACGGTTAATGTGCGTTTTTTCTTAAATAAACTTAGCATAGTTATTCTCCAAATAAATCGGTTTCTTTTTCTTGTGCAGAAGGTAAATTCTGCACATTGAGTGAATAGTCATCCTTGCCCCATTCGCATTTTTTCAGCACGGAATGTGGGATTTTTTTGAGTGTTAAGTTCGGATAATCTTCCGCCTTGGAACGGAAGGCAGAGCAACATACCAGCAATGAGCGGTTCTCGCCCACTTCTTCGGAAAGTGCTTCCAGCTGTGTTCGATCTAGCGTTTGCGTGGTTATGTAGATAAAGTCACTTTCGGTGGAGTTTCCATGCTCCCAATATTGTTCTTCGCTTGGTGCGTAGGTGAAGCCCATCATTTTGCACATGGCTTCGGCAAGCATGGCGGGGTTAAATTCATCATTGATGACTAAACGTCCCCAGTGGTCTTTTTCTAACAGGCTTGGTGCAAGGCGGTAATAGCGGAATCCACCGCCTCCTTTCCATTTTACGGACTTTGATATACCTCCATGATCGGTTCCATCAATTACTTTCTGCAAGCGTGGCACAATGTGGGTATCGCAATGCTCACCCAATTCTACCATAATCCATTTCCGCCCCATTTTATGGGCTACTGCTCCAGTGGTGCCAGAGCCTGCAAATGAGTCTAGGACGAGGTCACCTTTGTTTGAAGCCATATGTAGAATACGGTGGAGTAATTTTTCAGGTTTTGGGGTGTCGAATACGCTGTTATCGTTGAATGTCATTACTTCGCGTTTTGCATCTTGATTATGCCCAACATCTTCATACTGCCAAATAGTCATTGATGTTGTGCCTTGCTTCACATCAGTTAGAAACCGTTTTACCGCAGGAACACTGTCACCTTTTGGACCAAACCAAATAAGGTTTTTTTCAATCATCTTCTCAAAGTCCTCTTTTCGTTTAAGCCAACTTCTGTTTTTAGGCGGATTAACAACTCTTCCTGATGGTAATTTTATTGGATAAACGGTGTAATCCAATATAGCTTTTCTTGAGTAATCCACTGGTTTCCATGCACCTCTTGGATCATTATCTGGATTTTTATATCTTTTATCCATTTCTGCGGTTCTTGGAAGTAAATTAGGTCTCCATATTTCTTTGTTTTTGGCATAAATCAGTATGTGGTCATGATTGTCACTTAGCCATTTTGCATCATTCTGTGGAGAGTATTTCTTTTGCCATATAGCATTGCTAACAAAATTTCTCCGTCCAAATATCTCATCGCAAAGCACCTTCAGATAGTGTGCCTCATTATCATCAATCGTTATCCATAGCGAACCATCTTCTGAAAGCAACCGCTTAAGAAGTTCCAATCTATCCCGCATCAAACCAAGCCAAATAGAATGCTCCAGCCCATCATCATAATGCTCAAATGCAGAGCCAGTATTGTAAGGCGGATCAATGAAGATACATTTCACTTTGCCCGCATATTCCTGCTCCAAACTTTTCAACGCTAGCAAGTTGTCACCAAAGATCAGCTTGTTATCGAAAATATCATTTTCACTCACACGCTTAGTAGCATGATAGGACTTCTCCGGCTCTTCCAGCAGAATACGCGGCTCCAGCTTTGGTATTTTCTCCTTCCCGATCCATGTCAACTCTAGTTTTTGTTTTTTACTCATTTTTTTATATTTTACCGTTCTTTAAATCTTGTATTGCATATCATTTCCGATGTTGGCACCGTATAATTACACTGTAAAAAATGCAAGCAAAAACCACCCTATAAACGAACCCTATAAGCGATATTTTCAGACACAAATAAAATTGCCGAATGCAACACGTATTCATTTGGGGGGGGCTAACTTTAGAACAGGCTTTGCGGATGTTGTTCTGTTGCACTGATATATCCCACAATCTTTTGCAACAAATTTGTTCCGAATAGCTGTAAATGTCTAGTGTTCGTTTGTAGCTTTAATTAGTTCCCCAATCTTGAGATAATCGGCTAGCTCTCTCACGGTCATAATGTCATCATTGGGCATGGCTTTAATTTTTTCTCGCGATATATGGGGTGAAAACAGTAGAAAAAACTTTAACAATCAAGTACCTCGTTGTGGATATATCATATGCTACCATTGAGCAGATGACGCGGGTATGAATGATTTAAGGAATAGATTTTGATATGAGTATATTTGATGAAAAAACTTGTGCGGAGCTTGCAAAAACACTGACGGCGATGTGCGTTCGCAATGCCGAGATTGAGAACATTCATGCTGGTGAGCGGATGGTGACAAAAAAAGGCGATTATTCAGATGTGAAAGTTATTGATGCTGAGGGCAATGAATTCGCATGGTCGGATGTTTCTCACATTTCCGATGAGGAAATGAAAGTTTTGATGAAGGGGATTGCCAATCGCCTCTATACATTCATGATGCAGGGCGACGATCCTCGCTTTGACAAAAACATGGATTATCATAAGCGATTCACCCGAAAGTGGGATGAGCCAGAGATCGAGCCCAACCTTGATTGCACGAAAAAATGAACGGGAAATAACTTGTACTCCAGAATAGGAATACAATAATAATTCAGTATCTAGTTTAGCAGTTAAACTGATTGCAAATAATTACTTCACAGCAGACAGTTGTTTACAAAAAGAAGTATTATTTATAGAAACATACAAGCCTTCGGGAAATGCCTCATTACCAACAATCACCATTAAAAAAAAATTTAGTTTATGTTTTGATTGGTGATAACTTTCCACAATACTTTTCAAATCTGTTTTTGAAGGAGTGGGAACCGCTTCAGGATGAGTGTGCCAATCTCCAACGTAATGATATCCATGAGCATAGAGCTCTTTAATTTCTTCTTGTTCTTTTTGGCGATTGGGAAAAAAGAAAAAACGTCCACGTTTATCTCCAGATCTTAGACCAGTAACTTTCGAAATAAGAAGCTCTCCTTCACTAAAACGGGCAAAAAGTTGTCCACCTGCCTCCAAACTTTTTTTTGTTAATTGCTGATGTGTTTTAAAAAGCTCTATAACTTCTTCTTCGAAAGTAATAAGGAGCTGTGTTTTATCGCTAAACTTCATATCATTTCCTATTTTTTACAGGCAATACATTTTGGTATTTTATCAAAATCAATACTCATCAGGAAGTACTCGGATATTCCATTAAGAGATTGAATCTTTTCATTTGCAAAATTAGTTCGGTTTCCATAATTTTTTTTGAGAATACTTTCTGATCCGATCCAAGAACGAATTTGTGATTTTTTTGGATCATTCATTAGAATATCAATTGCATGCGAAGCAATCATTGCATTTATAGGTGCCACCTCTATGCTTCTAAAAGGCTGGAAAACACCGCCACAAGTAGGCAGAGAATGTTGCTCATTGGTAAAATCTGATAATTTAAATTTGAAGGTATTATCATCAAAGGCACAATTAAAACAGTTTGAGCCATTTATAACAGCAAATGAATGTCCAGCTACAGCATATGCTTCGGCCCACCCGTATAAAATTGCTGGAAACTCCTCTTGAGCTAAAGAGTATTTATTCATGGCATTCTCTGCGGGCCAATCTCCTGTTGCCATAATTATAAGGTCACTACTATGAAAAAATTTTGCTTCACTAATCAGCACCTCTTCCCACCTTTTGTTACAAGTTGAGGAAATTACAATATGAGGAAATTGTGATTTGAGTGCAGAAGCTAGTTGTTCCGGTTTGCGATCTACTCCCTGAACAATAGAGTCTGCACCTAGACTATGTCTTCCAAGGTTTTCCCAACTTATAATATCAGGGTCTATAAGATTAAATGTACAAATACCGTTCTGTGCAAGCATACGAGCTACCTCTGACCCAACAGCTCCGCATCCTACAATAGTTACAATTTTGTTTTTCAAGGAGACGATGCGTTGATCGGAATCTCGTGCAAGAATCCATGAAGGATCGACACGTTGAACATTTGATCGTTGCACGACAGTTTTGGAATTTCCATACCTATTTCCTGCTATACAAGGAGCCAGTTTTCCTTCTCTGAAACCTTTCACTAATTCTTGAGAACTAGTCATACGATACGATGAAGAAACCTTCGGTCTATTTAATTCGATACAAACAAGAGCGTTTCCCCTTCCAGTTTTGAAGCCTATTATAACAGGTATTTTTTCAGGTGTTTTTTTCGCTAATTCTTGAAAAAGTATAAGGGAATTTTGTCCGCACTGTCTTTGCAAAATTTGGTAAACTTGTAGGTTGGTTTCTGGATATTCCTTAGGAAGTAGTACTTTATCAGACCATACAAAAATTCCCTTTATGTGTTTCCATTTTCTTTTGCTGTCATTCCTTTGATAAAGCCATCGTTCCCCCTCATTTAAATTATCAGCAACAAAATTTATACCTTTAATTCTTTCCCACACCCATACTATTCTACCTTCTTTAGCTTTATTCAAGTCTAGAAGTGAATAATATAGAGCTGCTCCATCGCTTTCTGCTAAATTCCAATAGGACAAAATTTCATCTTCAAAATCTTTTTGATTTTCTCCAGATAAACATCTTTGAAGCATAGTTATAGAATCTGCTATAACATCTCGTGCGATTCCTTCAATATCTCCTTCATATTTTGGCACCCCTCCTTCGTAAACACATAAATAGCCATCTTCTTCTATATGCGGATATTTTAATAGGGCAAAAGGTGGATCAACTGCGGTTTTGGGAAGTGAGAATGGGTATCGGTTATCTACAAAAACAATAAGCCGACGAGACAGCATGGGAGGTTGTATTGCCCAAGCAGCTACAGCCCCTCTTTTTTTATACTTGTTTAGTTGCCTTTTATTCAGACGAATAGGTTTTGGGAAACACTCGTTATTTAGGTAGCACTCAAGTAATTCAATACTCTCTTGCTTTTGAGTAGACAGGAAGTTTTCTTCAGGCATTTCTTCCGCCACCTCTTTTGTCTACTAGAGGAGGTTCCGAATCAGATTTTTCCCATATGCTTTGTGATGATAAATTCCCTTCAAAGTCATTTTGTTGTGAATCGGCTAATACTTTTTCTGAAAAATAATTTTGTTCCTGAAATACATCTCCCCATGCTTCTTGTGCTATTGCTGGATCATCTGTTTCAAAAAGGATGTCTAATTGATTGAGAGCAGATTTTAAATGTTTTTTAAATATCGTGATTTTTGGATCAAAAAGTCCTTCTGTTAGCATTTCATCTATGATGGGATGCCTTACTTCCATGTCCTCCTCTAATCTCTCATGTATATTTTTCATCGTATAGTAAAGTGCTTCATCATCCCTGTTTTCATGAGCTTCATATTCTTCTTCAACTAGTTTAGAAATGATAAAACCGCTAACACCTTTTTCAAGAATTCCAGTGTTTCTTTTAACTAAATCTTTTAAAAGCCTAACAATGCGGCGCATTTGTTGTCCATTTATGCTATCTGGACTCTTTTTTGAAACTGCATCGTTGAACCACTTTGTTACTGCACGAGGATCGGACTTTTTCCATTCGCCTGCGGCAGCCAATTCATAATATTGGTTGGCTTGTTCATAATTCACTGTACGATAAACTGGTATATCGATGTGATATCCTTTTTCATATTTGACGCGCACACAATTTTCTTTAATTTCCGGGTCTTCTTTGAGTCCATGGTGAGATACAGCCTTTTTGACCATTCTCTTCATTTCATCCGGTGTTTTTTCAATACCATATCTGTCTATCAAGTCTTCTTTTTTAAAATAAACTCCATCATCAATATCAAAATCATTGTTTTCTGTTTGCACCATCGTATGCATAGCATAAGAACCTTGAGACCACATACCAATAGGAATTAAATCTGAGTTATTGAGTCGTGCACGATTTGCATCACGCCTAGCCCGCATTTCTTTCTTCATACTTTCAGGCAGAGCCACCTTCTCATTATAAAAACTTGTAATCTTTTTAGAACAATCAATCATTTTTTCCTCCTTATTCAAAACTTTAGCTAAAAATACTCCGAGACCTAATCCTATAAGCAAAGGTGGAATATTTATCATTCTTCCTCCTGCGAATCGTTTTCTATATGTGGCATACTCCTAATAATTTCTTTTAACAAATCCTTCTCTTTGCCAGAATGCTTTGAGTCAATACTTAGAATACTCTCAGCATCTGATTTACCCATATCAGTAAGAGCAATAATGGCCTCTTCATCTGCCCTATCAATGGCAATACATTTCGCTTGCTCAGTTGATGGAGACTCATATGCAAGCCTGATAATCTCTATATCAGCTTTAAGGTGAGGCTTTAAAAATTTAGCCATAAATTGCACACCAGATGCCTGTGCCTCCAAAGAAGTCTCCATTATTCCTATTCCTCCTCTCCATTTTAAAAGGCCAAAGTTTGTAGAAGATTTTTTAATTACCTGTCCTGATGGAGCAGAAGCAGTACTGACTGAAATAATTTGTATATCACGTTGAGAATTTGTTATTTCCAACGCTTCGATTAAGCCTATTAAGGTTGGATTATTAGCCCATAATCCACCATCAGAAAACACATCGCATCTTTTTTGATCTTCATCATCTGGATTATCTATAGCAGCAAGAGGTAGAATTATCGGTGCTGCCGCCGTAGCTAAACACACGTCTGTAAGCTTGTAATTATCATCTCTGTTTTTTTCCGAAATATGTGGAGTTTTAAAAACCCAAGCTTTTTTTGTAGCCATACGTACAGCCGGTATACATACTGCGATCCCTCGTTCATCATAAAGTTGTTTTACGGTGGTTTCTTGAAACTTTTTTTCCAAAGTTTGCCGAAGTACCTTTTGACCTTCAAAAGAGTTTTTAGATCGTTTCAATAACCAAGGAACTAACTTCAAAAGAGAATTTGGTGATGGATTTGAAAATATCTGGATGCCTTCCTTTCTATATAAGTCAATTATTTCTTGCAAAGGTAACCCATATGCCAAAGCAATTGCTAAAATCCCTCCTGTGCTTGTTCCAACGATTAAATCAAAAGCCTTGCCAGCATCTACAGGAGCTGAATTATTTTTTACACGCTTTATAAGAGTATCTAAAAGTGTCGCCGTGTAGAGACCTCGCATACCTCCACCATCTAGACACAAAACACGAAACGGCTTATCCATTTTATAACTTCCAATATTTTAAAAGTACGATTAATATCAAATTGAACAATAGCCACTTTCCCCGACATTAAGGCTACTCTTCTTCATTGCATTTAATATAGAATATATCAAAAAGCAATTCAACTAAAAATAGTCAGTATGGAATTTTACAATTGAGTCAACCTAGTTTTGGTATTACTATCAGTGTATTATAAATGCGGATAGACATATGTCCCAGATGCTGCATGATTAGTGTATTGTAGGTGTGGATAGAGAAACTATAAAACGATAGGTTTTCCATCAGTATCAAAATCACCGCACTCATAACCACCATAACGATTTTCATATCCCAACTGGTTTGAAATAATGCGAGTTTTCCCGATGGTATGATCATCCCCTTCATGCGTATGTCCGTAGACCCATAAATATGGTTGGTATTTCTCTATAATCTCTAGCATATCTATGGAATTGAAAGCGGGCATTATGGGGCTGTTTGTATATTTCGTATTAGGATTAACAACAGGAGCATGATGGGTGATTATAACTCGTTTTCCCGATGAATTCGCTTCAAACCATGAAACCAGTTTTTGAACAAAATCATTGTGTAGTTTTATTGTATAGGATGGAGTTAACGATATCCCGCTTGCCATTTTTATATAGCGGTAATCATTCATTCTAGCTATTGCTTCCAGCATTGCATCTTCGGATGCGTGTTGAAAATCCGTCCACATAGTTCCGCCGAAAAAATGCACACCGTCAATCGTGATAGCTTCATCTTGAAGAAAATGGACATTAGGATGGCTCTCCTTCAACCAGTTTTTAAAGTTTTTTGCTTCTGTTGTCATTGGTGTATCTGTGTAATATTCGTGGTTACCTGCCACAAAGATGACTGGTTTTGTCCAATCTGACAGAAACTGATTTAACGGCTCATAGTCACGAAAGGTGATAATATCACCTGCCAACAACATGACACCTACCTCCTGCTGATCGGGCGGACGGAAGTCGGTTCCGAATTCCAAATGTAAATCGCTATATGTAATAATTCTCATTTTCTAAATCCAAGACGATGTAGAATACATGCTACAATTATTCTTCGATAAAAGCCAGTATATATACCATAACGCCTCGGCTATATGTTGTTTTTTCACTTTTTCACAAGTGTAATCGTCGCGACAACAATATCCGTCAGCCCCAGAAAAAGAAGGTTATCGTTTCTCATGTTCTTTAAAATACTCTTTAGATACCATAGCTAAAAATCCAGAACGGGACATGCCAGATTGCTTGGTAAATTCATCAATATGTTGTAGTAATTCCGACTGCATGGATGCGTTAAATCTCACAATTTCATTACGGTTTTGCTTAATGGAAATGATAAAATACGCAACCACAGTTTCAGGATATTCTTCCCGTTCCCGTGCTTCCTCCAATGACATAGGAGATGGTAATTGCTCCCCGTCATCTATCATTCCATCAACATGCAATTGCAACGCTTCCTGTGCCATATCCTTGGCTTCATCAACGGTTTTTCCAGCAGTTATACAACCGTCAAAATCAGGAAAACTAACCCCGTAATCAGAGCCATCTTGCTTATGTATCACTGCAATATAATTAAACATTTTCGCCTCCATCCTTCAAACCAGCCTGTTTTAAAATACTATTTAAAGTTCCTTTTGGAATATTCTTTTTTGGATGCGGAACGGTTACCCTGCCTTTTTTAACTGGATGTTTGAACTGCGTATGACTACCTTTTGTTGCCACTTCAAACCAACCATCGTTTTTCAACAGCTTGATAATTTTCCTACTATCCATTACACACTTATACACATAGTATAGCGATTTGTCAAGCAAAAACCACTATTGAATTTCTGTATGAAAAAATTATAGGTTTTAGGGCAGGGTAGGGCTAAGACATTTCCTTTCTTCAACAATACTAAACACAACTGGCACAATAAATAGGCTAACAAGTTCTATCATCATTCCTCCCAATATCGGAATTGCCATTGGTTTCATTATTTCGCTTCCAGTAGTAGTAGCCCACATAACAGGTAACAAAGCGAGAATAGTTGTTATAGTTGTCATAATTAGTGGACGAATACGGCGGCAACCTGCATTTATAATCGCCTCTTTTATGTCATGACTATTTTCTGGTTTATGCTTTGCTAATTCCTCCTTGATATATGTCATCATAACCACACCATCATCAATGACTATTCCAAATAATGCAATAAAACCAACCCATACCGCAACGGATAAATTAAATTCGCCAAGCCATAATAACAACATTCCACCTGACATTGCCACTGGAATAGCCGTTAATATTATCATGCTTTCTTTAAACGATTTAAATCCGAAATATAAGATGAATAGGTTGATTAGCAACGCAATAGGAATAATTAGGGCAAGTCGTTTAGATGCCCTCGCCTGATTTTCATACTGTCCTGCCCATTCGATAGAATAGCCATTTGGAAGTGTGACATTATCGAATATAACCTGTTTTGCTTCATCTACAAAACCAACTAAATCCCTATCTCGGACATTGAGTAGCACTAAAGACCGCAGTAATCCGTTTTCAGATTGTATCACGGCTTCACCCGTTGTTATTCTTATATCTGCCAGTTGGTTAAGAGGTATGTGCTGTCCTAACGGAGATGGCACCAACACCCGTTTTAATTCATCTACCTTATTTCTCAGCTCTTTTTTATACCTAACCCGAACGGCATATCTCTCTCTGCCTTTATACACTTGTCCAAGCGACATTCCACCGATTGCCGTTTGTATTATATTGTTTATATCTCCCGTATTTATTCCATATCGTGATGCTTTTAATCTATCTATATCAAATTCCAAATAGGGTTTGCCGACGATTTTTTCCGCGTATATACCGTAGGCTCCCTCTACTTCCCCCACTTTTTTTGCAATTTGAGATGCAAGGTTTTCCAGTGTTTTTAAATCATCGCCAAATATTTTTATTCCAATTTGAGTTTTTATTCCTGTTGATACCATTCCTATTCTGGTTTGAATTGGAAAATTCCACGAGTTTATAAGACCTGTTATTTGCACCATTTCATCCAGTTCTTTCATGATATGATATTCTGAAACTCCATCAGGAAGAGGTTTTAGTTTTATTACCGTTTCTATCATGGAGATTGGAGCTGGGTCTAAAGCCGTATCCGCCCGTCCTACTTTTCCAACCGCATATTCCACGAGTGGATGTGTTGTGATGATTTTATTCGTATAAGCCAAAAGTTCATTTGCTTTTGTAATAGAAACATCTGGAGTGGTTGTCGGCATGTATAATATATCCCCTTCATTTAATGACGGCATAAATTCCTTGCCGATTTGATTATATCCGTAAATTCCAAGTGCTATTGTGAAAATCGGAATAATGGAAAATAGTGCTTTATGATTCAGCAACCATGTTAATACGGGTTTATATATAGTTGAGAGTATGGATTTTCTAGTTTTTAAATGACCTTTTAAAAAATATGGAGCAAGTGCTGGAATTAAAACCACTGCAACAATTAAAGAGCCAAAAAGTGCCAGTGTTTTTGCCCATGCAAGTGGGGTAAATAGTTTGCCTTCTGCACCTTCTAATGCAAATACTGGTAGGAAGGTTATGATGGTTGTTAGCACCGCAATAAAAATAGGTTTTCCTACTTCTTTTGCGGCTTCTGTAATAGCGGCAATCCTCCAATCTCTCCCTACCCCTTCAGGGGGGAGGGCTGGGGTGGGGGTGTTCTTAGCCAATGAGGAATATATATTTTCCGTCATGATAATTCCCATATCCACCATGGTTCCGATGGCAATAACCAGTCCTGATAAACTCATCACGTTGCTATCTATTCCAAATAAATACATAAGGATAAAGCTAATTCCCACACCGAATGGTAGCGTGAGGGAAACTAAAATACCCGATGGGAGATGCCATAAGAAAAGCAAAATAACTAAAACGGTAATAATGATTTCTTGGGAAAGAGCATTATATACTGTGTCTATTGTTTTATCTGTGATTTCGGTTCTATCATAAAACGGAATGATTTTCACGCCTTCTGGTAATCCGTTAGATATTTCGGCTATTTTTGCTTTGACTTTATCTATGACGATTTTTGGGTTTTCACCGTATCGCATTGTTACGACACCACCAACGGTTTCTTGTCCGTTTTTATTAAGTGAGCCTCGTCTGAACGCTGCACCAATGTGAACTTTTGCCACGTCTTTTACAAGTATTGGTATGCCGTTTTTTGTATCAATGACGACATTTTCTATGTCCTCTATAGAGCGGAAAAATCCTAGTCCACGAATGGCGATTTCTCGTCCGCCTTGTTCTATAACCTTTGCTCCCACATCAATATTTGAGTTTTTAATAGCGTTTATAAGAGCGGAAAAGTGAAGATTTCGGGCGAAAAGCTGGATAGGATCAACATCAATTTGATATTCTTTGACAAACCCTCCAACACTTGCCACTTCCGCCACGCCATCAACAGCTTGTAAGCGGTATTTTATATACCAATCTTGAATGGTTCGTAATTCCCCAAGGGATGTATTTCCATCTTCAACGGTATACCAAAAAACCTGTCCTAATCCCGTTGCTTCTGCTCCTAAAACTGGATTTACTCCATCGGGTAATACTGCGTTTGCACTGGCTAGTTTTTCTAATACTCGGCTTCTACTCCAGTAGAAATCCACATCATCATTGAAGATAATATAGAGCATTGAAAATCCAAAAGCCGATGTTGCCCGCACTTCCTTAATGCCACCCAATCCTTGCATTAGTGCTGATAATGGATAGGTGATTTGTTCTTCTATATCTTTTGGGGAGCGTCCATCCCACGCAGTAAATACTATCTGCTGATTTTCGCCGACATCTGGAATGGCATCAATTCGTGCATTTTTAAGACTAAACACGGCACTAAAGGCAATCAGGACAAATAATAATATTACCCATATACGGTGGTTAATTGATGTTTGGATTAGATTTTTCATAATTTGATATTCTAATGATTGTGATGACCCATTGGTTGTTTCATATCCGTTTTTTTGTCTTCATACCCACCGTAAAGCTGTGCTTCGGCATCTAGCATGAAATTTCCCTCCACGACGACTTTATCACCAATATTTACTCCATTTATTATTTCTGTATAGCCTTCTGATTCAACACCAGTTTCAACACTTTTTGCGACGAATTTATTCTCGCCCGCCTCAATCCATACAACCTTTCTCTTACCTGTATCAATAATCGCAGTGGATGGAATGGATAAAATATTATCGCCCAATTCAAGATGTAAATTGGCTTCCGCTACCATGCCAAGTTTTAGTTTATTATCTGGATTATCAATGGTTACTCTAGTGGTTAGGGTTCTCGTCGCTTCATTTAAAACAGGTGATATAAAATCAATTTCAGTAGTCCATTTATCACGAGGATATGCGGAAAATTTCAGCTTTACTTTCTGCCCGATTTTTAAATGTGCTATGTCGTGTTCATACACATCCAATTCCACCCATATTTTAGATAAATCAACTAAATCATAAAACGACTCGCCAGTTTTAAAATATTTTCCAACAACAGCGTTTTTATTTTTAACAATACCGCTAGCATTGGAATAAACCGTTATACTTTCAGGGATTTTTTGGGTTTTCGCCCATTTATTTAATTGTTCTTTTTTAACTCCCCATAGTAAAAGTTTATTTATGGAAGTATTCACATAATTTTTGTCTTTAGATTTAATGGCAGATAAGTATTCTCTCGCGGCAACAATTAGTTCAGGACTATATATTTCAACAACAGGATCGCCCTTTTTTACAAAATCGCCTTCGGAATTTACATATACTTTTTCAATTCGTCCTTCTATTTGTGCAGGAATATTATACTCCTGTTCTTTGGCTGGCACGACTCTTCCAAGAAGTCTAATATTTCGTTGCATTTTTATGTTCTTAGCCATAATGATTTCTGGATTAAAATGCTCAACCTTTTTTGGTTTTATATGAACCGTTGCCACGCCATCCTTTTTCGTCTCTATTTGTTTTTCAACAGGAGTAAGATTCATCCCACAAATCGGACATCGTCCTTCGTGTTCCATTTTCACATCGTGATGCATTGGGCAAGTCCAATATTCAGTGTTGTTTTCCGCAAAAGCCGATGAGCTAAACACTAGAAACAGTAAAACAATAATTTTTTTCATAATATATTCTCCATTTTATAACATCTTATGAGCAAGATTATGCATGGTGCAATAGTATATATTTTACTGTATACACATGTTTTTGCTTTGTATATACAAATAGCTTCATCCTGAAGAAAATGAACAATAGGATGGTTCTCCTTCTTCGATAAAAGCCAGCCTGCGTTACTCATATATTTTTCTGATATTGCACTTGATTTATTGTGAAATTAGTCATATAGTGGTTGGAATATCACCACTTGGTGGTGAATTTCCGAGTATTGTTTGGGTAAAATATGTATAAAAGAAAAATAACAAACGATGTTTTAAATAGTCTGCAAAACAGTCCTGTTGTGTTTGTAAACGGGGCAAGACAGGTAGGTAAATCAACCCTTGTAGAGCAACTTATCAAGAAAGAATATCCAGCAGATTATATAACTATGGATGACCCAACTATTTTATTTTCCGCAACAACAGATGCAAATGAATTTCTAAAAATGCAATCCACACCGCTTGCCATTGATGAGGTGCAAAGAGTGCCAGATATTTTCCTACCAATGAAGCAAATAGTTGATATGCAAAAGAAAAACGGGCAGTATTTATTAACAGGTTCGGCGAATATTCTGACTATTCCAAAGGTGTCCGAATCCCTTGCTGGCAGGATGATTATATATACTTTATACCCTCTTTCGCAGTGCGAAATACATAATTCCAAAACCAATTTTATAGACATGATTTTTAGTGGAGACTTTCCCTCTATAAAAAAACAAGAATTGGATATAAATAAAATGCTTGTGATGGGCGGATATCCTAGAGCTATTGAAATTAAAAATCAAAAAACCCGCCGCGATTGGTTTAATTCCTATATTAGCACGATATTACAACGGGATATTCGCGATCTCGCAAACATAGAAAAGTTTACAGAATTGCCGAATCTACTTTCATTGCTCGCAGGACGGGTTGGTAATACATTAAATATATCCGATTTATCACGCATATCTGGTATTACCAATAGCACATTAAAGCGATATTATGCGTTGTTAAAAACAGTGTTTTTGGCTGTGGAATTGCCCGCTTGGTTTAGCAATAGAGAAAAACGATTGGTGAAATCTCCGAAGATATTTTTAAATGATACTGGGCTGTTATGTCATCTTTTGAATTTAGATGAGCAAGCCCTTGTTAAGGATAGAACTGTGTTCGGTCATATATTGGAAAATTTTGTTGTAATGGAGTTATTTAAGCAATCTACTTGGAGTAATATATTGCCAAAATTGCATCATTTTAGAACAGAAACTGGCTATGAAGTTGATGTCGTTTTGGAAGGAACAAACGGTAGTTTGGTTGGGATAGAAGTAAAAAGCTCGTCGACGGTAAATTCATCCGATTTCAAAGGATTGAAAAAACTTTCCGAAATAGCTGGTGATAAATTACTTTGTGGAATTGTATTGTATACTGGTGATAAAATACTACCGTTTGGGAAAGGATTTTATGCCCTTCCTATTCAAACATTATGGTGTTGATGCGATATTCCACCATTTCATTGTCATCATCATCGCAATATTCAGCCTCGGACTTTCTATATTCATCACACGCATCGTGAACTTTTTCATCCAATAAATCACGGCATTTTTCGTATGTTTTACAGCTCGGCAACTTCTCAAGTATTACTTTAACTTCTTCTACTTCCCTTTGACAAACCTCAATTTCTATCGCCCTCTCTTCCTCGGTTTTGAGTAAAACTTCCGCCATACTCATTTTGCGATTAAATTCATTCGGATATCTGCGTGGCGTGTTGCTATCAACAGAGCTTTTTCTATCGCCACTTTCAGCAATACTAATAAAAAAACACGAAATAGGTTTTGTTTCATTGTTAGGGGTATGTATATCCACATGACCTTGAACCAAAACATTTGCGGATGCTAAAATAGATTGACAGCAAATTGCTAGCGGAGCTTGCACCGTATCATGCAGATATTCTGCGGCTTCTTGTAATGTTTTTCCTAATGATGCAACAGGAAAAGTGTTTTCCAATGGTGCT